>Ga0137362_10000029_pt1 | contig 53500 bp, 69 predicted proteins | sample MadtaG_2_FD_104801 | JGI IMG/M metagenome (GOLD analysis project Ga0137362, IMG submission 104801) | Vadose zone soil microbial communities from Angelo Coast Range Reserve, California, USA - Mad1_100_16 metaG | ecosystem: Environmental > Terrestrial > Soil > Vadose zone | place: USA: California... | reverse complement strand
CGCCGTTTCATAAATTTTCGTTCTATTGTTTATAGACATATCAACATGCAGTATTGCTGGGACAATACTGTTGCGTACACCGCCAAATCAGGGAAAATATTGAAGAAGTGTGGTGCTCACGGGTTTGACACAAGCGGGTACAGGGTCATAACCTCTTACGAGTCGTCACCCTGTTGTGGTTTCGCAACGGGCTTACATTATAGTCACAATTTTAACATCGGCTGTTACAAAATCATAAGATCATGTCAGTCCTACTGTATGTGTGGTTGTGTCGAAAGCATACACCGTTGTGAGACCAGCACAAGGGTTTCCCTTTCATTTGAGGCCTTTACAATGTGTCAACATAACTGCAAGCCAGTGAGGGGATGACATCCTCATGAAGAATGCTGATGATGCTGTATGGAGGGTGGACAGCATCCTGAACGTCCTGGACACACTGGTGTTGCTGATTTCGAGCTGCGAGTTCACGGGGTAGTTCAATGGTTTGGAGCCATGAACAAGTAAGATTGCAAAACTGCCACATCAGAAGACCAAATTCTTTCGTGAGTGAATCAAAGTGTTCTAATGAAGGTGGTGTCAGTGTGGATTCTCAGTTTTGCCAAGGCGTGCCACTCTGCTGTCCGATATGGTGATTTCACCACCTGTTTGTTGTGATCCCTTTTTTTTTTCGTTTCTGCGCAAATATGTTTTCTATTCATCGAACTAATAAGTACATGTAGAACATCCTTTCTCGTTGTGTCGGAGGATAAGATGTTGTCGGGGAGACACACCGTACGCGACAAGATCAAATTGCGCCTCTGAAATGTCTTGGGTCTCGAGTGGCGCGAATACTGGTTTCCTCGGATTAGAGAAGAGCCTTGACACCGTCTTTCTTGTGCAAGGCTTGGAGGTTGTCGTTCCCTGTCAGTATCGCACATCTTAACAACTACAGTGGACAGATTAATGTCTCACGCACCGCCAACATGCTTCTGATCTGGGTATTGGGTCATCGGTGTCAAAGTGTGTCAAAGCAACACAGACTCGGATGTGGCATAGGAGCTCACTAATGAAGATATTTGGCACAGACCGCTGGTTTGTCAGCTGTGCGAGGTATCCCTGAATGTCGGGGCCATCATCATGGAGATCCAGCCTGACAATACGATGCACCTCAAAATTAGCCTTATGCCTTGCAAGCACAACACTGAGATACGCACTCCAAAACCTTGACGTGTATATCGGGGAAGCTAGTCGCGAACATGTCCTTGGCCCTTTTGCAGTAAGGACAATACGATTTTGAGAATATCACGACTCTGTTTTCTGCGATGGTTTGCTGCGGCCCACGACGGCCACCTGATTTGAGTAAACGGAGTTCCTCTGTCATGAGTCATAACCGACGAAAAATGCCCACCGTAACGAAGTCCTTGACGGCCATATCCTTGAGTTGTCTTGCAGAAGGACTCGACGAAGAGGCTGTCGATGTGGAGAATAGGGCGGAGAACAGGGAGAAAGCTCGACGCGATGCCATAGCACAGAATGGTTTGACGGACGAGTGAGATGGCTATTACACTGGCTATTACACGTGACTGTACTGACATGAATGAACTAATACGAGATGGTGACGATACTGGGGATTGCGCCACGCTTACTGTTACTCGGCCTGACCCCAGCGGCCTTAACTACGGGCATTCGACTCCACGGAGTGGTACTTTTGCTGCTTAAACAATACGAGCATGAAAGCTCGTATTGTTGTTTGGAGGTGCAGCCACCGCGCGACGGAAAAGGACTGAGCACGTGATCTTTCACCGCCGTTGTTTTTCGTGGGGAACTCTCACTTTTCGTTGGGGACACACGCCTTTCTTAGTATACGAAGTCCTAAATTCTGGATAGAAGCAATACCTACCAAATGACAGTAGATACACAACGTAGTAGAGATCTCAGCTCTTTATTTTCGAAGCTGAGGTCAGTAGCCACTATTCCCTCGCGTGTAGCGTCGTTGATCGTTGATAGCATCCACGATGACCTACAAATGCATTGGATGCAAGAGGATATTCGGACACAAGAGAGGTCTAAGTAGTTATCAGCGTGTGTGTTCGAAATGGAAGAATTACGACCTGGTTACATTACTGAAGAAGAAAAAACTGGAGAAGAACGACACTCACTAACTCGGAGCTAACTCGGATAGAGCACTTCACAGTTACGGTAGTCCCTGCCCAGCAATGTCGATCGCTAGATATGTGAGCAAAATAATGGACCGCATCGCCCCTCTCACCCTCGCCGAAAAATGGGACAACGTGAGTTCCCATCAATGCGGCGAGGGCTACTTTGAAATACCGTAGTACTGACACCAGCACTGGCATACTGGCTGATACTGTATCAGGTTGGGCTACTGCTAGGTCGTCGCGCCCATCTTACTTTCTAACTAACACCTGACGCTTAAGAACTTATCGAATGTTCCGACAGAGGCTCCTTTTCAGCAGCAGCAGCAACAGCAACTTAAAATCTTATTGACAACCGAGTGAGTTCTTCGTCACACTGGCCACTGGCAGTTTGCGGTCTCCGTCTGACTCCCTCTGTTCGAGAAAAGCCTGACCACACGCGTCGCAGACGAAGCGCTATCGCTTCCCGCGTCCATGATCATAGCATACCATCCACCCATCTTTAAACCCCTATCTTCCCTGACGCTATCCAACCCGATCCAAGCATCTTTATTGCGCTGTGCGGCCGCGGGAATCTCCGTCTACAGTCCCCACAGCGCACTAGACTCAGTGTACGAAGGTATCAATGACTGGCTTGCGTCTGGCCTCGGCAGTGGCCGCGTCGATCTTATTGGAGATGAGCACCCTTCTGGAAGAGGCGGCTCAGGGAGGCTTTTAAATTTGGATGAGAAGACTACTTTGTCAACTCTCCAGGAGAGAGTCAAGAAACACTTGGGTCTCACTCAATGTTCGTATCACACTGACTCTTTCCCTCTCTCTCTCCTTGATCGAACTGAGGCATCTTCACATATCCGCATAGTACAAGTGGCATCAAGGACAGACAGCCCTAATGATGAGGTTCATTCAGTGGCGATCTGCGCTGGGTCAGGAGGTTCAATGTTGCTCGGAGTGGACGCTGATGTCTATTTCACCGGAGAAATGTCGCATGTGAGGCTAAATACCCGACGATCATGAGGTTCTCGGATCAAAACTTATATATAATACCCCAGCATGAAGTTCTGGCCGCTGTCGCATCTAGAAGGAACGTCATATTGTGTAAGCCCTCGGATCGACGTCTTCGAAAAGAATCCTAAGTTCCTTCTAGGTGGACATACGAACACAGAGCGAGGCTACCTTCCGGTTCTCGCCTCCAAATTGCGAGCGGAGCTTGATGGCGAGGGGGAAAAGTTTGGAGCGGCAAGCGTTCACATTAGTCAAGAAGACAGACATCCTCTCGACTTTGTATAGTTGTGGTGGAGCTCTCTAAACATAAATTTATTCGTGGACCATCTTGGTAACAATACCTGGGGATACTGTACCCATCTACACCTATCGGTCGACTTCTCTGTAACCAATAATAAGACCCGACCGAGCGAAGGGAGATATGAAATTACTTGCCCAAACACGAGATCCATGGTCCCGATAATGGCGACGACGTCTGCAATGAAGTGCTGAAGATATAGGATTAGTCACGAATTTGCCGATAACAGGCTGTCTTACGTCTGAAAATAAATCGTCAATTATTATCAGGGTCATCATTGCGTCAAGGGTACTCACGTCTCATCATGAAATCGGCGCCGGCGAGATGAGCGAAGCCAGGGGCGCGGATACTGCACCGATATGGCCGATTGGTTCCGTCACTGTGGAAGTGAAAGAAGAGGTGTTTGGCGATAGTCAGATGCCAGCCCTGCGTAACTCACGAAACCAAATAAACGGCCATCTCTCCTTTGGGTGCTTCGATGGCTGCGTAGGTCTCTCCTGGCGGCACGGAATATCCCTCGGAGAATATCTGTAGATCCGCTGAATACACGATCTCATGAGAAGGGAGGAATTCTCACCTTGAAATGGTGAATGAGGGATTCCATGCTTTCCTTCATCGAAGCGCGTGGAGGTGGAACCAATTTGTGATCATCAACCTTGACTGGTCCAGTTGGAATCTTATTCAGGCACTGGCGAGAACGGCTTCAGTTGCCCGGAAGCTGCGCGTTGACTCAAATTTCACTTACCTGGCTAATAATACGCAACGATTCTCGAAATTCTTGAACTCGACAGAGGTACCGGTCATAACAATCGCCGTTCTTGCCGATGGGAACATCGAACTCGACCTAGGAAAGATAAAGACAAACAAATACAAGTTCAGGAGCCAGAATGCGCACCTCGTCATACTTATCATAGGGGGCAACCTTTCTCAGGTCCCACTTGATGCCGCTGCCACGCAGCATGACGCCCGAGAAGCTATAATCGAGGGCCTCTTGCGCCGTTACCTTCCCTATGCCGATCGTTCTTTGTTTCCAGATTCGATTGCCAGTTACGACTTGTTCGATCTCATCGACGCGGGAACTGAATTGCGTAGCCCACTGGAAAATATCGTCGAGCAGACCGTGGGGGAGGTCAAACGCCACTCCACCAGGACGGACGTAAGCGGCGTGTAGTCGGGCGCCGGACACACGTTCGTAAAATTCCATTAACTTCTCTCGCTCTTCGAATCCCCAGAGGAAAGGAGTGAGGGCGCCGACGTCCATTGTATGTGTCAAAATGGCCATCAAATCTAGAACGAGTCGAAAAGGCGATGAGAGAAGACGTCTCGTGCCTGCATTAAACAAACACACGATTGAGAATACGGGTTATTTCCCCGAATAGCGTTCGGATCCATTTCGCGCGTTCTGGAACCTCGATGTTGAGGAGCTTCTCAACGGCAAGCGAGTAGCAGAGTTCATTTGTCACTGGGGAAGTGTCAGGGTCATTTCTTGTACCATGTAGCATACAGGCGCTTACTCATGGAAACATAATCCAGACGGTCAAAGTAAGGCAAGGCTTGAATGTAATTTTTGTATTCGATCAGCTTCTCTGTGCCTCTGTGCAGAAGGCCGATGTGCTGCAGGAGAAAGAAATCAACCATCTGCGATGGACAAGTCGGGACGACCACGTACTGGATCAGCTCGGAGGATCTCCTCTCCATTAAGTTCCAAGATAAGTCTTAGCACACCGTGTGCGGCTGGGTGTTGAGGGCTATAAAAAGCGCAATAAAGAGTGAAGGCACGAGAGGAACCTTTCCAAAGCAGCTCACCCGAAATTAACTGGGAGGGAGGGGACAATCGTCAGCCTAATGCGCCGTCAAGCAAGACACATCTCTCTCACCAGTGAAATGCCTCATTTGCGCATCCTTCCGCGTCCCCGACTCTGCCAGAACCTCGCTCGCAGAAACACCCTGCAATTCTTCCGCTATGTGTCTGTTGAACCCACTCTTGCTTCCAGGCGTCGTTGTTGATTGGCTCTGTGGCGCGGCCTGAGCGAGAACAGAGGACATAGAAGAGAAGAGGCATCGTCGTGGTAAGGCTATTTTGTGAGCTAGCTGGCGACGCAATAATGCGCTAGCCATGTCGAGTCGACGGAGCGACGGAGTCTGTTTGGATGCGACACTGGCAGTGGCGCTCTTTCCGCCGTCCCTACAGTAGTCCGCGCTCCCACGCCGCCTCACTCGCTACGAGCTGCGATATCATTCAACCTCTGCCCACAACCCACAGTAATCGCCGACGATTCTCAATCCCCAATCACACTCACAGAAACATGATGTCAACCGAGGACACGCCCAACACGAGTTTATGATACAATACAAATCCGCAGTCGCTCGGCTCGGCTCGGCCTCCTGGATTGATTTTCGCTGCAAAATACATGACCCTGGCACCCGTCTCGTTTAGCCGACGTAGCCCCATGTACAGCACCATGCATCGAACAATGGCGGCTAGAACCGTTTGGGTCGCCTGCCCAAACCCACGATTATCGCATTGGCGCAGTTCGGAATGCAATTACCCGGACCTTTCGGTCTGGATGTCATGTCCTGATCATGTGTCTTCGTCTGACTCAAAACGTGGCCTCAGACTCTCCAGGTTTTCGAAATGGATCCCTGCAGGCTGCCTTCTAGACGTCCTGATTCCCCCGATCTGGTCGTTCACCGACGCCCTATTTGTATTTCTATGCTCCCCACAACACATTTGAACAAGCACCCACTTGTCACCGAAGACCTCGCCCCAGCCCGGGCCAGCGTGGGCCCCCCTGGGTTTCCGTATTCGTATAGTTTTCCGCCATCGATCTGATCCATCCAAGAAATGCTCTTACCAATGGCTCTACTGCAGTCTCTGTGCAACCAACGATCCCGGCCTGATCCGGAGAATGTATTATGTATTAGCGACACACGATTCACCTTGTGCGATTTTGAATTGTACACGCAGCCCTCGTATAAATGAAAACGAACAGTGTTCAAAAATGTCCAGGTACATCAAAAGTAAAGAATCGTGGCATCATGTAGAGCCATTAAAGGCGACGCGTGACTAGACACATACTGGGATCACTGTCTCAATGTTCGGGAGTCCAAAGATCGAGAATCCGCTGGCAAAAATCAAACGAAGACAGCACCCGCAACAATTCCTACGACTGCCGCCGCAATGGAACCAACACTGCCACCGTCGATATGAGTTCCCAGGGCACCATTTCCGTTGAAGCTGCTTCCAGAGGCGGAGGGGGAAGAGCTGCCCGATGATGACGACGACGACGACACAGAACTACCACGGAGAGTTGACGTGGATTGGCCAGCACTAGACGCTACCGAGCCAGAAACCGAACCCGACCTGGAAACTAGTCATGAAATGCAAGGCCAGGCAATAACAAACACGCACGAGGATGGCGTAGATGACGCGGAGGATGCGGAGCTAGTCGAAGTAACAGTTGCACCAATGGCGAATGGGGCACTTGTACCGATTACTGAATTGACATCACTTTGCAGAAGAGACTGAGGATGACACATGCACAAAAAGTTTCGTCTGCCTACCTGATTTGGACAGCCTGGAGCGTATAAGTGTCGCTACACATGACATTAACTAAAAACTTTGAAAAAACGCAACGAATTATCTTACGCGGACACAATAGGGAGAGTAACGGTAATTTGTTTGGACGAGGTCTGGACGTTATTTGCGACGGCGAATGTGTTGTGAAAGTTGACATTGGCCAACTCAAGGGAAAAGACCGCGGGGTCGGTACTGTCTTGATCCCAACTGATTGTTACAGAACCCCCAGACGAGGGATTCTGGGAGGTCACGGCCAAGTTCGACAATGCAGAAGCTAAAGAGAGGGAAAAGAGAAAGCTAGACGGAGAAGTGAGAAAGAGAACCGGGCGTGCTTAGACAAGCGACAAGTACCTGAGGGCGAGGGCGGGATGCATTAGGCTGTATAAAAATGTATGCTACGTGGAGGTGAGAGTAGAAAGAAAAAGAGGCAGGACTCGGGGCATGGTCGGCGGTTGTTTATATTTGTCACGCACCGTGGCTTCTGTTCGCCGACGGCAGTGCGAATTCCTTCCTGAGCGCACCCGACGGTCAGCCAATGCCTTGCCGGGTTTCCGTCTTTCAAATTCGTACCCCACTCTCCGTCCACGTCATCCAACTGTCCGAGTAGGGACCCGGCGCAGTTTCGAGGTGAGAAAGGCATCCCCATTGCCCAGGTAAGGGTTCTTTGTGACGGAGAGCAGGAGGCAATATGGGATCGAAGGTGCCCTGCCGTCTCCAACCCTTCCCGCCGCAGCTTGCAACTTTCCGTATCTTGATATCGGGGCGACCGCGCGTTGATGTGGATCTCACACAACATTCAGGTTTAGAGAAACGTTGGAAATCGGATCAGAACGTCGCTATGTCACCAGTTGAGTACTTGCGAAGCTCTGCGTGCCTCCTGGGGACCTCGTGCATGGGATTTGATGGGCCTTTCACCCCTGATAGACCTTCTTGTTCTCCTCCCGGTAAGATGGCCTACTTCTAGCCCCACGGATGCGTGACAGTCGCTTTCTCGGCATTCTAGTACACTGCGGCCCCGGGTAATGTTGGTCTTGTACTCTGTCTCGCGTCGGGCGAGTTCCTGGCGAGCCCACTGGATGACTGCCGGAAGTGGTTGGCCTCTTGGTACTGCCGGTTTGACGTTACTCTTTGATCGAAGGCTGGATCAGTGGACGCCTCGACATGCTGTGGATGAACCGCGTCTAGTATGTATTTGTTCCTGCCGGCCTTCTTGTACCATAACGCATCGTCGATCAAACTTCAACAAGTTTGAGTGGCACGCCTGGAGATCGACAATACCATGCAAGGCAACGATCTGGAATAGAACAAAGTAAGCCATTAACATATATTCAGTTGGGGCAAGTAACCACGCACCGTGATCGTGTCAGGGCAGGACGTTGACCCTCATAGGCCTCATCGTCAGAACAACTGTAGCGAGAGACCGCTTGTTTGGAAGGGAGGAGACGAATAAGGACCGTGGGGGGAGGGTGTTTGACTTTATCGGAGTAAGACGGAGGGGGGGAGATGGAGAACAATGAGGGTGGCTTAATCGGATAGATCTGATCTCATATATCTGGGCGAGATAGGCAGGCAGACAACATGTGTCCTTGTCATCATCCCGGCCGTGTGTTTCGACTCCATTTGGCAACAGCTTCCGGGAATTGATCGATCCGCCTGCATAAGCAACGACGTCACCTCGGACCCTTGCAGACCCGATCAATGACCCGCCCATGAAACACCCACAACTGGCGTGCATCTCCAATGTGTTCACGAATCGATCACTGACCGCCACAACACTTTTAAGGCAAGCAATCGATCATTCAATGGTCGAAAAAAAAACATGGCTTGATCAAATATGATACACAAATGGAGGTCCTTGGTTTAGAGCTTCAACTACAAACACCCTTCTCCGTTGGCTGTTTCTTGTGAGGCCGACTCGTTGGACGTTTGTATTAGCATTATTACGATAGGGTCTGCGGAGCCTCAAAGGGCTGGTGGTGGTACAGAGGGGGAGTTCGCAATGCTATGTACGGTCTGAGAGAATTTCAAATGATCGAGTCAGAAACTCCAAGGAGACGGGTGGAGAGAAATGCTGCGCACCGTATGCATGACGCGAGGGTAACCACCTCAGTGGCGACCGCTACCGAAAGGGCAATTTGGGGAGTGGGTTCCACGATACCCACAGTGGCAACACTGTGGCGCGCTGTAGTTGACGCAGGAAGCGTCGATATTTGGTCCTTCGCGTGTACGGGTGCATGTAGACCGCGTTGAGTGGTGGTGAGTGGTGGTGGGCAAGGACGTGACGGGGACCAAAACGTCCGAGAGGGAGCAGGAGCAGGGAGAGTCGATGTGGTATGCTGCGTGCATGGTAGGTTTGGTGTGAAATGGGTCTCTGGTTGAATGCAGCGACGAGGGCTCATCCGCGAGCTTTTATGTCCCGGGCCCATGGGGCGATTTGTGGCCGCACCCCTCATAATACCGGATCGGGGAAAAAGGGATAAAAAGGAACAGGTGAGTTGACCAGGATAATGGACAAGATCAAGGAACGAGTTGAAAAGAAGGTTTGGCAAAACCGGAGTGGATGCGCGCCAGGTGCGAGTGGAGAACCCAAGGAGAGGTTAACCATATGCGGAGGTGTGCAACGCTGACCAGATGGGAAGGAAATGATATTCGAACTGGAGGGGGTGACAACGCGCGTCACTGCATTACTGGAAAAAGGACAATAGACGGGATGTGCCTGGATAGGGTGGTGGCGCCCAGATTTCAAAGTCACAGGGCAAAAGGGCTGCAAACCAAGTCAAGTCCGCCCGCAGGTGCGTGCTTCCACGTAGACGATGGCCCCGTTCGTCTGAATTGCTTCTGCAATTGAAATATTCAAAGTTTTTGAGCGCCATGCGGGGTCCCTTGGAAGCCAGATGCTCGCCCCCGACATGATGCGCCACATCATATGCTCTTTCATATTTGTGGTCAAGGCTGCCTCGAGGTGTGCTGACTCGGACAACCCGGCGGTCTGATAATCGGGCGCGCGCGGTGCGAACGCGATCCATGACAATTCACGACGATGACGGGTTATTTTGTTTTTATTTGCCACTGCGGTACTCTAGTCGTACTATCAGCCTTCGATGCAAGTCTGGTCTGACCCAGCATGGATGATTCTTTTCCGATCCTCGCATCGGTTCTGCGGAAGCCACGGACGAGTGACACCGTGCAGGTACTCCCCCCCTTCAATGTGAGGAGGATCACGGCGGCCAAGAGACATCACACGGCCAACATCTCGTCATAGATAGTGTGCCAAATGCGGTTCTCGGGAGCACCTCGAAATTTTCGAAACGCCTTCCGCGATTTTCCTTCCGAGATTAGGAAGAGGAAGCAATGTCTTCCCCAGGCCGTGATTTCATTTGACGCCTCGCTTGTGCGGCGGCGCCAGCGGACACCGATGGCCCTACCGGGGGTGTGGGGTCACGCAAGCATGTTGTCAATCCAACTTTGATCCTTCCAGTAGACGCCTGTGGCCGCATTTTCTCGAGAAAGTTGACGCTGAGGCAATTGCTGGGTTCCGAATCGAACGGGGTTACCTGATTACCGCTAGTCCCTGATACCAAACGCCCGGTGCTGAACACGCTGCTCGACCTCACAGCCCTTCCTATCCGATTTCAGCACGCTGGCCGGAAATGCGACATACAATACGATGGCAATCACATTTTGAGTTGAGCCACATCATGTTTGAGGAAGAGGGTCCACACGTGCCGTTCACCCACAACCCGTGATTTGTCAGGAAAACTGTTCCTGTTCCGTCCTGCGGCCGTGGAGTACCGAGAAGCGCTGATGAGTCCTTTTATCTAGTTCCTTTAGAGCTAGCCGCCATCTCCCGGCTCTAAGAATGCCTTTGGAGCATCGGTGCGGTACCATCTGACTCCGGTTATCCGGCGTGGAAGCCTGTTTCGAATATCAGAAAAGCGCGTGTAGAATTCGGTTGTGGTCTGGTGGTGGTGGTGGTCACGGTTCTTCCCTCATCCGATCCTTGCCGATTGTGGTTGCTTTCAGCTGATTAGTGACCATTGCGGTCTTACATTGCGAGTCTTTTTGAAATCTGTGTCATGATACTAAACATCAATGCAGGCAGACCACTATATAATTCAATTCAGTTGGCTAAATACTGCAATCTGATTGGCCAGTCAAGTGCAACTGAATTGAATTATATTGTGGTCTGCCTGCAGTGTGCATGGAGAGCACCCGAGCAGTCCGCTCACCACTGCCCCTGACGCAACTGAAGTGCACTACAAGGCTTGCCTTGTGGTCACGGGGCATCACGAATGTCTACTGGCATGTCTTGGCACATTCTTCAGAATGCTCTTGAAACCAGGGGAAGAGTCTAGCCGTACTCAAAGCGGACGTCTTTAATATTCAAGCTATTAGCTTGTGCCTGAACGCCGAGGTATCAGGTTTGATTGAGAGGAAATGAAACCCCATCCCCCGATATATCCCTTGGGGCTATGACATGTGCACTGCGATCTGTCGGCCGTTCGGCCTGCAGTTGTTTGGCCCTGACAAATCTTACTCACTGCTGTGGCTCATAGTCGTACCGGAAAGGTAGGCACAGGGCCTGACCAGAGGAACCGAGGCCCCTTGACATTTGTCGCTACAGTTGTAGCCAACCGTTCGGGAAATCGTCCTGTGGGGCGGAAGACCGGCGGAACTGGCGTGGTGGTGAGTACCGTAGACTACGTAGACTTCTGGAACTTGCAGACCTGATTGAAGACAGGCATCCAATGTTGGCTGGGCCGCGGTGCTACTAAATAGATGTTCACATCATGTGACCCTGATGCGCGACATACGGCAACATCTGAGTGCGATTCATTGCGGTTCGGGAAAGAGACCGTGACCGCGGCTTTTCTACACTGTGTTCTTCAGAACTTGGCAGAAGTCATGCAGCCACCGCGTAAGGCTTGGCCGAAACTGCTCGGAAATGAAAGGGACCCTCTTCGATACACCTGACAGCTGTCAGATCTGGCCAGAAGCATCTGTCACATCATTCCGTCAGCCCTGCAGACCCCCTATAGTCTTGTGAGTGGAACTTCTTTCCACCACTTTGCTTGGCTGGGGTAGAAGATGGTGAGCTTAAACCCAGAGGACAAGACCCCCATATTATCAGAAAGCTCTTTGGTCAGAAGTGTCAGGGCCTGGAAAATGTGGGCAACAACTGCATTTGGTACACATGACCAGGCCAGCGGTTCCAAGACGGCCAGAAGCGCGGTGATGTTCCTCTCCACCCCATGCCCGCCGTTTTTAATTTGGGAGACACGGACACCATTTTTACGTTGCGAGGTCTTGTGCGTGAAGATACGGAGATCTCCAACGAGATGGCTTTTGTGAAATAAACACAGCCGCGCTTCGACTGAATGTTCTCAGATATCGATCCGAACAGGTACTTCAGAAAGGCGAGCTGATTTGGTGATATGGTGATATACAACGCAAGGTGCCTGTGAATCCGCAGGGTACCCTGGATGGGAGTCCAACACAACCCTGGTACACGGATGGATGGACACGATGCGGCGCTGTATGGCCTTACGATTACTAGTCAAAAAGGCGCCGAAGAGGCCATGACCCTCTTACAGCGTAAGTCAAAATAGGCAAAGAGTAGAAGGTGGTCCGCTAACTTGCAAATGTTTGGGATCCCTAGGTGTTGGCAGGCGGTACCGAGTACATCAATGATGGTGGAATTCATTGGCCCCCATACAATTGCAGGACGCCTTCTTGCCTCATTCCCGGCTACAGGGACGGTCCCCCGAAGTTACCTCCGCATGTGATGCATAGATAGCCGATGGCGATGCCCGCCATCACTTCCTCTTGGATTCACGAAGCAAGGCGATGTGATAATTGCCCGCAATGAAAGAAACACGCTGTACTTCGACGTTGCATTGGGCGTCTCGCACTGGCGTGATTATAGAGGGGGGGGGCTACGTGATATGGTCTATATTCATACGATAGTCAAAGCCAACACCACGAGTGAGTTAGGATCTGGGAGGACACGAAGGTGTGTGCACCCTCCTGTAGCTTCCGTCATGCGTTGGACATGTCGGCGGGCGTCAGCAAAACTGTAAAAGGGGAGAGCGCACATGGCCGCAATTTGCTACGCCATTATTTGATGTCCTACACAACAATGCAATCGATGACATTTAAGGACTACAATAGGTGGATATGGTGGTGGTGTCAGGAAAAAAAAAGTGACAACTCAGCCACGTCCCGTGGCGGGTAAACGCCTTAACGCCGGCGGAGGCTGTAGCGACCCGGAGGCGGTTAAACTGATTTCCAACGCCACTGGTCTCTGCACGCCCGACATCTCTAGCATGGTATGCCACCTCTTTTCGCGTTTTTTTTTTACATTTCGCTAACATGGTCTGACACAGGTCGTCCTTGCCGCTTCAATATGCACCAAGGGGGGTAAAGGTGCGCCAGGATAACTTATTTGATTTACCTTCATACGACGCACACCATTAACGAAACCAACGTCAGCTGTGATCTCTCGACAATTCAAGGACATGTCCCGAACCAGGATCGATGCTTTACTGGCCTCTTTTCCAAAACTTATACCCGCAAATACGCAACACACTTCTGTTGAAACTGCAGAAGTTCGCTACGTCTACCAGCTTCTTGAAGACCTTTACATTGTTCTCATCACCAACAAAGCCTCAAACATTCTGCAAGATATCGAGACGTTGCATCTTTTCGCTCGTGTCGTGTCAGATTTGTGCCGTAGCGCGGACCAACGAGAAATTGCAAAGAATTCGTTCGAGCTACTCGGCGCGTTTGATGAGATAGTGAGCATGGGCTACCGGGAGCAAGTCAACTTGATGCAAGTTAGAAGTATTTTGGAGATGGAAAGTCATGAGGAGAAAATACAAGAAATAATCGCTAGGGTATGCTCTGTTCACCAAGCTACTTCCGTTTTAAATAATACCCCGTGCAGAATAAGGAGGCCGAGGCCAAAGAAGAGCTGAAGCGTAGAGCTAAGCAGCTGGAAATGCAGAGAAGGGAGCAACAGAGACGCGCAGCCTCCGGCGGTGGCGGGCCTGGCAGCGGGGGTTATCTCGGCGGCGGGGTCTCTGGGTATGCCCCGCTTCCACAACGTCTTGATACCGCCACTCCTCCGGCTAGGACAGCATCACCTGTCCCTTCTTCGTTACGGGCTCCAGCATTCAAAGGTTCAGGGATGAAACTTGGCAGCAAAAAGACAAAGCAAGCCGAGCTCTTGGATGCCCTGGGCGGAAGTGCTCTTCTTTCAGAGGAAATGTCGGTTCCTAATACTCCTAATACGTCCACTCCCGAACCCAGTATAGTGAAAGACACAAAAAGCCCTCTCCCGACGGTCACTCCTGAAAGGTGAATTGCCTTTCCATTTAGTCCGGGAATAAAGAGTGACCAGTTTGTCAGCGTCCACATCATAATTAAAGAAAACATTTCGCTGTCTCTGTCCCGTGAGGGTGGGCTGGAGTCGCTCGAATTGAAGGGGGACATGAATCTTCACGTGTCAGATCCTTCGCTCTCCCGGATCAAACTCTCCCTCGTGCCACCTCCCTCCACATTTGGACCGGAGCTTCAGTTTAAGCAACACCCGAACGTGGGGAAGTTTTCCGCGAACAAAGAAAGAAGCATCGCGCTCAAGGACCCATCGCGTGAATTTCCCATCAATCAACCACTTGCAGTGTTGAAATGGAGGTACTCGGGTAAGGACGAAAGTTATATCCCGCTCTCCAGTGAGTACGCCGGCATACTGCCACCACTTCATGAACCCTGACCTCGATATGGAAAGTTAATTGCTGGCCAACACCTTCCAACGATGGCACTTGCGATGTCAACATCGAATACGAATTGGAAAACGAGAATGTTTCCCTTTATGATCTGGTTATTTCCATCCCGCTTCCGTGAGTAGTGCTTTCGACGACTCTTAACACCTTCTCTAAAACCTTATAATACTTGTCAGCGCTGGTTCTTATCCGATAGTGGCGTCTCACTCTAGCGAATGGCAGCTTAACCCGTCGAGTCATCGTCTTGATTGGACCATCCCTCTTGTCAATGCCGAGGAACGATCGGGCTCTATGGAATTCTCCATCACTGGTAGCGACATTAACGCATTCTTCCCTGTCCATGTATCTTTTGTGGGGCTGGGGAACACCGTAGGTGTCCGTGTGGCATCCGTCTCCCGAGTGGACAGCGGCGAAAATGTGGTATTCTCAGAAGACGCAAGCTTCAACACCGACGATTATCTTGTCGTATGAGCTTTGTAATGCAGAACATGGAACATGGAGTGTCATTATAATGTTCAGGACTTTGCCAAGACGAGCCGTCGGCAGCGCTTATAAGGAATGTTCAAAGCATTGATACGTAGACGGGGTTGGCTTGACACTGGCATACGGTGACAGAATGAATGCCAAGTTCGTGGCGCTCTGTAGTTGTGGAGACCAGATCCATCTCTGGCTTATCTCCGTACAACAGCAGGAGGACCGCCGAGCGACGGACTTCGTGTGAACCGCGCCTCCAATTCATCGGGTATCATGATCAGGCCAGGCCAGGGTCCGCAGCCAGGACGAACGTCCATTTCTTTCAGAAGCGTCGCTCGCCTCCCGTAGCTTTTGTTTTTGTCCCTGCCCTGGAATCCTTCGGTCTTGTATTATTTTTCTTGTCGGGGTCTCAATTCTGTTTTTTCTACTACGCGTTGCACCTGGACAACTTGTCCAGTGTCCAGGTTTTCGCCCCGCGTGCATTTCGGTAAGATGGACGTGACGGAAGTATGTTATGAGACCACGATACGGTTGCTAAGAAGCCGAATTTTTTTTTCCCATTGAATGGGCTCGTCAAAGTTGGAAGTACAGTAGCTTGACAGCCTGAGGCCAAGGAGCCTACTAGTCGCTCAGGCTACGACGTTAGTCGTTGTTGTTCAGGTTGGTTCCACCTAGTGGGACGGTCAGGTCGCCCTTTCAACGCCAGGGGGATCATCTGAACCAATGAGTGTCACAAGTTGACATCAATGCCGATAACTTAGTTTTTTGGGGTTGCTTCAGTCATCTGATCAACCCTGACTGACTACTACTAAAAACATGGCCTGAAGTCCTTAAAGTGACCTATGGGACGAGATGTCCGAAAGCGAGACCGAGCAAAGTGTGCATAAAACATAGAAGGAAGTGGGAGCGTGGCCTGTAAGTATACGATACATTGACAGAGCAAACCAGAAAAGGGTGCGAATGTCCAGTAGATGTTAATGTCCAAGAGTGGCATAAACGAAGCATACTAAATGAACAACAACGATCCGTTCTGTTGGGTCGTGGATGTCGGGGTGCCGTTGCATAATGGTTAGGCTAACCGATGGTTGCGTGCTTAACCTTTTCTGATACTTCATTATTCCTCCCCTCCTCGTCGGGAGCCCCGGCACTCGCGTGCGCATCACCCGTAGACAAACGATACGTGGACAAATGGTTCGGGGACGTTGATGACCGGCGTGGCAACGTGAAATCTTCTCCCACATCGAGATGTTGAAGGTTGGAGGCGGAGTGGGACCTTGGCATCATAGGCGCCGCCAATATGGGAGGGGTCAACAACAAAGTGGGAGAGGGTAATGGCAGCGTTCCAAAGGTCATGCTTCTCGTCATTCCCGTGCCTGGTGGATTCATCCGTGGGGGTGGGACATGGGTATTTTTGGGGTCCACCAGCATTTGGAAGGCTAAAAGACAAGCAAAGGCGTCATTTCCGGCGTTGTGTAGGGCGAAATCGAGAGGCACGTGGAGTGAGTGGAGGATGCTGCGAAGGGAGAGCAATGAGCCCGGTTGGCGAGGGGCCCCCGTTTTTGCATCGAGCATAGCTCCACGGAGTCCCGCTTTGAATAGGCAACTCTCATAGACAGTAACATCGATTACTAAAAGATTATGGGGCAATTCTAGTGTGTGGAGTCAGTACTAGTGGCAGTACCATAACTAAACCAATAGATGGCGCGTACTTATCTTCATCTCCTCCAACCGGAGAAGATCTCCCGTGGCAGAGTGGGTTACTAGGACTACGCCATTGGCTTGGGTCTCGGAATCAGGACTAGAGAGACTGCTATAACAGGCTTATCAAAGGAGCGTATCTTCAAGACCGTTTGTCTCACCTTATGACGGCCTGGATAATCTGTGGAATATTAGTCCTGGACACGACTTGACTTTCGCCAAACTGAAAATCGTTATGTCTCGGTAAACTTGACGATGGCTTAGTGAGGACACCTTACTGCGTACTGTCAACCACGAATTAGCAACTTGGCTTATCTGGCCTAACAAGTTGACGTGACTATCCTACCTGCCAAGGGAACCGTGACGTCGCATTGTACTTATTGCGGGGCTTGTCTGCGTACTCGCTGACGATGTAGTGTCCTCTTCTGCCGATGGAACGTGGGAAAGTGAGCATGGGAAACATAAAGCACCTTACCTGTAGTTCTCTTCAGGAAGTGGAGGCCAAGTTCCTAGACTGAACGTATGCCATCAGGGTTGGCCCGGTCAGCATACGATTTCCCAACTTACGCGTCCAAATGTCCGCAACGGACGGTTGCATAGCCCCATTCAAGAACAGATGCAGCGTTTCGCTCCAAACTCTCGAAGTCGATGGCAAGGAAAGACTTGTCATGAAGATCCCAAAGTTCCTGGATCGCCCTCGGCTCACCGAGACGGATACGAGCTTTGAGAGCAGAGAGGCAAACGGCACGCAACGTCGCATGAAGTTTTTTGTACGAGGAATAGTCGGAAATAGTTCGGAGATGTCGTTGGTGGGCCTCAAGCGGATGTACTTTCACGACGTTGTCAACGAGTGGCAATGTGTCTCCAAATCGCGTCTTGATCATCTTTACGAATGCACCGACGGACGTCATTCTCGTTACGATATGGGCCCTCCCCGTGTACGCATCTGTTGCGGTGATAACAGGCCACGAAAACGACAGGAAATCTTCAAAAGTGTTGAAGAGATGGCCCCAGGAGCGTTCATACCTGTCTCGGCATGTATAGCATCAAGAGTCAGTCCTTCGGAGGCATATGAACATTTCTACTTGCCAGGGTATTCCGTTGAGCTGGAAATATCCCATATACGCCGCGTACACCTATCAACTATAGTGTAAGGGCAAGGAAGAGAGCATTATCCCGTATGCGCGCACAGACTGAAGGTCGTACACCCATCCTTGACTATCGACGAGATGAAAATCGGACATTCAATGCGAAAGAGTGTACAGTACTGCGTGTATGTGGTAACTTCGCTGTACATCCGCTGCCCACGCCAAACGCCTCGGCGCCTCCAAACTACCAAGTTTAGAATAGCCCGTCTGTCGCTTGAGTCATCAAGTACGACATGGACGCCTTCAGAGCCCTGATATCCAGCTCGACAATTATTCGCACGTGGTATTGTATTGCCGCACATATCTCACTATATAGAACAGTAGCAGAACGTACATAATACTCCGAAGGCCTGTGTAGTGCGTCATTAGCCATAATATCTTTGGGTAGTGATGAAGGCAAAAATCAGAGACTTGAATCATTCCCGAAGGAAACACGCGCAACGTGCCGAAACACATAGCAGATAGAACATTCTGCATCCCGAGGGCGAGGAGGGACGGCGACACTCACAGAAAAGGAGTCACATAAATAACTTATGAAAGCGATTGAGAAACGGGTATGCTTGGCGATTGCACAGCGCAGCTTTGAGCCTGGAAAGAAAAGAGATCAGAGAGTGGTCAGGGAAAGACTTGAAGTTTAGTCAGCGAGTGTATCGTATTCGTTTCTTATGCGCACTGGCATCAAAGTGAGCTGAGTAACGACTTTTATCATCAAGAATATAAGGAATGGAGTAGGAATCCACATGTAACTGGAAGATACTCACCATAATAAGTTAGAAAGACTCGGAAAAGGAAGTGTGCGACCACGTGCTTGAAACCGTACTGTACAGGTTATCAATAAGGTTTAAATTCCGCCGAAGGATGGCCGCGAGCCTGCAGTATCCTCCAAACAAAGTGTGAACAACTAGACAACATGCAAATATTCGTCAAGACCCTCACGGGAAAGACTATCACTCTCGAGGTGGAGTCTTCTGACACGGTTGACAATGTGAAAGCGAAGATCCAAGACAAGGAAGGGTGAGCCATCTCTTTTGTGCCATGAACGGTCTTACTCATCGACGTTCAGCATTCCCCCAGATCAACAACGCCTTATCTTCGCTGGCAAGCAGCTCGAGGATGGTAGAACACTGAGCGATTACAACATCCAAAAGGAGTCGACCCTTCACCTCGTTCTTCGGTACGTTCTTCTCTTTGCAATGGCATCCGCCTTTTCTCATGTTACCCCTCTGAAGCCTTCGCGGTGGCCTTATTGAGCCGTCACTCAAGGTACTCGCGAGCAAATACAACTGTGACAAGCAGATCTGCCGAAAATGCTATGCTCGCCTTCCTCCCCGTGCTACCAATTGCAGGAAGCGGTCATGCGGTCATTCTTCGCAGCTTCGCCCGTGAGTGTTTTGGACATAAGCCCTCTGTCGCTCCCACTCACTTTTTCACAGGAAGAAGAAGCTGAAGTAGATTGTGCGTTGTGGGTGGATGGTTGTCGACGTGCGTTGTATGGGAGTGTCTTCCAGTCGTGTACCTCCCCTCCATTTTGTACATCATGCCATCATGCATTGAATCCCATTATCTCAACCGTCACGTGGCTCCGTAAGAATCATTTCCAACGCCAACTCCGAGTCCCTCGCAAATGACGGGTCTGGTGAAGACTTTAGTCTATTGCTCGAGATTCAAGAGAGGTTTATCGTCAATACGTGCATGTTGACATCATTTTATTTTCCTTCTCTTCCCTGACATACTCTCCTCACTAGGAGCTGCAAGCGGCCTTTCGAGACCCCGCGTCCCCATATCACATCCCTGAGGGCTCACAAGGACCCGCTTCTCCAGACGAGGAGCCAACGACGCTATCCGCAGCAGATGATGGCCGCACATATTTTGTTGGTCACGGGTTTGATCCTGCTAGTTTCTGGGAGCAACCTATAGTTTGGGGAGACCACGATGCCTTCCAGTATGTGATCACCTCCCTGTGTTCCCCCTCTGTTTTCAGAGCATCTCACTTGCTTTCCAAAAATTTCAGACACGTCAATAACGTCAGATATGGTGTGCATTGACCATACATGTCCTGGCTGTCAGGCTCACCTTCAACCCCCGCAGTTCGTTTCTTTGAATCGAGTCGCATACGTTGGATATCTTCTATAGGCGAGGAACTTGGCGGGCAGGCCCAAGCTGATGCATTCCTCCGCGCGCGGGGTATTTCTTTCATTCTCAAGTCTATCGAGGTCAACTTTCGCAAACCTGTGCAATATCCGGATACAGTAAGTCTCATTCATCTGCGCCATCCACATATCGGTGATGAATTGGTGGGAACAGCTATTGATCGCCCATAAGCCTGCACTGGAGCCCGACCCAAAGCGTGCGAGTACGCAGTTCCTGCTGCACGCAGGGGCCTTTTCATACGCGCAACGTGCGATCGTCGCAGATTCGACGAGTGTGATAACGTGGTATGACTATGACAAACTCGCGAAGTGTGACCCTGGCGACGAATACTGGGCTCCCATCCTCGCACGTGTTAAGTAGTAATAAAATACAGTCACCTGCTTTACCTGAGCGTGTATCCGGGCCGGCGGGAATCTATCGTCGAGTTTCCACGATGGCAAGACCATCGAAAAATCAACGTTCTTCTAATCCACCTCCCTCTTTGCGCCCTTCAACATTTAAGCGACGCGCCAACCGTCTTGGCAATTCTGCGCGAACGGACGTATACGAGTATCAATCCCAGAGGGTTCGGAGGGCGCACATATTACTCTCACTTGACAAAGATGAGGCCCACGAACACGGTGCTGTCTCTGATGATGACACAGATTCTAACGTGCGCAAACCGCGACTCATTGGGGAAAACGTAGAGGATGAGGATATCCCTTCAGAGGATGATGAAGAACTTGACAGTGATGCTGCATTCGAAGAGAGCGATGAGGAACGCTTTGCTGGGTTCTCCTTTCCGAATGTGCGCCGTAGTTCTCCCTTTCCTCGTATAACGCTGACTGCATATACAACCAGTCTCGGGGTAAGACCTCGCGTAAAGGCCCGGTCGGGGACGAGGGATCTGATCCCCCAGAAATTGGCGACAACGATGGCGATAGTTCTATGGATCCAGAAGAGATTGGTGACTCGGGAGACTTCATCAATGTCCTCGATGTTTTTGATGGCCGTGCCGATGATAGTACGGAGGAGGCGCTTCCCCCGAGTCATGCCCACGCCGAAAGCCAGGCTGGCGGGTCGAGTGCCAATACCGACGTGGAGGTAGAAAATGACACAGAAACGGAAAAGATTGAAGACACACGGGAGGGAGAAGAGTCAGACAGCATGTTATCAGCGGATGAGGACGTCAACCCAAGCGCCCTGGAGGGTCTCGAACAGTTCGTCTCGTCCTTGGAAACATCCAAGAAACGGAAAGGGGACAATGATGCCGCGAATTATTACCTTCCACGCAAAAAAAGGTTCATGGAAGAAAGGACAGCGGTTGGAATAGAAGGAGAGTTCACGGCTGTAGCTTCCGGTACGTCTACCCTCTCTCTATCTGATACACTATTCTCAATGTTTTCAGGCCAGCAGCTTCAGTTGGACGATTTGCTGGCACCGCTTGCTTCTCATTCTGCCGCTGGGCTCTCCCTTAAGAAAACTGTCAAAATCCTAGACTCACGGATCCGTGGAACTCCCCTTTCGGCCCCGCTACCGCAGCGGACGCAAGATCGGTTAGATAGAGAAGCAGCATACGAGCAGACAAAAACAGAGGTTGACAAATGGAACGAGACAATGAAGCAGATCAAAGAGGTTGTGTTCACACCTTTTCTTCCGACCCTTGCTGATCTCTTGACTCATAGGCTGAGCATCTCTCTTTTCCATTACAAGAAGAACCAGTAGGAAAAGTATCCAATATTGAACTTACAGCGAAGTTCAAGGTGAGGCTCATCATTAGCTCGTCTGCATCTCATTCCGGTCGTCGGTTGACACTTCCTCTCAGCCATCTACCCAGATGGAAAAGGCTGTAGATCAGCTTCTCAAAAAGGCCCAGATGAGAGAAGAGGATCTTCAGAAGACTGAGGAACTCAAAATGAATCACCTCTCAGCCGAAGAGGTCAAGTCGCGTCGTGCGGAGGTAATGAAAACTCGCGAGCTCTTGTTCCGCGCTGAAGTGAAGGCGAAGCGGATTGCCAAGATCAAGAGTAAAACGTACCGACGCCTAAAACGGCGCGAGAAAGAGAAACACACCGGCGACAAAAGCGACTCCGATGGGCCTGAGACCTCACTGAAGAGAGAGGCGGAGCGTGCCAAAGAACGGGCAACTCTCAGACATAAAAGCACGGGAAAATGGGCGAAAGCTCTGCGACGCAGAGGCGAGATGGACGCTGATCAAGTTCAAGACGTGGCGGAGATGCTAGAGCGCGGGGACAAGCTTCGAAGAAAGATCCAAGGAAACAAAGAGAGCAGTGATGGCGATGATGATGATGATAGCGACGACAACGATTTAGCTCAGCTAAAAGCTCAGGCTTTCGACGAACTAGCCGAGCTCAAACGTGAGCACTCGGGCCCGGTTAAGAGCAAAGGCAAGAGCGTCTTTGATATGAAATTCATGCAAGAGGCAGCTGCACGCGAACAGCGAGAAGTCGAACAGAAGGTCGATGACCTGATGGAAGAGCTCGAGAACTCGGATGCGCCCGCCCATGAAGATGAAGATGAAGGTCCCAAGTTACCTGAGTACGATTCTTCTGTCACTATTCAGCGCACGGGCGGGAGAGTTTCCCTTCGACCAAGTGGCGTAAATGATTTTGGCTGTGATTGTGATTATACGCTGACCTTTCCACGCAGCTAACGTCGGTCATTATGCAGAAGCCAGCACCCTCTGACGCGTCAAGTATTACTTTGAAATCCATAGACTTGCACTCTCTTCCTACTGCGTCCCCAACCACGTCTCCCATTGACTCTCACAATCTGCCCACTGAGCAGCCCCGCAACGACGATAATCCTTGGCTTTCTCGTAACGACCAGTCTTTGCATACCGCCCTCAAGAAGAATGATATTGCCATCAGCAAGGACAGTACAAGTGCTGTTAAGGCTGAGAATAAGCTCCGAAAGCGGCAAAGAGAAACCAAGGATGAAATAACAAAGAGTCAGGACGACAGTGTCCTTGAGATTTCTCCTGCGGACTTGCTGGTTGGAACTACCAAAGGCGATCAGCAAGCAGAACATGGAAGTTGTGGTTCGGACGGCGTCACCGAGGTCGAGGAGCAAGAGGATAGACGCAAGCGAAAAGGCAAATCCCCTGGCGGCACGAAACATGGTTTTAAACAGAAGGAACTTGTAGCAAGGGCTTTCGCTGGGGACAATGTCATTCAGGTTCGTGGATAGCTTGTTTTGATTTGGTGCGATGTTTGACAACGGGTTACTCAGGAGTTTGAGGAAACTAAGCGTCGTGAGATAGAGGAGGATGCTCCGCACAAAGTTGACACCTCATTGCCTGGCTGGGTGAGCTTCCTGTGCTTGACGATTTCCTTTTCTTCTTAGTAACAGAATCCTCCACAGGGTGCTTGGGCAGGGCAAGGAACGCGCAAGGCCACACCTAAACCTCACGCAATCAAGAAGATCGCGGGCATAAATCCGCAGTCTCGCGCTGACTATGGCAAAGCCCATGTAATTATATCGGAGAAACGCGACAAGAAAGCGGCAAAATACTTGACGAAGGATTTACCATATCCGTATACTAGCAAGGCACAGTTCGAGCGTTCCCTTGAGACTCCTATAGGGAGGGAGTGGAATACGCGTATCGCGTCTCAACGTGTCACTATGCCCAGAGTTACCAAAAAAGTGCGTGGTATTACACTCACGATTACACTAATCAAATGCTTACGAACAATCATCGTATTTAATACTTTCAGATGGGAGCGATCATCCGACCACTCGAGAAGCGATTTTAGTCTTAGTGGGACCACACTATTATTTTATCTCTGAGAATATTCCTTTGGGTCAGATTCTACAAGAGCACAATATATCGGCCGACAAATGATAATGTGGAATGACACACTGACACGTTCAGGAAAAGAAACTTGACTAGTGCGCAGCTCTGGCCCAGCATACAGACTAAGATATTTTGGTCATACCAGCCTCAATCCCATCCGGACTGACCATTTATCACGCCCGAGTTCCTTCGTGTCCTCGTACGGGTAGCTAGTTGGTATCGACCACTGACAAGATTCCCAGCATGGTCCCGTTGTCTGTTCCGTATAAACATACATTTCACACTATATGCGGGTCTCTGTGAAGGGTCCGACGTACAGTCTCCACCATCCTGGGCCTGCCTGGATTTGTAGAACTGCTGCCATAAGTAGTTACTGTCACGGAACTTGCTGCCATCAATCCTTGCAGACCATCTTCGCTGTTGTACTAGTCTCAGAGGCTCTGGTATTCGAATCACAAGGAGCGTAGGCTACCAGCATCTAAATACCTGGATATCCAGCACAATGCGTAAAAAGTTCGGATCTTGGTGAGGAAGTCGACACGATCATATTAGAGGAGAGAAGAGAAGGAACGCGTAGGACCTTGTAGTAATAACCAAATGAGATTAATAACACGGATGGACACTCCAGAAAATCCGCGTGTTGTCCCAGGCTATGAATATATTAAATGCGATACCAGAAAAAATCATGGGTAACCAAGAGCTCAAAATAGATAGCAAATGCAGGGAGGTCAGTGATGAGGTTGCATACATGCATCAAAGTGACACCGCCGGGGTGTGATGTATGTAGGGGGAATTGCACAATCCTGTTCGATCGTCAAATTGCCACCAATATTGCTGTTTCACTCGATTTTGAACCTCTAAGTGGACGGTTGTTATGAGTCAGCGCACCAGACCGGAGAAATAGCTCGTTAGAACGTGCCTTACTAATTCTCCTCGCCAGGGCTTTTTTCTTGATATGATGATACCCGCGGAGGATGTCAGGCCACGTGAACGTAGGCGCGACAATGCACATGACGGGAATAGCGATGATCCAGAAACTGGGGAATAACGATTAATGTAACCACGGAGATTAATGCGCGAAGCGAAAACGTACATAATGTCAGTATGGCCATGTTTGACAGACCACATGTTTTCGAAGTTCATGCCCTAAACACAATCACATTATTTTTCTACAGGGAAACGAGGAAGGCTTACAAAGTATCCGGTGAGCAACGTCAGCGGCAAGAACAAGATTGTGCACATCGTCAAGCGGCGCCTGAATGGATGTTGAGTGACACTCTAGACAATACGACAATTCTTAAACGTACATCACTTCATTCGTTTCATAGGAGGCCATCTACATGCACGATTCTTTAGCACCAAATCACCGAGAAATACGGGCCATAACATACATTGAACGAATAGTTAACCAGGTTTTCTGCCATGGCCGAATACATGTCCAGGCTGGACATAACATACTCAATATGGTCATGCACATCAGCCTGCAGGGAGAGTAAGTGAAGCCACAGCCGAACGTGAAGAAAAGGGACCGACGAGATATATCTTGGCCTTATTGGACATGTACCCAACGACCTTCTCATTTTCAGACATTGGCACGTCAAGACTTGCTGCCATTCTCTCGATGTCATAATGCCACAGGGAATATATCAAGGATTTGACGGGTCCAAGGGTGCGCTTGTGTAAAATCAAGTCTCCAGAGAGGATATGGACTGCAAGTGAGGCATGAGTCTAAGTAGTAAACAAATCGGTCGAAGAATACGAACGACTTCTGACAGTTTTAACCTTCGATTTCGTAAGAATGACGCGCTCGAGCGTTTTTAGCCGCGCACGGTATTCGTCTGCGACCTCCAGGGCAGCATCGACAGCTAAGTCAAGATTGCGCTAAACGAGAGGGAGGATTCAAGAGTGAGTTACGCACTTAGATCGAGCAGACTTTGAACGAGTATGGAGGGATCAGCCGATCTTCGTAAATTGGTGCCGGGGTGACGAATACGCGTAGCAATTGGCTCAGTCAAATCAAGATTTGGCGTTGTGTTGAACGATATGACCGTGCCTGACAAAAAACACATTAGGGAAGGGGAGGTAACGCGATGAGGCAATGAGAAACTACCGTCGCGGAAAAGGAATATACACATGGGTTCAATATGGACATGGACGCGGTCCTCCTTCTTTAGCTCATCCAGCGTTAATTCTGCGACTGCGCGTCTACGCTTGTGAGCCTCAAGAAAAAAGAAAGCGTAAGGCAACTGAGATTGCGATGAAATGAAGATCTCATACGAGAAGTGAGGCCCTACGACGCCCCATCTCGGGGTCAACTTGGGTAACACTGCCAATCTCGAATTCATCGGCCATCGGATCGGCATCGTTCCCATAAAATTTCCCATATATGCCTTCGTCCGCAATGTCACGCTTCTCATCGAAATCGAAAGATTGGGGAGACGCGGAACGGGGTACATTAGTGAATGGGGGATTGGAGGAAAATACTCGTGGGCCTCTAGCCATCGTGAAGCCTTGTGATGTGCCTTTAGCCGAACCAAGGGTATGGCATAGGACGCGAATGAACAGGTGTTCGGGGTAGTAATCAGCCTTGGAAAGCGTGTGACCGCCCAGGTGAAGTACGTCCTCAACTGAAAGTGGATGTATGTCTTTGAAAAAAAAAATCAGAAAGTAGAAACTTGAGGAAAAAACGCTGGCGGCGGCTATGCATTACCATATCTTATAGCAAGAGCACTGATGACATCCCAACTGATCCCCCCTACGTTCATCCAGCGGACTTTGACCCATGACTCACGGGCGGACGCTCGGTCGTCTTGGAGGAACTTGATGAACCCGCTATTCGTCATGCGACCAATGCTGCATCTTACAGATGAGTAGTCTATGACATCGATGACACATTTCTGGTGTACGTTTCCGTACGCAGCAAACGTGCTATGCCGGCGAGGGTCGATGCCTGGTTCAGCGCCTACACGCCCAGCCAAAATCTTGCAGGACGTTCGATGGACAATAATGACCTTTCGGACGGCCGCGCGAAAGCGGTCTTTCGGAGATAGCTCGGGAGCGGCGGGAGCACGGTTGGTCTTGTGACTCTCGACGCTCTTTCGTGCTTGGGCTGAAGGTGAGGGGTGTCTGTCCACTCTTGTCGTATCCCTTGTATGACCTTGCGAGGGCGGCGCGTCGGCTACATGGACTTCCTGAACTAAGGCGGGCGTTGCGACCTCAGTAGCTGAGGAGCTGCTTTCTCTGGTCATGGCCGTGTTGGGGTAAAGGAAGAAGTGTGTGTCGGTTGACGACGAGACGGGTCCGGCATGGGTGTGGACATTTGGGACATTTGCAAATACATAAAGCAATTTCATTCAGCGCAATTCACCCATCCACCATGTTACCATCCACCATGTCACCCAAGGCTCCTCGCTGGTACACCGCGCTTGAGAAGGCGGTAACACAGAATCCAAATTCGAGCCGTAAGCGTTCTGTTGGTCGGTTCCAACGCGTATGCAGGTCTCGTCTCAGTTCAGTCGCGTTGCAGTGTTTCAGTTAGCGACTACCGATGAAACAGGCACACCCCGTGTTCGTTCACTCATCCATCGTGCCTTCCTCGTGTCACCCTCTAGCCCCGCGCTCCCTCTCTTGGTCACATCTACGGACAGTCGTACCCCGAAGGTACGGCAGATAGCACACGCGCACACTGTCGAGCTCGCCTGGTGGATCAACGCAACCTCGGACCAATTCAGAATCTCCGGACCCGCTCGCATCTTTTCTGCACCTGAGCACTCTATCTCTTCGCCTCCACGGGATGCTCCCAACTGCGTCGGAATGAATGCTCTCGAAACTTCTGGAATTGACTGGGAGACGAAGCGACGCGAGCTTTTCGATGCTGTGAGTGAACAAATGCGCGCTACTTGGTGCCGCCCGCCCCCTGGCAGCCTCCTAAAGGGCGGTTATGAGGAAATGAATGACTGGCCTGTCAGGGTCCCCAAGCCAAGCGACGCAAAGACAGAAAAAGAGAAGGAGCTGGCCGAGCTTGCCCTCAGCAACTATGCTATCATGGTCATCGAGCCTTTGAATGTCGATTGGCTACAGATGGCCATCAAGCCGAACAGGAGGACACTCTTTACCCGTGAGGCAGTCGACTGGAAGGAAGAGATAGTTGTCCCATAAGTACACGTATGTGCAAGAAGATAGAAATGGTATGTGAGTTTATCTCTGGTAGGGTCCCCAGTAAATAATTCGACAGCTCTTTAGCTTTAGCAAACCGTGATGACCATGTACTCGATGACTGAAACGCGCACCTACCCGTTCATGTAATAATTGGTACTCCAAGTTGACCTGGCTGTATTAGAGAACGCTTGCCACTTACCACACCACGATGTTCGCAACAATAATTGAACAATTGCCTCTCGACCCTTGCGTCTGTGTATATATAGCAAGACACAATGTTATAATAAATTACACAAAACTGAATCTGACTGAGCACAGTAGTTCGTCCGAGTCGGGTTTCTGTCTGTTCATTCCTCTTCTATACTTTGACCTTCTTCGCATCCTGTCCTCCGTCTTCCTGTCCGTCTCCTTCCTCCTCGCGACCTCTTCCACGTTTCACAGGGCTTGGCGCAGTCAAGTCCTTTCCATCACCCTCGCCCTCTGAATACTCCTCATCGTCGTCCTCTTCCTCTTCTTGGCCCGCGCCCTTCCAGTTGCAAGTTAACAAGCGTTGCGGTTGAACTTGAAAAAACCTGACCCATCCACTTACCGCTCTTCCACCCAGGAGTAGCGCTGTCAGGTTACCACGAGCCTGTTGCTATGAGTCAGTGATCAGTACAGTATTTGGATGGATAGGGACATAAGACGAGCATTCACCCCATTTGGTTCCCCTTCCTCTTCGTCATCTTCTTCGGCATACTCAAAGTCTTCATCACCATCATCCTTTAAAGTACCAATATGGTGTTCAGAGGGGAAATTAAAATAAAACCAAAACAAACCATTCGCCTACCTCAGGCTCCTCGATGTCATACTCGTCAGTCTCCTCGCCCTCTGCGCCTTCAGGCTCATTGAGAACGCCTGGTGGGGGGTGGCTCTCCTCTGCAGCTGGAGGCATGGTGGTGGCCTTGTATATTCTGGATTTATTGTGTTCGTTTGATGACCAGTAAAATAGCCTCAGGCTCAGCGCTCAGCGCCCAGCCGTCGGCCAAATTCAACTCGGTGGCGCGTCAACGTCAGCGCTCAGCAACGTCGACTCCAACTCGAACATTCAGAGAATTAACGACCTAGTATTGGTATGTATGGTATGTATGTCAATAGTGGCATATGTACTATTTCACAGCGAAGAGAATTCAAGGGAGATCGCAGAGATTTAACATGCCGATGCGTCACAAAGTCTACACAATCAAGCTACGGCTCTAGTCGATTGATTCTCACATCAAATTGGAGCCGTAGATGCGCACTGTGACAGTTTCTTTTGAGCAGTCTTTCTTTTTTGAGTATCGAATACGTACCGGTTCCGTCGGGGCTACCAACCCCGTACAACATTTCAGTTGGGTGAAATACGATCGAGCTCGATCGTGGTATATACTGAGACGGGAATCCCCGGGTTGGAGACGTCGTCAGGCCCGTGTTCATATTCACAGTGGAAAGGGCGGTAAAGCGTGGTATTGAATGAACAACAGCACGCTGACTCCGCCAGTTCGAGGACGACAGGGCAGAAAGCCTGGGGAATCCTAGTGAGTATCATAACAAGGCGTCTAGGGATATAAGGCCCCCACCCAGCAAACACTCCGCATTGTGCATGAACATCAAATGCGGCCAGTCCTCCAGGGAAGAAATCCCAAGTCTCTGCGGCCCGATCGGAACCACGAATGTCCCACATTTTGACCTCGCCGTTCAAACTAAAGCAACACCTTCAGCCACCCTATAGCTGAGAGTAAAATCGATACTACTTTACCTCGCTGACAAGAACTGGTTCCCGAATTGGGGGTGCCAACGAACGCTCTGGATCCAGTTGGTGTGCTCGTTGAATGATCGCACAACGGCATCTTCCTCTTCCAAACGTCGATCGAACACTTTGATAACGCCATCGGCAAAACTAGCCAGCAAAACGGAGGACGGGCCTCGTTCAGAGGCGATCGCCGTGACCGGACTATCAGAGTTTGTTTCTAGATCCTGGGAGTGTTTCGTGGGTTTTTGTGCGCGGGTGAAGTCGAATATTCACGTACGAGTAGCTGTGCTTCTGTATGGGCATCCCATACTCTGATGGTGTGTGAATCGCCTCCGACGAGCAAGAAACCTCCAGCTTGTTTCCAGTCCACCACGACACCAGCTCCACGACGCATACTAATGATCTCGCTCAGTCCTCGGAAAGCACTCACCATCTGAACATCAGTGCTACTCGTCGCAGGATCGTAATTACGATAAAGTCGAATCACGCCGTCAGCTGAAAACAATATTAACGAGACTACGGAAGGACCAGCGGGGCAACACGTTACCAGAGCCTGCAAGCAACATGCCGCCAACATCTTGGTTGATGATCTGAAGCGATGTGATGGTCGCTTTCTTAGGATTACCGCTGGGGAAACGCGAGAGCTGCCGACGCCGTGACCAATCCCATACACTAAACTCTCCGTGTCACTATCTGCAACGTGATAATCAAATCGGTAATACCGACCTAATAACATCAGCCTCGTTTGCGATAGCGACGTGTGGGTCGTATGCGTGGAATGCTATTGACAGCGGGACACTTTGGATATGCAGGGTGGTGACTGCCTTGTCCCAAGGGCGATTGGCTATGATACCATCAACGGCTGGTCAGCAATACAAAAGGAGTGCACAAACAGGCAATCTCTGCTTGATCTCGAGTTTCAGAGAGCACCTGTTCGTTGCGTTGATGACGCCAGGCTTGATAGTTATATTCCAAACTCCCCGGTTCATCGGCTTCGGCTTGCTAAAAGGGTTGGATGTTCAGCACAGGACAGGTATAATTTAACCGGTCACTCACTCGCATCTGCGGTTCCTTGAAATACTCACAGCACCAGTCAAAGAAACGACTCTTCAATGGTAGGATGTCGCGAATGCCTGTGCCAGTTCCCAGACCGAGGATAACACTGCTCCCTGCCGAGTCGCTAGAAAAGGTGCTGTCTGCTGGGCTATGAGGTACTGCATTACGTCCCCTTGAGCCATGCGCGGTTCTCCGCCGTGCGCGCAAGCGCTCCATATCCTCCTCCATCAACGCCTCCATCACGTCAGAGGGTAGAAAATCTGTAGAAACATGTAAACGATCTTCTGTCGAGTTTCGGGTCGATGCTGTTGGCGAGGCCGGAGCACTCTTTGATGATACTAGGGTTTGTGGCGATGAAGGACGGGAATAAGGTGGTGCGTATTGCGCGAAATTGAGATTCGGAGATGGAGGCCGTGAGATGCCCTGTTTCTCGAAGGAAGGGATTAAGGAGGTGTGAGAATGTGAGACACGATGGGGAGAAGAACGACCATCTTCAATGGATGGAAATGCGATGCCTCCAGCCAGAGTTTTCAGGGCATTTGCAAAAGATGATGTACGCTTGAGAGTATTGCTCATACCGGATGATAGCGTGACAGACATGGTGTCGCTACGGGGAACACCAGAGCGAGGTACGTTAGGTGAGGAAGAACGCGTGATGGAAGTTGGTGAAGATGTGATAGAGGATCGCCGAGACCGGGCCCCTGTGGGCACACGCTGGGGAGGTTGCTGTTGAAGCGTGCTGGATTCCAATCGAGTAAAAGGTGAATCAAGGAGAAGCGCCATGATGTAGTCAACGATGGTCTGGGCATTTGTCGCCACTTCGTGGTACGGGTCCACCGAGAGCTCCAGCAGAACCGAAAATATCGTGAAGAAGGACGACAAAATAACACGATTCTCCTCACGAACTTCTTCATCCCCGAAACTATCCAACCATTCGGAGATGGCCTGGCTCGTCACGTCCTCGTCACGAAATTCAGTAGTAGGACCATGTCTCCATCTTCTGTCTTCTTCCCAATACACCCAGGCGCAAACGACAAAGTGTCCCCGCCACTCCTTGACGAGACAGCTGATGAGAACTAAGAGCTCCTTGCGCACCATAGGACTGGCGTCTTCCTTGATTGCTAAAGAGCCTCCTGTGACCACAGCGACCTCCATTCGAAAATGGACGCGCTCCTCTAGATGATGCATGGTGCCCGTACCTCCTCCGCCAGTCTTTGTCGAGTTTCTTGAGCCGGAGGCACCCATGAAGGTCCCCAACGCGAAGAGCACGGCGGCACGTACTTCTGGCGAATCATCTGTTAGAAGAGATATGAACTTATCCTGAGTCCCATTGTCCACGCCAAAGATCTTGATGTCATCATTTGTATCCCACATTTGCCCGATACATAAAGCGGACCATTGTCGCAAAAGGAAGTCGCCTTCATCCAAGCGTTCAAAGCAGGAATGGAACACTTTCTCGCGCCAACATGCATTCTGGCCATGCGGGTAATCGCGCGCGATAGCTGCCAAAACAAACGCACACATGGCCTTATGTTCCGAACCATTAGGAATAGTAAGATGTTGAGAATCGTCGTGTGCGGCAAGAATATTCGCAAAATATTTATAACCCCCGTTACTGTAAAGGTCAACTTGGCACGAGGGATCGACAGCAAGTATGCGAGACCAGATGAATATTAGGACAGGCCGCAGGTCTTGGCCGCCTGCCTGGAGTAACTTGGATATATATGGGAAGATTCCGATGGCAAGGGCGAGGTGGACGGCCCACGGGCCAAGGTCGACGAATTGGGATAGAAGGACGAGGGCTCTCAGACGGTGAGGCTGAGACAACAAAACCTGGAGAACAATGGGCAACTGTTCCGGCGGTTTGCGTGGAACTAGATGGTGGTCCTTCTTGGTTGAGGTTACTGGAGATTCTAGGCTTCCCGCAGTGGGCTCGTCCTCGGCCTCAGGTAAATCACAAATTTGAAGAGGCAACGACAGGGGACCGCGTTTTGTCAAGGCGGAGCCTCCACGAGAAATCCATACCTCGAATGCCGTCAGCTGATCTGCAAAAAAGCGGCTAGGAACGTATGTATATAACTTTTCACCATGGCCTAGCTTATCCTGTCGCGGTGCCGCGGCTTGCGCCTGTGCCTGTCTTCGAGCCCTGATGGATGCGCTGCCCATAGCCATGCCGAGCATGCTCATGTCTGTATGCTTGAGTAACTCCGGGAGCTGGCGCAGGCAAGAATCAACAGCAAGGTCCCACGCCGACCATAATGGATGAGTGTTCGTGGGGGGTAAGGAAGGAGACGTATGAGGTGTGCAGTGGTAATTCTTCATAATGCGCTCAGCCAGAAGAAAGTTCCTAAAAAGTGATGCAATTAGGAGATCCGACCGATAGAGTCGAGTGAAGAGTTCTCTTGAGAACGACGTCCACGCAATGGTGTCAGTGATAGCGGTGAATATCCAGTTAAGCTCTCCGAGGGGAGTGCGTCTGTCCTTAAGGTCTCCGGGGACCTGCATGACCATGTCTGCGGTGATGTTATTTGGGAGTTGATTGTGCATGACGAAATAACGCAACGCAATATCGATGGGAGATGTGAGGCATGAGGTGAAGAGATCGGCTGGGAGTTCCGGACACGAGGGTAACTGCTCGTTCGCAGCGCATGCAGCAAGCTGAATTGATTCAGAAAAGGGTGGAGTGCCTTCCGGTCGACCGGTGGTCTCATTATCGCGTCTTTGCGCGTAAACATTAAAATTCAGTAGCAGATTTCCGGCTGCCGAGCAATCCCAGATGTACACGCAAGGAGTACCGAGCCAGTGTTGCACTTCAGCCAAAGAAACTGGTATATACTGCGTATAATTTCTGTTGAAGCACCATAGCTCGCCGCTGGCAGTTGGTTTAGGGACGCCATGGCCATTATAGTAGAAAAGGACGGTATCTTCTTTGGCCTGCCTTCTTAGGGTAGCGCAGAAGCGTCGCAGATCCTCATAGGAAGGGTCTAAAATTGGCTTGTAGGATAATTTAGGACTCAGGCCTTCAAACTGATGCTGCAAGTTTGTTCCGATGACTTCAAGGGCCTTGTGAGAAGGCATAGTATGTGGATCTACCCAGCACTCGAGCACCGCGCACGGGTTTGTCTTGACGATGTCTGGGGGATCAACGTCTATGTTCAGACATAGGACTAGGGCGGCATTAGCGGTTTTGAGCTTTCCGGGAGAAGACCTCCAAGGAAACATTTTCGGCGCCCAAGGGGGAGGAGGCGTGGGGTTTCCGCAGGTAAGATGTCGCTTTGCGGACCAGTAGGGGATGATAGGGATTGGGTCAGGAGCGGTGCCCACTGAGCCATTTGGTCTTCCATCGAGTTCTGAGCTGCCGGCTCGACCGTTGTCCGGGTTTGTCAGCGCAGACGACGGTTCGGATGGTGTAGTGTAGAAGCCGTGCCTGCCTCCGCGTTCTGTGTCTGTGTCTGAGCCATGACTCTGCCTGAATAAGGGACTGCGTCCGCCACCGACACCTTGAAGCGAAGGAACAACATGAGCGACAACGAGCGGGCAGGGTAAGCGACGCACCGTCCAGGTGTCCATTCTGTCTCCCGGTGTGCATGGTGCCAACTGGAGCCAAGCTGGGGTGCGGATGCTCGAACGGCAAGTTCAGTTACCGCAATCCGGAGGGAACGATCCGATCAGAGCCACGCACGTGACAGCAGTGGCAATACAAGACCCTGCACGTGCTACCCTTCATCCAAATCAAATAACATCGCGCACCGCGACAACTACATGTCTACGCCATTCTCTCTCTTGACCTAGGCAATGGCTTCAGGCCCCATCGACATCCCAGTCGGCGCTGTCGTTGACATTTCTCTTGGCCGCGGAGTTGTTCGCTTTTTCGGCACGACCTCCTTCTCTGCAGGCAAATGGGTTGGCATTGAACTCTCCGAACCTGCTGGGAAGAATGACGGCTCGGTTAAAGGCGTCCCCTACTTCTCTTGTCCACCGAATCATGGCGTCTTCGTGAAGCCTAGTCAAGTTAAGATCGTCCAAGATCCACCGTCCTCGGGCACCGTGAGTACCCCACTCTATTTCCTCGTTATCATCGATCACGCTGACCTCTCACAAGCCAAGTTTGCAACCTGCGGCTCGGCTGTCTCTCGGCCACTCAAGAACGCCCAGTACTGGCCTTTCGCGCGCGCCATCCTCTCGCTCTATCCCCCCTCCTTCCCCGCGTGCAACGAGCCCGTCCAAGACTGGGCTTGGTCAGAGTACACGTGCTAGCACAAGATTTGCCCCTCCTTCTCCCACTAAGCGTAGTCCGATTCCGCCTGCTCACCAGCAAGGTACTTTGAAGAGAATCACTTTGACCCCAGGACGACCATCCATGAATGACAGCTCAATCAGCGGTTCAAGTGCTCCTTCTCGCGGTGACTCCCCCGATTCTGCACCAATTATCCGGAGTTCGCAGCTCAGACAAGTCTCCTCGCCCATGCAGCAGCACCGAGATCGTCTGATTGCGCAAGCTTCTACCATCGCACTTGCTTCCAGTCCACTTTCTCCCCCACCTCCATTACCCCCAGAACCGAAAGAGCTGGTAAGTTGGACTCCCAATTTTAGTTCTGTGCTAACGGATGAAAAGTCAGGATTGAATGATGAGGAATTACAAGAACTTCGAGCAAAGGTCCGTGTTCTAGAGATCAAGCGCGCTGATGGTGCCCGACATGTCAAAGAACTCGAGGCGAAGCTCAGCGAGGCCGAAACCTTTGTTGCCCTAAGACCCAAACTTCAAGCCAAGCTCGTGCAGCAACAGACGGAACTCATCGAAGCGCGTAGAGAGCTGGCAGATGCACGACAACTTTCTGAACTTGCCGAGACACGAAACCTGGACACATTGGAGCAGTTGGAGATGGCTATGTTGGACAGGGAGGTTGCAGAAGAACGCGCAGAAGCCACTCAGTCCGAATTGGAGGAGCTGAAAGAGAAGTTGGCTGTTGTCGAGGTTGAACTAGAGGTGATAAAGGAGGGTGCATGTGAGTGCGCTGCGGCATTTCTTCGAGGTTACCAAATTGATGCGTTTAAAGCGGTGGAAGGCGGTAGCTCCAATGTAGCCAGCTCTTTAGCTTACATCCAGCTAGAGAAACAAAACGCTCGCTTGAAGGAGGCTCTGCTCCGGTATGAGATATCTCGGTATATTGCTGATACATGATCTCACCACATTTTCTGGCTAGACTTCGCGACGTGAGTCAGGAGAATGAGCAGGAACAGCGCAGGCGGATAGCTGACATGGAGAAGGCCGTAATGAATGTGGATGACTTGTCAGGTATGTATAATAGTGTTGACCACAAGAAGTTTGGCAACTAAAATCCATCGAGCGCAACTTGAATCAACTCTCATCAAGCTCGCAAATGCGGATACCCAGATTGAAGATTTCAAGGCCCAACTGGATGATGCACTTGGCGCCGAGGAGATGGTCGTACAGCTCACAGAACGAACCCTTACGCTCGGAGAGGTAACGACTGTCCTGAGGATCAAGCATTCATCATTCTTATGAGGTTATGCGCAGAAAATCGAAGAAATGCGAATTACAATCGAAGACTTGGAAGCTTTGAAGGAGCTTGGCGAGGAACTGGAGGAAAATCACGTTGAGACAGAGAGGGCGATGCAGGACGAGATCAGTACGTGTTGTTCCATCCATCAGATTGCCCATAGCCGACATAGTTGCTGTTACGTAGATGAGAAGGACGTCCAGCTAGTAGAGCGGCAACAAAGAATTGAGTTGCTAGAGGAAGCTTGCCAAGATATGGAGCGAACCATCAGTCGGTTCCGAGAGCTGGTCATTCAGCTAGAAAGGTCGGTGATATCATCTTCCAACATGGGCAGATTAACCGAAGGGAATGGTGCAGTGAACTCGAGACGCTTCGTTCGGAAACGCAGAATGCGCAAAATGAGTCGGCCGCAGCAGCGTCACAAAAGGCTGCTATCATGTCATTGAACCTCAAATTGCAGTCGGCAGCTAGCCGAACCCAGGCCAGGAATATCGACCACGAGCTTAATAGGATTGAAGCAAATGAGTCCAGGGAGATGCTCGATATTGTTCAGGTAAGTTATTCTAGGTGTTTTGACTGCATGACTCGTCCATAAACCCACATACGATAGCCGTATTTGCCTCAAATTTACATCGAAACGGATGTCGATGCAACAAAATGCTATCTCTTTTTCCAGAGAATGGCTTCGAAAACAGATCTTATAAACATCATCACCGCCCAAGCCCACAATCTACCCGAATCGCTGAATGGTTCGGTCTCTGAGACCCTAGTCGGTGTTTGTGAGGTAGTGTTCTTAGACATTTTGGTCTATGTAGATCGAAGTATGATCACTGATCGTGTGTTTAGATGAGGGGTGCAATCGCGGTGCTCTCGACGCTTTGCAAACGTTTCACGGCCATCCTTCGCTGTTGTGATGTAGAGTCCTATATAAACATCGGCAGACTTTTCCAGGAGATTGCCCCCCTAGAAAAGCGAATTGATATGCACATCGACCTGTTGAGACGCGACGAATTCCGGGAAATGGAGTGCACGAGTGATATTAATAAGTATGTTCGATCCCGATCTGTTGCGAAATCTCAGGGTAACTAACTGTGACAGGATCCAGGCACAGTTTAACCACTTGGCGGAGACATATTTCAAGGCCTTCGATTTCGACCTTGGCGAACGTGAACTTGGTCTTGTACTGTCGTTGGATCATGATTTGGACGTATATGCATCCTCGATGGGATTAACGAAGACAGCTGTTGAAGCTATCCTGAATGATGAAGGTGTGTTTCCTCATGCCTATAGTTTCCTCGTTGACCACACAGCGATACTAGATGTCATTCATGATCTCGATGGTATGGAGGCTGAGACGAGCTTCCTGGTGCCAATTCAGAAATCACTCGACCAATGCAAGAATGCCAAAATCGTGGCAAGGTGGGCTCGTCTTCGTCATCGAAAGGAAGCTATTAATCCGTACTTGCAGGAAATTGATGAAACGGTTGGAGGAGCTTGCCCATGAATCATCAGCATTAAAGGCCTATCTCGTTCCTCAACTTGATGCACTCTGCAACATAGTCTCTGAGATGGTTAACTTCGGAATTCAGGCCAGCATTATAACCATTTGTCCCTTTTTATTTCAGCTGAAATCGCTTTTTTAGCTCGCTCAACAAATGATGCCTCATATCGATGAAGTACGCGCTTCCAAATCCTCCTTCCAACTTAGCAAGGTGTTATCATTTGTCAACAATATTGCCTCATCAACGGTAGCAAAGATCTGCAAGGATACTACATCTTCATGGGCATCTCTCGGTAAAGCTATTTCTGAACTCGTTACACAAACGAATGCGTTATTCCCCAAAACAATGAACCATGAAAATGTTATCAAAAGTGAGAATAATGACCTTTTTTCGGGAAGTGTACCTGATTCAAACGTAGTCATCGGCACCGCACCGTGGATCGTTCGCGTCGAGGAGGTGAAGGCTGCTATGGCCGTCAATGTCGAGGCCGAGCGGAAAGTTGCGCAGCTCAATGAAGAAATGCAAGGGCTCGTGCGCACATTAAAAATCAAAGATCAGAATATCCAAGAGTCCGGTGTGAAGATAGAATTGATGGTGCGTCGGATGGAAGGGGTCAAGAAGCAAGCGGAAGCAGTCGCCGAGCTGGAAGCACTGCTAGGAAAGGCACAAAAGCAAGAGAAGTACTACGTCGAAGCCATGGAACAACTACAGTCCGAATTCGATACCCTAGCCAAAGAAAATAGCAAACTCAAAGCCGCTTCAAATGGTCCCGAGAAAGGTGGGGGAATGATAATATTTATTATCAACTCACTGCTGATACTTATTAGCTGCTGGAGCAACTACCGTGCCGTCACAAATCGTCCTACATGCAGACGGCAACTTGGAGACAACACATCTCCTGGAACAGGTCGGTTTCTGTTCCTATTCGTTCATACATATTCTCAACTTGCAGCAGCTTGAAAGCTTCAGGGGTGCTGTTCGCTTCCTGAGGATGGAAAACACATATCTGAAAGGTAACGACTCGATGCGGGAGCTTGACGAGCTCCCTCCACTCCCGGTCCCTACGTCTAGCCCTCGACTCCCGACACCACCGTTGGACGAGTCTGGTCTCTCGGATACGGATGAATCTGAAGCTGAATCCAGTCCCAAAGCTCCCTCAATTCGTTCCCTGACGACAGAAACGAAGGCGCTGTATCGGGAGGTCATCAAGTTTTCGTCAACGCCACGCGTCGTAGACCTCTCTGCGACGAAGACCGGCGAAGGGAACACGAAAGCTTGGGTTCCGAAAAAGAAAACTCCAACATACCAGGTCTTGGAACGCAAGGCCCAAGCTGCACGCCTCAGCCGTAGAGTGCAAGGTTTATTAGAGCGCACAACTGTGATAAATTAAAAATAAATAAATAAATGTGCTGCCGACGTTGCCGATACGCGGAGATTGAAACATGGAAGACAAGGGGTGAAGAGAAAGGGGCGCGCCACCGCTCTGCCACATCGCCCGCCACAGCAACGACTCGCCAGCCACATCTAAACGCGCCCCGGTCGGTATCTCATGGTCAGAACCCAGCTTAAACCAACGGTGAGCTCCTGCTCCCGCGGCAACCCAACTCTGCCCTCTCTGTTGGGGTATCAGTTGACATCATTTATGCGCCCATCGTTAGCCTGAGGAAAAGAAAGAATCTCAAAAGAAGAAATCATCATCCCCTAAGAAGGCAGAGACGGGTATATGGCCTTGCAAAATAAATGGATGTAACAAGGAATTCGCACGCGAGGCCGACTTGAAGCGTCACCAGAGGACGACCAAATTACACTCGCAACCGGGATTGTATGTGATTATCTCAAGCCTGCGTTGCGTTGTCACCCATATGGCTGACTCTTCACAAGCGCGTGTCCCCAGTGCGAGGCTACCTTCACACGGGTACGTGTCTCACATTCAGTCTCATCCAAGGCGTGTTCTGTAATATCCATGTTATCAGACCGATGCTCTTAGACGTCATCAAAAGTCACGGTGGGCCTCGCGTTATTCTTCCTTAAGGGTCTAACTTACCCACACCAGCCATAATGGTGTCGTAATCGAGCCTGACAGGAGAGTAGGTCCACAGGCCGTTGGCGAGGAGAATGTAGGGGAATCATCCCAAAGTCGCAGTCGTAGCCCGGGATCCAAGAACAAGGCACATCTACCTCCCGCAGTTCCCTCGGCTCCAGGATCCCTTCCAGGCTATTATCGCCAGCAGGGAATCAATGCAGGTGACGCTATGATATGACCCGTCACAGAGAATCACACTTACGCCCATCCATAGAATTCGTCGTTTTCGTTCCGCCTCGAACGCAAGGTGTGATTGTTGACCCTAACTACCCTGTCGGCCATCCCACATCTGCGGCACGTTTGGCGCAGCCGCCATGGGGACCACCACCCCAGTGGGCTGATGGTACACACCCTGTCCCTCCGTATCCTATTCCGGGGCCGCATCCAGCTTATTATGCCCCTTACTACCACCCCGGGATTCCCCCACTACCTCTTGCGAATGCCCAATTGCATCCAAATACCCCGGGCCATCCGTACGCCCCTCTAAGTAATTCACCTGATAATGAAATAGGTGTACATTCCGATGGTGAAGTCGATAGTACGAGCGCAAAGCGTTCGCAAGAGCGAGAGGCCGCTCGTCCAGACGAGCCCCGGCCACACGAATCTTCAGTGCCCGTCATCGATCCCTCTCTCGAATCTTCGGAAGCATATGCCAGTGGAAAATCACCAATGTCACTCGCGATCACCTCTGCAGCTGTGCAGGCCGTTTTTGATGAAACGCGGCGCATCGAGAAGCAGCAGGTTGAGAGTGGCGCGGCTGCTTCAGGGTCACGAGAACCGTCACCCAATACTTATCCTGTCTCTGAGAGTGCGACTGTCAAAAATGCGGATTCTAGTGTCTCCTCTGAACCTCCCACGGTCGGCAACCCCCCATCTACCATGCTTACCGAAGATGGCGAGACGATGTTGCATCCTGGTGAGTACCCACTCGTTCTGATCTTTTATGGGCCATTTACCTCCTCTATTCATTCATTCTAGCGGAACTCTTAACGCAGGTTCGTAATATGCCCTAGTGGACGCTCCCAAATTCATTCTAATGTGCCGCCACAGGAATCCCTTGCTTCGCCTCCGCCAGTAGAGGACGAATGAGCACGCCAATAACACCGACCGCCGGCTCTATTACCCATCCAGCCCTGATTTTGATCCATACGTTGGCAAAACGTCGGTTATGCATCATAGATTCCCCACTTGAGGGTATTATATTTCGTACTTCAGCTGAGGAAAGCTTAATGCTGGTGGATAAATACGTGTACTGTATGATGTTACTACTACTACCCAAAGACTGCTGTTGAGAGCAGACGGGATTTATTTCCTAAGTATCCTACAACACGGCCACCTTAGGCCGAGGGTACTGCGGTCCGACCTGCAGTTTTCTTTAAGAACTCCATAAAACAAGAGCCATAGGGGTCCTCACCAGTTGAACACACATAGCTGCCAATATATGTCCTACAAGGACGGCCGTATCCACTGATTTACCAGCAACAAGTGCACCCAGAAAACCGCCCGCAAAGGCATCACCAGCGCCGTTGGTGTCGACAATTTGTTTGTCTGTCAGGGGATCGACGGGGAACGTTGACGGCCTGTCCGGGTTGGTTGCTGAAACAACGACTGTCGAATTAGCGCCCTGGGTAATGATGACTGTGCGAGGCCGCGAAGGGTTTGATTTGGGAAGTGTTGCAATCGACTTGGCGATGGCGGGGATATCATCCTTATTGGGTAGCCCTACGGCACTCGCCCAGGCGGCGGCCTCGCTCTCATTACCGATGACAAAGTCACAATAAGGGAAGACCTGCTCGAGTTGGACCTTGAAGAATTGCGGTATGAAAGGAGCTGAAAGGTTAAGGGCGAATACCTGGTACCGAAGGACATATGCATGCGCCACTAATAGCTGAAAGATGAGATAAGAATTCACCTTTCCGGCGTCTGATGCTTTCTTGGCGACTTCGAGAGTCGACTCAAGGCCATGGGTAAGGAAATAGCCCTCAACGTAGAAGTACTTTGCGGCGTCGATTAAGCGCGCGACCTTCAGAGTTGACAAATGGGCTTTGTCAAATTTTTCTGCGGCGCGAAGAGTGGTGACAAGAGACCTGAATAGCAGTTAGTAGCGTGTGGATTAGATATCGGTGTTAGATACCGGTGATGACCGGTGATGACGACGGCACATGCCCCGGTTTGTTCACCCTTATTGACGAGATAAGCTTCGGCGAGACCCTCTCTTTTGTTTGCTTCCTTGAGTTGTTGAGCAAGCTCGTCGTCGCCTACGCAACCGGTGTAGACCACGGAGTTTGGAGGGAGCATGTACTGGGGGAGAGGCGCTTTAGGAATGAGAGTGGGGAAGGTGAATGTGAAACATACCGCTGCACCACGAGCAGCGTTCTGTGCGGCACCACCTGCGACGTAGACGACCTGGTGTTCCTTGACGATCTCGTCATAACTTTTTTTTGGGAGGGAATAGATTGAGGATTAGGATATTGTTAGAAATGGGGGGAAAGGGATATCTGACATTGGGAGATGTTTCTCTTCTGCTAAGATCGCATCATTTGCGTTGAGATTATACTTTTTGAGAAGTTCCTCTCCATTTGTGACTTGAATGTCGAGGAGGGGATTTCCCATGCAGAAGAGGGCATATGACTCCTGAGACTGAGAAGACATCGGATCGAGGAGGAATACTTGCACCTCCGTTGGAGTCGAGGATAATAGTCAAAATGAGCCAAGGTCGCGGGAACTATCTGATCGATGTGGGGTCCTTTTTCACCGATTTTTCATTTTTCATTTTATTGCCCCAGCATGTATCTATACAAAAGACGCGCGCAGGGCGGTTCCCTGATTGGCTGGAGGGGATGTAATACGTATAGCGGGGTGAGATCTTTCAGTGGCCAGCGCGGGTTCGTGGGCTGCATCATCCATGCTTGCCGGTGCCCTACTTCCCATCTAATCTACGATGCCATGCCACGTATGTTCAATTGCCACTTTGTCGGGGTGTTATCCTGGTCATTGGGCTTGGGACGCCAGTAGAAGATGGTGTCATTCCATCGCCGGCTGGCTTCTTGAGGGGTTGCGTTGATTTGAAATTAATAGGGTGTAGGGCGGCTCACTGGCGGGTGCGGGTGATCTAAGCTAAGGAGGAGGATGACGATGTGGTACGGGCCGGGTGTGGAGTCGGGTGGGGCGTTGGGAATTGGGATGATGAAGACTTATATCTAGGACCATCGACCTAATCCTTCAACTTGAAGTTCATGGCCACCAGTAACGCTGACCAGATCTTTCGGGTCGCCCTTCGAGGTGACGCTATTCTCACCAGTCCTCACTGGAACAAAGGCACTGCGTTCACAGTCAATGAGCGCAAGCAGTTCGGTCTCATTGGACGTCTCCCACACCAAGTTAACACGCTCGATCAGCAGTGTCAGCGTGCGTATGATCAGCTCTCATCTCGAGACACTGCTCTGCGGAAAAACTCCTTTTTGCAAAGTCTTAAGGAGCAGAACACGGTCCTCTTCTATCAGCTGCTCCGCCGCCACCTCAGAGAACTTATGCCCATAATTTATACGCCGACCGAGGTACGCGTTCCTTCAATCTAGTATGCATTTTGGTACCATTCATGAAATACGGAACAGGCAGACGCAATCGCGAACTACTCGCACTTGTATAGGCGCAGTGAAGGCTTATATCTGACTTTCAGTAATCAGGAATCTATGGAAGAGGACTTTCTCGATCAGATCAAAGGACGCGATGTTGATCTCGTGGTCTGCTCTGACGCTGAGGCCATCCTGGGCATAGGCGATCAGGGCGTTGGTGTAAATCTACTTTACTCCTCTCCAGACCTTCCTCCTGATCATATCGACCTCTCTAGGGTATTGGGGTATTCCGCGTCCGTTCGGTGCCCAGAACTCCTCTGACTATGTTACTGTCCAGATATCGACTGCGAAGTCCATGATCTACACGTAAGTGGGATATACACTTCTCCAGGAAATCTCAGCTGAAATTCTCAAGTCTTCTTGCTGGTATCGATCCTGTCAAGTCGCTGCCTGTAATTCTCGATGTCGGAACCGACAACGAAGACCTTCTAAATGACCCACTATACGTGGTAAGCCCGGATCTGATATCCGAACCATCCACCCTACATGAGTACACAGGGATGGCGTAACGAGCGTATCCGTGGGGATGCCTATGATCGTTTCGTGGACAAGTATTATCTGTTTCTTTGGTCACGGATGATATTACTCACTTGACTTGCCAGGTTTGTTCAGTTAGTTCGAAAGTACTTGCCCCATTCCTTGCTGCACTTCGAGGATTTCGGAGTGTCGAATGCTCAACGCCTCTTGGAGTTGTATCGCGACAAACATGCTGTCTTCAATGATGATATGTGCATAAATCTCCACTCGCAGTTATGCACGTCTTATTCTCTGACAGCCAAGGAACTGGTGCAGTCACTTTGGCTGCTGTCATGTCAGCAGTAGGCGTCACCAAGACTACGCTCGCAGACCAACGTTACATCATTTATGGTGCGGGCTCCGCTGGCCTCGGAATCGTTCACCAGCTACGGGACGGGACCGTGCAAATTGACAAGGTCCCTCGGGATAGAGCGAACCGGCAGTTCTACCTGATTGACAAGCGTGGTCTTATCAAGGAATCTCTTGGTGACCTAATTCGTCCCGCGCTACAAGAATTCGTGCGTCCTGATGAAGAATGGGAAGGGGTGCCAACCAATGACCAGGGTGAAATTACACTCATGGAAGTGGTGAAGAAGATAAGACCGACCGTGCTTATCGGTTGCTCGACGCATGGAGGAGCCTTCACGGAGGAAATTGTCCGGGAGATGGCGAAGACCGCGGATCGCCCAATCATTCTCCCACTTTCCAATCCAAGTCGCCTGGTCGAGGTTGACCCGGTAAAGGCCAATGACTGGACGAATGGAAAGGCACTCCTGGCAACAGGAAGTCCATTCCCTCCGGCCAAGATGCCTAATGGAAAGGATTATATGTGAGTTGCGATTATCCTCTGTCTTCGGGATCTGACTCGCGGATTCGATACAGAATCGCAGAGTGTAACAGTGGGTCATTTCCTTTTGTATCATTTTCTGTGTCTGATAGCACTTCCAGATGCGCTCATTTATCCTGGCCTCGGCCTCGGCGCGGTGCTCGCAAAGGCTAGGTCGTTGTCAGATAGCATGGTCCTTGCTGGTGCTCAGCGCCTCGCCTCACTGTCGCCCGCTCTCAAAGACCCTGATGACGCCCTGCTGCCCGACTTTGCGGATGCCCCCGACGTGAATTTTGAAGTAGCTGTTGCAGTTGCAGAGCAGGCCATCGCCGAAGGCATCGCAGGTGTGGAATGGAATGACCAAGAAGTGAGAGAGAGGGCGCAGGAGCTGCAGTGGCTTCCGATCTATGGAGAGTATGTGTACGACGAGAAAGGGGAGACGTAGATTACAAGTTTATTCGGGAATAGCCGAGTTCTGCTTCGCCCGCTTATGCTGCCAGATGGGCGACCTGCTTAGCGCTTTCCAATGTCTGATATCAACGCGGCATCAACGGCTGCAGACACAATATCTAACGAGATTCCAATCCCTGTTGATTCCGAACCACCCCCGTCATCTATCCCTGAACATGCTTCCGAAACACTTTACATTCAGAATTTGAACGAGAAGATTAGGATCGATGGTTCGTCGCTCTCCAGCCGTCACAGTACGCCACGCTGACCATCTCTCCCAGTCCTCAAGGCATCTTTACGCGGTCTCTTCAAGTCGTACGGTGAAGTGCTTGATGTAGTCGCGCACGACAACCTTCGCATGCGTGGTCAAGCATTCGTCTCGTTTGCATCTGCGGACGTTGCCAAAAAAGCCCTGAAGGAAGTCAAAGGGTTTCCCTTGTACTCTAAGCCAATGGTGTGCATTTTGCCCTGTAATTATTGCCCATAAGAGTGGCTTCTGACGTTCTTGTCCAGCAAATTTCGTTTGCGAAGACTCGTTCAGACGCGGTAGTGAAGCGGCTCGACGCGAATCACTACGAGGAGCATCGACAACAGAGATTGGAACACAAGAGTGCGTATTCGCGCCCTGTCCCATCATACTGACTCAAATACCTTCTGTGTATCTAGAGATCACCCGCTACACCAACCCCCTAAAACAGAAGTTCCGTGCGCAGCGTCTGGCCGCAGAGAGTGAGCACCACTTCTCATCACAATTTCCTTTATACTCATAAAAATTTTGAACCCCATAGCCGATGGCCCCGCAGTCTCTGCGCCCAGGCGACCCGCTGTCCAGATGCCTGACGAGTATTTGCCCCCGAATAAAATTCTCTTCCTGCAGAATCTGCCCGAGAGTGTCAGCAAGGACCAACTCATGGCGCTTTTCTCACAGTCAATATTGCATTGTTCCTGTTTCAATTCTTTTTCTCCCATGTTGACGTTATGATTAGGTATCCCAACCTGCACGAAGTTCGTCTCATCGCAAACAAAAAGGATATTGCGTTCGTCGAGTACATGGACGAGGGAAGCGCAACAGTCGCGAAGGATGCCTTACACAATTACAAACTCGATGGGGAGAATAAGATCAAGGTAAGGTTCTTGATCGGAATGTTGAACATTTGCGCTGACGTGTTTATGATCAGATCACATTCGCGAGGAAGTGAATACTTGCGTTGAACGGGACGGTTGTACTAGCAGCTAGCATTCGACGAGGCTATTACCATCCTATGTATTTCTCCCTCTCCGCTTGGACGTTCTAATCTTCATCGATACTTCCTAACCCTACATATGTCGAAGTAACCCGAGATACACACACGAAACGTACAGCGAAAACGGCGCAAAATGGATGGTGATTAGCCCGTCAAACATTTACTTTTTCTATACACTATTCTTCGAAACCCTGGAGCACGCCGCGGACATTTTCCCCAAGTGTCTCCATGTGATAACCCCTGAAAGGTACAACAGGTGACAAGACCCGACGCGTACGACTTCTGCCATGGGCTTACCCTTCCATTGTAAAGAGTGTCGGTTTTCCCAAGTCTGCAATAATCTGGCCAATAATAGTATAACAAGAGCGGGATATCTTGAAGGTGCTCATTGGATCATCGGCAAAGGTATCGACACCGAGACTGATAAACTGTGCGATCAACATCGTCGCTGCCGAAAATTGGAGTGCAAAACAACCTCAGGAGTAGGTACGCAGGGTCAAACCCACGAATGTCTTCAATCGCTTTCCGAAGGGCAGTGCAATAATCGCCATCTTCGATGTCACGGGGTAAGGGGTAGTTGAAATTGGTATTCACACCCTCCCCAATGCCCTTTTCTGATACCGCTCCTGTAAAATCTACGGGAGGAAAGTAACCAGAGTCGGAGGTAAACACAGATATCATACAAGGGTAGTCATTCTCCCCGTGGAGAGACACGTAAAGAACACTCGGATCTGAGTAGAAAATTTCCTGTGCTGCACGAGACGAACGAAAATCAGCGCGTTGACATCATTACAAACGTATGTCGAAGTGTGACTTGCTTCCGTTTCCGTGGTGATAGTCGATATCAAGGATGGCAATTGGACATCTGTCAGTAGACTCGGGACATAAACTTTGGAGATAGCGCGCGGCGACAGCTACATTGTTGACGAAGCAATATCCGCCACAGAGCGAGGTTCCTGCGTGATGACCGGGTGGGCGACTGCCAGAGAGGAGAGTCACTCGGTACGCAAGATGTGGCGGGAAATATGAAATTCGGCTAACCACAGGGCGAATACACCAGTTTTAGGTCCGTGAGGGCCTGAAGCTGTGGCGAGTTCCCGCGCAGCAGAGAGGGCGACACCGACGGAAGCAATGACCGACGAACACGTTTCTACGGTTTATGAGAAATGTATCCGACACGGACAGACCAGAGTGACACGATTACTGACCCTTAGCGATGGGACAACTGAGATCAAAGCAATAGTAGCCTAGAGTGACGTCATTAAAACAGAGAAAGTGACACCCATATACCATAACGACAGCGAACCTGCTTGAGCAATGGACGAGAGGGAATCAACCTGGGTCTGACTTGATCCTGGAAGTAGCTTTGGATGAGGAAATACTTCAGGTAGCACGGCATCCTGAAGAACAAAACCGGGATAATGGAGGCCCGTCGTCGGCGAAGGCGGACAGTGTTACCTTGCTTCCCCCAGTTCGAACCCAGTTATCGTATGCATGGCTCAGATAGTCTAGATATTCACGGCTGTGTACCATCTCGACGTAGCGGGTGACATCCTGTAAGGATGAGCCGGCCGGCTCGAAGCTAAACAAAGAAGGATGCTCTTCGAGTGCTTTCTTGATCAGCTGCAAGCGAGCAGGGCTTTCGATGTAAGGGATTTTGTCTCCCGAGAGGATTTCATAGGGAGGATTATGTAGGAGACAGTCGGGGTCCCAGAACACCTTCATGACTTATTGTGGGGAAGGCAAAATGATCTGAGATTTGGCAAGCGAGTTAGGCGAGCGCTTAATGTGCGCGTTTAATCTCGATCGATCCGGATCGGATCGGAAATCGCGCGACGACACCAACTTCAACCAACATTTTGTGGACTTTGGTCGACCTGTGCTCTTTCAACATGGCCCACTTTCGCGATACAAGTTAGTGCCGCTGCGTAGACTATTTCAGACGACTGAATCGATTGCAGACCGTCATCTCGATTATTCGAGACCACTTGGCATCACATTTCATCGTAATGATTCAGTCATATCTCTTGAGTCTTGCGGGTCCACTTCAGAGGCACGTCTCGTGTGTCGAACGAAATAACTATCGCTAAATCACGCGCAGAGTGAAGACGTGCCAAGCAGCTCTACAGAAGAAGGTAAATACTTCAATTTCTCGTCTATGTTTGGGTCTCAATTTAACCACAAGCAGAGCCCGAGACCGTGACGTCTACGGAGAGCAGTAAGTTTTCGGACGTTTCTTAGAGCACCTTAACTTCATTGGTTTACTCAGGCGTTATCACCTCAACCACACAAGGCAGCTCGGACTATGAAATCGTCCGCACCGGTAATCATCAAGTTTCTCGGTCCAGTGGTCGTAATGCCGGTCATGTTGTCTTGTTTCCCGAGTCCCATCAGTACACAACTTTCTAACGCCGTTCTATCAGCGACCATTTACACCACTGACGTTGCCAACGGTATTCAGTGCCCCGGCCATCTTGGGTGCTCATGTCTCTACACGCCCCCGCGATGCGCCACCAGCCCAGGCAGTTCGACCTCAGAGGTCTGCTCCAGCTTCCCAGCCTGCAGCATCTTCAAGTTCTGTGGATCGCCAAGAACGGCATGTCGGGAAGTTTGATCTTGGTCAAAACACGGCTAACAAATACCCCGCTGTCACTTCAACACTCCCGCAGATGACTTCGTTCGCGAGCCACGAACGACCTCATTCCTCTTCAGCTCCATCCAACCCCCCCCCCCCCCAAGCGTCACAGCCATCCATGCATCAGCGTTCTCCCCCTGCAGATGTCCCCCCTCCACCAGAACTACCACCACTCTTAAATGGAAAAATAGACCTACCCCATCGAATTATATGTCATTCAGAAATTGCCCAGGAACGCATGGAACAGCTCAAGATATCTTGGGGTGTTCAGTACGAACTTGCTCGTGGGGTGCTCGCTGAGAAGTGGACATGGGATGGTGTGAATGACAACGTGCTGAAACAACTTCTCGGCTCCAATGCCCAGGCGGCCTCAAGAGTTCACGCGGTCATGTCAGAGACTACTGGCGGAACTAGTACTTTACATCCCACGGTTTCCACGATGAACTCGGGTCTATGGTAAGGTTTGGAACAAAGTATGGAGACTACGCACCTAACAATGCTGCATAGGGAAGAGTACGACCGAGAACAAGATGCCATCATCGAGGGTCAATCACGGGGTTTGGGCCTAAGAGGCGAGTGGAACGGCATGGCCGACTGGTACGGTGGTCGCATCGAGCAAGTGGTGCGGCTATCAAAGTTAAACGGAAGATTCACATACCGCCTTGATCGACCCGGCATTAAAAAATCCACCCGTTTCGCCAGGTTCCTGGGTTCCCGCCGCATACTAAAAGTCAAACTGTCAAAAGACCTTCACTTTGACAAAGCTAATAATGTCCGTGACCACCTCAGTGGGCCTTTCGTTCTTTGTGGCCGAGTCTTTGTGCCATTTGCGTCCAAAGAAGGCAGTGCCTACATGGTCGAAGTGAATGAAGACAAAGACCGCAAACCTGATAGGGCACAGGGCGACCATAGACGCATGTCCTTTTGGGATTTCATTGAATGGCACAACCCGCTGGGCCTGAATCAGAAACAGGTATGGATACTGCGTTGCTCACATGTTCGTTTCTTGACTTGTTCTTGTAGCCATTGTCTAAATGGACAACGCGTTTTGATCTCGGTCTCTCGACCACCGTCCCAGTCCTCGAATTTGAGCCCGGAAACATCAAATTCATCCCAGATATCTGTGGGTGCATGGCCTGTTTAGCGCAAACATGTTTACGAGGTGCTTTCTCCCAGTGGCACCTCAAAAAGAGGGGGAAGGGACCACCCTCACCGACGGGTGTGGGCTTATAAACGGGGCGGGGTTGACACTTATCGCACGACGCCTTGGGCTCCCGAGTCGCCCAACTGCGGTGCAAGGACGTGTGGCTGGCTCGAAAGGGCTCTGGATTTTGCATGGTGAAGACAGGTCTCCCACGGAGCCCCCGCGAATCTGGATTCGGGATTCACAAAGGAAGATTAAACTTCCCGGCCTGGAGGCGGGCAGTGCCCACGTAATATTTGACCTTGTCTCCCAGTCCACGCATATCACGGTCCCGTCACACCTCAATTATCAAACGATCATCAACTTGGCCGAAAATGGTGTTGATTCCGAGGTCTTTCAAGAGCTGATGCGTGCCAGTTTGACAGGAATATTCCTTTCCTTGACTCAATGGGATGGTCCTGGTGCTATGCCATTACTGTGGAACACAATTAATAACATGGGAGGTGTCACCAGGGCACGGCTGCAGAGGATCGCGCATGGCCTTTCACGGGCAATCGGCCTGGCTAACCGGTTCGAAATGGACCGTGAAGATGCCGACGACGACGACTTGGAAGAGGAGGATCCATCCCAAGACCGCAGCGACAGCGACAAATCATTGCATGGGGCGGTGCTAGCGCTGATTCAGGCTGGGTTTACTCCCAAAACTTCCCCGATTCTCAACGAAAAGATGCGATATGTTATCAAAAATTCGCTGAAATGGCTTTTGCAAAAATATCGCATCGAAGTGCCTCAATCGGCCCAGGCGTTCATTGTTCCGGGTGCGTATTTTAATCACAAAATCCCTCACGCCTAAACTTGGATTCCACCACTAACTGGTTTGTAGATCCCTTCGGCGTCTTGGAGGAAGGCCAAATTCATTTCAGGTCTTCTCAGGAGCTAGGAGACCCGTTAACGGAGACAAATTCATACTCCGTTCGGGGGCCTGTTCTCGTGTGTTACTACTTCGTGGCTGGAAGTAACGTCATCTCACTCTGCTCCAGGTTAGCCGTAACCCCACCATGGTCGCCTCAGATATCCAGAAGGTAATAATCAACGATTTTGTGCCCGATTTTTGTTTGACTAGCATCCCAGGTCGAGGCAGTCGAGCATGAGCAATTGGCAGATTATGTCAATGTTATCGTGTTCTCAACCAAGGGACCTCGATCGCTGGCAAGCTTCCTTTCCGGCGGCGGTTCGTCCTCTCCTTACCGTCACCGTTAACGATAAACTGACTACGTGATGACTCACCGTCTAGACTATGACGGAGGTGCGCTTGAAAAATCCTTCCCTCCGTCTGAAATTTACATGAGGTAAAGATACTGTGATGGTCAATTGGGCACCATCCGTGGTTGAGAAGTTCATCCCACCCAACGTCATTGACAAGCCAGATGGCCTCGAAAGCAAAAACTTCGAGGAACACATAGAGCACGTCAGCTCACTCTATGCTCGCCGCCGGGACTCAAACCCCAGCGATGTCCAGAAGTCCTTCTTGACCATTTTGCTTCGCAGCTTGGACGATGAGCATGTCGGCCAATACTCGAATTATCATAGCTATGCAGCCTACAAGAAGGGGTACTCACACCCAGAAACTATCCGGCTGGCGTACATGTAGGTTCAATTTTCTTCTCGCCCAACAGAACCTGATGTTTTGTAGGTTTACCACATGCCTCGACTCGAGAAAGACAGGCCATCGTGTCCAGCAGGGAGTCTTCAAGGAGGACATCAGAAAGTACGCGTGGGGTTTGCCAGAGTGCTTTCGCTCTATCGAAGACGGGGACGAACGGAGTCAGAACACAAGAATAAAACGCGGTGAAGACCTCGGTCCATTCGTCCTGGACGTCCTGAAAGAGTTTGGCAACATACTTGCAAATACCTTTCTATGCGAGCACAAGAACCTCAGTGGCCAGCCGGAAGCAGACAGATTCGCTGAAGATCGTGATCTCCTGAAGCCGTACCAAAAAATTATGGGGAGACTATCAGAGATGGAATCACTCCCTATGGTCTACCTTAACGAGCTTGCACGAGAGGCGCGCATGGAGCTCAGGATGATCGAAAGTCACGTTAAAGACGTGAAGATGGAGTGGGGAAAGATGTTTCGCACAAGCACGAAGTCCGCCCAAGCCCGCATGTTGGTCGATCTTCGGCAAAAATTCGAGTCGAATCCAGATGTGCCTCACCTATCACATCTCGGTGACGTCCCGGAGATTCGGGCATCATGCGCGTATCGGTTGTGCAGTCCAAAAAACCCCACGTTTGCCTTTAGCTTGGCCTTCGACACGCTCTGTAAAATCAAGGCTCGAGAGTCGGGAGGGACAACATTAAATCGCGAATTCGCCGAGCTGGTGACAATCCCCAAAATTGCGGTGCGCACGTTATCTGCCCTTCGATCGGACGTGTGAGAATTCGTCCGGGAAGGCATTTGTGAAAGGTGTATCTACTAGCATTTTGTTATCTGTATTCCCACATCATGATACCATAGATTGTATACCCTTACAAGTTCGAGCAAAGGTTCATAGTTGTTCGTCGGGCCTCCAAGTTGTACGGTAAGAATAGCAGAGGTAGAATTACATGTTGAAATTATACTGTAGTAGTTGAGAGGTTGAGAAAAGGTGCGCGTAGAGAAGCCCTGGTGCTAGAGTCACGACTTTTCCAGGATAAAGGACCGCGTGAGGCGTGGAGAAATCGCCGAGAGTGCCCCTAAAAGTAATGACAGTGTAATGGCGCAACAACGACAGCCCCATACCATGCAAGGAGTAACAGTGAAACGCGGAGGCTTACGCGCTCTCATGGGTCGCTGGTCACAATGTGACGAGACTCGACATCTTGCTTCTGGGGGCCCGGGTCACCCTATGT
>Ga0137362_10000025_pt1 | contig 54101 bp, 50 predicted proteins | sample MadtaG_2_FD_104801 | JGI IMG/M metagenome (GOLD analysis project Ga0137362, IMG submission 104801) | Vadose zone soil microbial communities from Angelo Coast Range Reserve, California, USA - Mad1_100_16 metaG | ecosystem: Environmental > Terrestrial > Soil > Vadose zone | place: USA: California... | reverse complement strand
GACCGGCAGTTCATGTTCGAAAGCCTGAAGCGCGTGAAAGCGTGGATTCCCATCGACGGCACGTATAATCTCGGCGAAGGGCCGCGCGTTTCGCCCGAAATTCAGGAAAAGGGCTATCCGCTCTCGAACTGCATTACCTGCGGGAACTGCCTCGAGGTTTGCCCGCAAGTGAACGATAATAATCAATTCGTGGGTGCAGCCATCATCAGCCAGGTGCGGCTTTTTAATTTGCACCCGACGGGAGCGATGCATAAGAGCGAGCGGCTGAAAGCGTTGATGGGACCCGGGGGCATCCAGGAATGCGCGAACGCGCAAAACTGCGTGCACGCTTGCCCGAAAGGCATTCCGTTGACGGAATCCATCGCCGAAGTGAACCGCGACGCTTGGAAGCAAGCGCTTCTTGGCTGGCTTGTCGGATAATCGCGTGGCGCTCTAAATCAGTTTTCGTTACCATCAATCGGTTCGCTGGGGGAAAGCATGGTCCGCGCTTTGTTGCTCGCTGTAGTGTGTGTTTCTTCGGTTTGTTTGGCGGCGCTCGCCGGTTCGGCCGATTCCATCTCTGAGAAAGCACGCAAGCTGCATTTTTCTTCGATTGTGGTGGATACGCACGACGACACGACGCAGCGTTTTCTCGACGGCAAGTTCGACCTCGGTGTGCGCAGCGATACTGGAAGCATCGATATCCCGCGCATGAAGGAAGGTGGGCTGGGCGCGATCTTTTTTTCCATTTGGATCCCAAGCAAAGTCACAGGCCCGGAAGCGGTCAATCGCGCCTTGATTCAAATCGACGCAGTCCGCGAACAAGTTCGCAAGCATCCGGGCGAATTGGCGCTAGCTACAACCGCGGCCGAAGTTCGTGAGGCCCGCAAACAAGGCAAAATCGCCGCGCTGATGGGAGTCGAGGGCGGGCACATGATCAATTCCAACCTCGGGGTGCTGCGCAACTACGCGGCGCTGGGTGTTCGCTACATGACGCTCACGCATAGCGGCAACGACGAATGGGCGGATTCTTCCACGGACAAGCCCGCGCACAATGGGCTGACGGATTTCGGCAAGGATGTCGTCCGCGAAATGAACAGGCTCGGCGTCATAGTTGACATTTCGCATGTGAGCGACAAGACGTTTTATGACGTTCTGGAAACGAGCAAAGCGCCAATCTTCGCTTCGCACTCTTCCTGCCGTGCCATTTGCGACGCGGCTCGTAACATGACGGACCAAATGATCAAGGATCTTGCTGCCAAGGGCGGCGTCATTCAGATTAACTATCACATTGGGTTTTTGAGCCAGGAGTTCCGGGACGCCGAAAAGGCTAAACCGGAACTGGAGAAAGAGATCCAGGCGGAGATCAACAAGCGCTGTGGCGACAACGAGGCTTGTCAGCTAGTTGAGGGCGACCGCGTCGTGCGGGAGTATGTGGTTGCCGGGAAGCTGCCTCGCGTGGACTACACGAAGATCATCGAGCATATCGACCACGCGGTAAAACTCGTCGGTGCCGAGCACGTCGGCCTGGGATCCGATTTTGACGGGGCCATGATGCCTTTCGGGATGGAAGACGCGACGAAGCTGCCAAAGATTACCGAAGCGCTTTTGCAAAAAGGCTATTCCGAGGGTGACGTAAAGAAGATTCTCGGCGAAAATACTCTGCGTGTTATGACGGAAGTCGAGCGCGTCAGCCGCGAGTTGAATCGCGGTAAGTAGGAACATTTGGAGTCGAGATTCTTCGGGCATCCTTGCCGGATACCCTCAGAATGACAGGCTTGGATATACGGCCGCATGATAGGGGGATGTTTGAACATGAGACGCGTGAATTGGTTTGCCGCCGCTGCGTTAATGGGAACATTGTTTTTTGGTTGCAAGGCGAAAGAGCAGACTGCGGAAGCGCCACCGCCGGAGCAACCGAAGGCTGCAGCTCCAGCGCAGCCAAAGGCGGAAGCACCGGCTCCCGCTTCCACCCCAGCGCAACCCGCGGCAACAGCGAGTGCGCCCATAGAAGCGCCACGCAAGGGCTTTGACCGCGCGCTTCTTCGCCCTACGCTTCTCAAAGAACAAGCTCCAGAGACCTTCCAGGTGAAGTTCGCGACCACTCGTGGAGATTTTGTGGTGACCGTGAATCGCGCCTGGGCTCCCAACGGCGCGGACCGCTTTTACAGCCTGGTCAAACATCATTTCTTTGACAATGCAAGTTTCTTCCGGGTGCACCCGGGATTCATCGTACAGTTTGGCATTAGCGCTTATCCACCGGTCTCGGCCGCTTGGACGAATGCCACTATCAAGGACGACCCTGTGAAGGCGAGCAACAAAATGAACTCCGTCACATTCGCGACGGCGGGCCCAAACACCCGAACGACGCAGCTGTTCATCAATCTGGTCGATAACTCAAGACTGGACAGAGATGGATTTGCGCCTTTTGGCAAAGTGACCGAGGGCAGTAACGTCGTGGAGATGATGTACGAAGGCTATGGTGAAATGCCGGGGATGGGTGGGTCCGGGCCCGATCCATCAGAAATCGAAAAGCAGGGCAAGCCGTACCTTGACAAGAATTTTCCGAAGCTGGACTTTATCAAGAGCGCTGCGCTGATGGGGACGGCTCCGGAAGCCGGAAAGCCTTGAAAATTCAGCTTCGCTATTGATTACTTTTTTGAATGCGGCGCATCTAAAGTTTGTGAGGGAATCCCTTTGACAAGAAGGAGGCCCGGAAAGTATCCTTTAATTTGATGAATACCTGCTGCCAGATGATGTGTTGTCCATGCGCGTGCAACGCTGCGTGTTGCACGACACCCATCTCTGGCCAGAGGAGTTTCCGGACTTAAGTTTTAGCTGAATCATAAAGTTCCGAAGCCCACATGCCAGAGCACCTGGTTATGTGGGCTTTTTGTTTTGGAACGCGGATTTTTCGCGGGAAGGAACCCCGGAGCAAGAGTTATGAGCGTTGCAACGCTACCTGAAATTGAAGAGCGGCACAGCCGCGAAGCCATCGAAGCGGAGATCGTGCGTTTTGAAGAGCGCGCCCGGCAGCTCCAGAGCGGCGAAATCACTGATGAGCAATTCCGCCGTTTTCGCCTGAAGCATGGCACCTACGGCCAGAGGCAGCCGGGATTTCAGATGCTGCGCATCAAGATCGCCGCGGGTGTGCTCAAGCCAGCGCAACTTCGCATACTGGCGCAGATTGCGGATGAATACTCGACGGGGCGCGGCCATCTCACAACGCGCGAAAACATTCAATTTCATTTCGTGAAGCTTGAAAATGTGGGCGCGGCGATGCGCTTGCTGGCCGATGCGGGCCTGACCACGCGCGAGGCCTGCGGCAACACCGTGCGCAACGTCACGGCGTGCCCAGTGGCCGGAATTTGCCCTGGGGAAGCGTTTGACGTGACGCCGTACGCTTTGGGAGTGTCGCGGTATCTGCTGCGCCATCCGGATTTTCACGATTTGCCGCGCAAGTTCAAGATCGCTTTCTCCGGCTGCGAGGACGATGGCGCCTGCGCGGTTGCGGGCATCCATGATGTCGGGCTCATCGCGCAAGTCCGGGGCAATAACGGCACCTCGCGCCGCGGGTTCAAGGTTCTCGTGGGCGGAGGGCTGGGAAGCTTGCCGACGGAGGCCGCGGTCCTCGCAGATTTTCTGCCGGAAGAAGAACTGCTGCCGACTGTCGAAGCCATCCTGCGAGTCTTCACGGAAACGGGGAATCGCAAGAACAAACTGATGGCGCGATTGAAATTCGTCTTGCGCGCAAAAGGCATCGAAGAGTTGCGCCGGCTGGTGGCGGAAAAACGCAAAGTGTCGCAGGCTCCGGCGGAAGTTTTCACAGTGGCCACCCCTATTAAGCCGTCGCTGGTCACCATAGCGCCATTGCCTCTGTCTTCTGCTGCGACGGACACGCAAACCGATCCAGAATACGACCGTTGGGCCGAGCACAATCTGATGTCTCAGCGTCAAGCCGGATATGGCGCAGTGTGGGTCAAACTTTCCGCGGGCACGTTTTATAGCAGGCAAATGCGGGGCCTCGCCGATGTTTTGGAAAGGAACGAACTGACTGGCGTGCGCATTGCCGTCAATCAGGACCTTGTTATACCGTGGGTGCCGTTTGACCGCGTGCGCGCGATTTACGACGAGTTGGGCGCATTGGAGCTGGCCACGCCGGGAGCGCGCACCATTTCCGATGTCACCGGCTGCCCGGGGGCTACTACCTGCAATCTGGGGATCACTCGTTCGCTGACATAGGCCGAAGTGCTTTCGCGCGAGCTGAATGGTTATACGGATCCGGAAATCCAAAAGCTGCGGATCAAGGTCAGCGGCTGCCCCAATTCCTGCGGGCACCATCACATTGCGGATATCGGTTTTTACGGCAACGTCCGGAAGGTTGGTGATCAGCAGGCTCCTTACTATCAACTTTTGCTTGGTGGCAGGGTGAATGCGGACGGCGTGCGCTTCGCGCGCCAGATCATGTCTGTTCCCGCGCGGCCCATCCCGGGGATTATTCGCGAGCTTCTATCCTTTTATCAGCAGGACCGGCAAGCGGCTGAAACGTTCTCTGCTTGGGTGACGCGGACGCCGGACAAAGCGATCAAGGAGCGGCTCGCCCCTATGGCAGAAGTGACGGCCACGACCGAGGATCTTTTCGTGGACTGGGGCGACACGGAGACATACTCCTTGAAGCTGGGCCGCGGGGAGTGCGTGGCGTGATGGGCAAGGTTTATCTCATTGGCGCGGGGCCTGGCGATCCGGAGTTGCTCACATTGAAAGCGGCGCGGCTTCTGGCCGGCGCCGACGTGGTCCTGCACGATGCGCTGGTTAGCGATGCCGTTTTGGCGATGATTTCGCCCGCCGCCGAGATTATCAACGTGGGCAAGCGCGCGGGCTTCAAACTCCTTAGCCAAGAGGAAATCAACACGCTACTGGTTTCCTATGGGCGGACGCGCGAGACGGTAGTGCGATTGAAAGGCGGGGACCCAACGATCTTTGGGCGCGCCGGAGAAGAAATCGGAGCTCTTCGCGCCGCCGGAATTGAATATGAAATTGTTCCCGGAATCAGCGCGGCGCTCGGAGCCGCGGCGGCTGCGGGGATTTCGCTCACCGACCGCCGGGTGGCCTCGCAAATAGTGCTGACCACCTTTTCGCATGGAATTGATGGCAGCGCGATGGATTGGGGTTGCGTCACCAGCACAACCACGCTGGTTCTGTACATGCCGGGTGCGGATTACACGGAAGTTTCCGAGCGATTGCTGGGTGGCGGGCTGCCGGCGGACCTTCCTTGCGTGATCGTCTCCCAGGCTACCGGTTCTCAGCAGCAAGTGCGCTGGTCGACGGTCGCGCGCCTGGCAAGTGAAGAAAAACTTCCGGCGCCGGCTTTGTTGATTGTTGGCCGTGTGGCGTCGCACGATGTCGAGGAACTCAGCGCGAAGTTTTGGGGCGCAAATCGAAAAGACCTGGGCTCGGAACATACGTCCGTAATTTAGTTCGTAGCGCTTGCTTCGGCAAGAAGCTGACGACTGGTCGTTTCGTCACCGTCATTCCTGCAATCTCGATACTCCAAAACTACAACCCTAGAACGGTGACTAGCTCGCGGACCGAGGCAGATGATTTTTGCAGGGCCGCGTTTTCTTCGGCTGTCAGTTTAATCTGGATGATTTCTTCGACGCCCTTGGCGCCCAGCTTCACGGGCACGCCGACGAACAATCCTTTGATTCCGTACTCTCCGTCGAGGTAGACGGCGCAGGGCAGAATTTTTTTCTTGTCCTTGAGGATGGCTTCCACCATTTCCACTGCGGCGGCGGACGGCGCGTAGTAACCCGAGCCCGTTTTCAGCAAATTGACGATTTCGGCGCCGCCTTTGCGCGTGCGCTCGACGATGGCGTCAATGCGGTCCTTCGGCAGCAGATCGGGGAGGGGAATTCCCGCCACCGTGGAATAGCGCGGCAGCGGCACCATGTCGTCGCCATGGCCGCCGAGCACGAAGGAGTGCACGTTTTCCACGCTGACCTTGCACTCCATCGCTACAAAGCTGCTCATGCGCGCGGAGTCCAGCACGCCCGCCATGCCGAGCACGCGGTTCTTCGGGAAGCCGCTGACTTTGAGCGCGGCCTGCGCCATGGCATCGAGCGGATTCGTCACCACGATGATGATGCAATTCGGCGAATGCTTCACGATCTGCTCGACGACGGCTTTCACAACGTCGTAGTTGGCTTTCAGCAAGTCGTCGCGACTCATGCCCGGCTTGCGCGGGAAACCTGCAGTGATGACTACCACATCGCTACCAGCGGTCGCTGAATAATCTCCGTTGGCCGTGGAAATGCCAGTAGCGTGCGAATCCGTCCGCGTGATCGGCCCGGACTCCACCATGTCCAGCGCCTTGCCTGCTGGCGGTCCGTCCAAAATATCGGTCAGCACCACGTCGGCCAGCTCCAAATCGACGATTCGCTGCGCGGTGGTCGACCCCACGAATCCGCCACCTACTACCGTCACCTTTTTTCTGCTCATTCCGCTCCTCGTCTCGCACAAAGCGTTCGGTGAATTCTCTGCGTTTGAAAAGTATTTCGAACTAGCGAGCAACAGCAGCACCCTTCATATTTTCGATGATGGCCGAGGCAAACGCGGACGTGCCCACTTTTGTGGCGCCGGGCATCAGCCGCTCGAGATCGTAGGTCACGCGCTTCTGCTGGATCGTACGCGCAATGCCATCCTCGATTAGTGTGGACGCTTCCTTCCACCCGAGGAACTCGAACATCATCGCGCCTGAAAGCATCACGGAACTGGGATTGATCACATCCTTGTCCGCATATTTCGGCGCGGTGCCGTGCGTCGCTTCAAAAACTCCAAATCCATCGCCGATGTTGGAGCCCGGCGCCATGCCCAATCCGCCTACCTGCGCCGCGCATGCATCAGACAAATAATCGCCATTCAAATTGGAAGTGGCCAGCACGCTGTATTCATCGGGCCGCATCAACATCTGTTGGAACACGGAGTCCGCAATGCGATCGTTGACCATCAACTTCTGCTTCCACTGCCCTTTGCCGTGCGTGGCGTAGATTGCGTCCAGCGTTTGCTTCACTTCGGCGTAGATCGTTCTTTTGAAAGCATCCGTGGCTTGCTCGAGCCCCGGCTCGATCATCGCGGCGTTTTGCTCCACGGTAAGCGCGGGATTTCTATCGAGGTTGTCGATAATCCAGCTTTCGCGCTCTGTTACTGTTTGCGCGCGGAATTCTTCCCGCGCCAGCTCATAGCCCCAATCGCGGAAGGCGCCCTCGGTAAATTTCTGAATGTTGCCCTTGTGCACCAGCGTTACGCTTTTGCGCCTGTTCGCCAGCGCGTACTTGATGGCACGGCGCACCAATCGTTTCGTCCCCGTCGGAGAAATCGGTTTGATACCCACGCCGGAGTCCCAGCGAATCTGCTTCTTGCCGTCCTTCAGCATGTCGTTATTTAGAAATTCAAGCAGTTTTTTTACTTCCGGCGTGCCGGATTTCCATTCGATGCCGATGTAAACGTCCTCGGTGTTCTCGCGAAAAATGAACACGTCCATTTTTTCGGGTTCGCGGACGGGGGAAGGAACGCCGGGGAAGTAGCGCACCGGCCGTTCGCAGGAGTAAAGATCCAAGAGCTGCCGCAGCGCGACGTTGAGCGAACGAATGCCGCCTCCCACTGGCGTGGTGAGCGGTCCTTTAATGGCCACGCGAAAATCGCGAATGGCGTCCACTGTATCGTTCGGCAGCCACTCGTTGAACGTCTTGAAAGCCTTTTCGCCGGCGAACACCTCGAACCACGCCACGCGCCGCTTCCCGCCGTAGGCCTGCTCGACAGCAGCGTCAAACACACGCCGCGAGGCTTTCCAGATATCGCGCCCCGTGCCATCCCCTTCAATGAACGGAATGACGGGCGTGTCCGGCACTTGCAGCTCGCCGCCGCTGAAACCAATCGGCTTGCCATCGGAAGGAACAGCCTTCCCGTTATATGCGCTCTTCATGAATGCGGCTCCTTGGAATAATCTGCCATAGCCCGCGGCGCCTAGCGCAAACTAATCGTAATACTCCTGGCCGAGGTGCGTAATGAGGTCCTCGCCTTTCATCCACCGAAGGGTGTTTTTCAGCTTCATCGATTGGATAAAAAGATCGTGCTCGGGATAAAGCCCAGGCGCGGTCATGGGCGATTTGAAGTAGAAGCTAAGCCACTCCTGAATGCCGCGCATTCCTGCGCGCTGCGCCAGGTCCAGGAACAGCACAAGATCGAGCACAATCGGGGCGGCCAGAATGGAATCGCGGCAGAGGAAGTCCACTTTGATTTGCATGGGGTAGCCGAGCCAGCCGAAGATGTCGATATTGTCCCAGCCTTCTTTGTTGTCGCCGCGCGGCGGGTAGTAGTTGATGCGCACCTTGTGGTGCATCTTGCCGTAGAGCTGCGGGTACAACTGCGGCTGGAGAATATATTCCAGCACGCTGAGCTTGGACTCTTCTTTCGTTTTGAAGGAGCCGGGATCCTCGAGAACTTCGCCGTCGCGGTTGCCGAGAATGTTCGTGGAAAACCAGCCGTCCAGCCCCAGCATGCGCGCCTTGAAAGCCGGCGCCAGCACGGTTTTGAGCAGGGTCTGTCCGGTCTTGAAGTCTTTTCCGCAGATAGCCACGTTGTGATCGTGGGCCAGCTGTTGAATCGCGGGGATATCCACGCTGAGGTTCGGCGAACCATTCGCATAAGGCACGCCGCTGGTCACCGAGGCCCAAGCATAGAGCATCGATGGCGCGATCGACGGATGATTGGACTTCATCCCCTCGACGAACTTTTCCGGCGTGGAGTGCACCTCCTCAGGCTTGACGAAAGATTCTGTCGAGCCACACCAGCAAGTTATCAGTCGCGAAACCCGCGACTCCTTGCGGAAGCTAGCGATGTCTTCCTTAATTTGCAGCGCCATCTCATACTTGTTCTTGCCCTTTTTGATGTTAGGACCATCAATGAGCTTCACAAAATCGCGATCGAACGCCGCCTTCATGGGCTTGATGGTGGAGAGAAAAGGCTTCACCTTTTCGAGGTCCTGCGGATTCAGGACGCCCGCATTCGCCGCGGACTGGTAAGCGTTGTCCTTGAAAATATCCCAGCCGCCAAAGGTGAGGTCCCTCAGCTCGGCTAGCGGAACGAATTTATGGATGAGCGGGGAACGCCCCTCCGTACGCTTGCCCAGGCGAATCGTGCCCATCTGCGTGAGCGATCCCACCGGCTGCGACTTGCCCTTGCGGACAAGCTCCACTCCGGCCATGAACGTGGTGCTGACGGCGCCCATGCCCGGCAGCAAAACTCCGAGCTTCCCCTTGGCGGGCGCGATTTTGGAAGGCTTTTCCATGCAACTCCTTTTTATTGGACGATCGCAAGACGATCGACAGAAAAAATGAACTTAGGACAAGAAGTGCCGCAGCGGAAGCGTGCTGCGTCCCCGAACAAACAAATAATAATGAGGGATGCGGCAAAGATTTGCAAATCGAGGCCGCAAAAAATCATTTCACCCCCTTGCTGTAGACATTCAGGACAATTCCACCTTGATTTGTCATTAGCCGGAGCCGCCATCCGCGTTAAAGTGAGAGAAATCCACCGGAGGGCCTGCGCCCTGAAGGAGTCCTGGAATGAAGCTTTCGAATCGAGCTGTATACTCCATCCTCGCTGTAGCCGTCTTGGCGGCTGGCGCGGCTATCCTCAGCACTGCATCGCATGCCCAAGAAGAAGGCTGGCAGATACTGCGAGCTGATTACGGTTTCAGGAATCAGCGCACTGATGTCACCGATATTCTCAAAGACCTCGTCGGGCGCGGCGGCGTGAATGGCCGAGTCGTGGTAAACAACCAAACCATGGGCGGCGACCCTGCCGTAGGGAAAGACAAGTCGCTGCGCATCTTCGCCAGAAACCGACGCAACGAGGAACGCGAATTCAACTTCAACGAGGGCGCCTTCGTGGAAGCCCGTATGTTCACCGTCCGCCGCGATGATTGGGACGACCGCCCTCCGGGCTACGGCGAGCGCGAGGATGCCTCCGGCCTCCGCATCATCCGCGCCTACTACGGGGTTCAGGGACACACCGTGAACGTGACGGACTTGCTGCGCAGCAGGATCCGTGAAGGCACACTCAGTTTCGTTGTGACCAACAGCGCCCTGGGTGGTGACCCTGCCATCGGCGCCGACAAAGTCCTGATCGTGGTCTATCGTTATCAGGGCAATGAAACAGCTGCAGCCGTGCGTGAAGGAAATGCGCTGACGATTCCTTAAGAGTCCGCCCGAAGCTGTGCGCTAAGCCGCGCCTTCTTATTGAACAGTAATGCTTGTGACGGGATGGATCTCCATCCACTGGCCGTGGAATGTGTCTTGCACGTAGACTCCCAGAATACGAACGTGCGAACCCACGGGCGGAAGCGTCACTTTATCGGTGTAATTTGCGCACGCCGTCTTGGCGTCGGCCTGCGTCACCGGAAACCTGCATATAATTTCGAATACCAGATTTCCGCCCTCGTCTTTCTGATTTCCGGCGTTCAGCAGGTTCTGGAACTGGGGATCCGGTTTCAGCCAGCCGTGGGTATCTCCGTCCGCTTCATGGCGGACGCCATCCGGCTCTCGGCCAGCAGACGCATCCACAATCGTTCCCGTCACAGCGAGACACTGTTGATGCACTATCAGCCGGAAGGAATGGTAGACGTGGTTCCACAAGCTGTCATCGCAGCCGGTATCTGTCGTTGTGGGAGGCGGCGGTGGGGGTGGTGGAGGTGGTGGTGGCGACGGAGCCTGCGAAAGGCTTACATAATTCGCCAAGACCCAGCCGATCTGGTCGTGTTCTGTCTTAACATGATAATAGCCGCTGTCCGCGGTCATCTGCACCAACATCAGCCTGTCGCCTTTGGCGAGATGTGCAATGATGGGGGCCGATCTCGACGGATCACGCCGAACGACAACAGCACGTTTTGTGGTGGCCTGCTGGGCCCAGGTAAAACTCGGGCATAACCCCAACAACAGGATCCACATCGCGGCTCGCTTGAGTGTGATTTTCACAGTATCCTCCCTCTGGAATCCTCAAAGAAGTTTTCCGGTGACCTTCAATTGCCTTGTAAGAACACTCAAACCGTTAAGTCAGGGCCTGTTCGATAGTGCAGCAAATTTGATTTTCGTTTCATGCCACACGAATAAATGACTGAGAATGGGACCGTCAGGAGTGCTTGGGAAAGCGGCGTAGCTCCAAAATCAGGTAGACAACTACGGCGAGGTTGACTACCAGTGCCAACCCTTTGCCAATGCTGGCATGTTTGGCAAGTTCGTAGCCTTCCAGCGGCAGCAGGGAAGCGGTGCTGATAATGGTGAGATATTCCGCCCAGCGTTTTGCCAGCGCCAGGCCAACGCCCTCCGTCAGAAAAATAGCCGAATAAATGAACGTCCCTGCGCTCAGTTCTTTCAGGCGCCGGTCATCCAACCTCGACAACTTCGCCAGCAGCAAGGTCATATAATGGCTGTGCGGATCAACCTGAAAAACGTTGATCCAGTGCACCACAATGGCTTCGACGTCCTTGTGGAGAAGTTTGAGCGCGCCAATTCCCAACGCGAGCAGCGCCAAGCCTTTCAATAGTTTGAAGGCGGCAATCAGACGCAGGCCGCGGCCGTGTTTTCGAGTTGGTGGCATTCTTCCAGTTTAGCTTCGTCCGACCGCCCGAAAACTAAAACTCTTGGGCTTCCTCGTGCAAGCCCGCCTAAGGGTTGCCCCCCAAGAGTGACCCTGCGCCCTTGCGAAACTCCTCGGCCAATTGCCCGACACTCCGAAATTCTATCTCGAGATGCTTCCAAAGCTTAGTCAGGCCCCCAGGAGTATCACATCCCTTTCGCAGCGGCAGCACGTCTCCCCCTGCGCGCATGGACAATAGATGCAGGTACGTCTCCAACACGTGTTCGCAAACCGGATTGGGCTCGACCAGAACCACGGGGGGAAAGAGCTTGAGCGCAGTGAGCTTGTGTAATCCCCGAACATGATCGTAGGGAGGAGGAAGGGGTAACTTCGGCACAAGATCAACCCGGTTCGCAATGCGATAGGTATCCCGGACCAAACGGTTGTATGTGCTCGCGAACTGTGAATCGCCCGTTCGCGGGCTGGCATAGGTGTAAACGGTGGGATTCTTGAACTTACTATTTGCGGCGGCATCCAATGCCTGCAACGTTGCTAGCGCGCCCCCCAGGCTGTGTCCGCAGATCGTCAGGGAATTCACTTGCTTGGTCCCAAAAATCGTCGTCAGCGAAACTATCACCGATGACCCGCCAGGCGCGCTTACCGCAAACGATTTGTACATGTCGGTGAAACCATCTTCCGTTTCGCCCGCTCCAGCGAGGAAGGGACACTTTTCCGTGTTGAATTTGGCATCTTGAAACCATTCGAGGAGCCCTACCGTTCCGCGGATGGCGATTACGGCTTCTCCTGTTGCGGCTTGCCAGAGCAGGAGCCCAATCGAAACCGCTTGGGTCGGCCCCTTTCTCTTGGAAGCGTCCGTCGCCAGATCATTCGCGTAAATCGACGAAACGACTTCATAGGTTGTCTTGTTCGAACCACGCTCGGCGGTCACCGTCGTACCGGCTCTATTTTTCAGATCGGAGGTAGGAACTTTGTAGGCTTCATTTACCAACTGTCCGTACAGGACGGCTTTATTCAGATCCATGGCGCTCACCCTTTCATGCGAATCCGGGATCGGCCTGAGTTCTCTGGCAGCCTGGATTTACAAGATGTCCGAAGGCTGAGAGAAATCAAGGAACAGGAAATGTGCCGGGATAATAGCCAGCATCCTGAACGGAGTCAATCAGCGGCAAAGAATCTGCCGCCATCTCTTCATTCGTGAGGAAGCTTTACTTTTGATTGGGGAAAAGCGGCTACCGAACAGCGGTGGCGTTCATTTGCGCAATGGTAGTGACGCTGGAACTTTAAAATGTTTCGTTCCTTCCACTTCGTCAGGGAAGCGTGAAAGCGATCACGTAGTCGCCTTGCTTTGTGCCGAGTTTGCCGTGGCCGCCGGCCGCAATGACCACGTACTGTTTGCCGTTGACGGTGTAAGTCATCGGAGTGGCCTGGCCACCGGCAGGAAGCTCGTATTTCCAGAGCTCTTTTCCGGTGTCGGTGTCGAAAGCGCGCAAGTAGTTGTCCATCGCGGCGGCAGTGAAAACCAGGCCGCCCGCGCTCGCCATCGGTCCACCAAGCGTGATCGTTCCCGTGTTCATTCCTGGAATAAAGCTTCCCAGAGGCACATCCCACACTTTATTCCCAGAGAAAAGATCGACGGCGGCAACCGTTCCCCATGGCGGCGCATTGCAGGGAAGACCGCTGGGAGCCAACAAGGGCGTGCGGAACATTGCGAACGGTGCGCCCGTTTGCCGCGCGAATTCCCCGTGCAGCCGGTCCGAATCGCTTGCGTTCTTGCGCGCCTCGGCCAGTTCGTCCCTCGGAATCAGCTTCACGAAAATCGGCAAACGGTTGGCGTCCACGAAAAGCAGGTGCCGCTGCGCGTCGTACGCCGCGCTACCCCAGTTCACTCCTCCGACGTTGCTGGGGTAGACCAGCGTGCCCTGCAGACTCGGCGGAGTGAAAATCTCTCCGTAGCGCGCGGCTTTGATTTTCTCTGCGCACCATTGCTTCTCCTGCGCATCTTTCCCCCAAGCATCCTCGGGCGACAATTTCTCCGGAACCAAAGAGATAGTCGAAGCTGGTTGCGTAGGCCAGGCCTCTTCGCCAGGAATATCACTCTTCGGCACGGGGCGTTCTTCAACAGGGAAGAGCGGCGCGCCAGTGAGTCGATTGAGCACAAACACCCGTCCCATTTTTGTTGCGATGGCAATGGCCGGCGTGCCATCTTTCCAAGCGAAAAGCGTAGGCTGCGAGGCTACGTCGTAATCCCAGATGTCGTGGTGAACCACCTGGAAGCCCCACACAAATTCTCCCGTACTAGCGCGGAGCGCCACCACGGAGTTGGCCCACTTGTTGTCGCCCTTTCGGATGCCGCCGTAATAATCGGGACTGGCGCTGCCGGTCGGGATGAAAACGAGATCGCGCTCGGCGTCCACAGAGATCGTCGACCAAGCGTTGCCTGCGCCAGTGCGCGGCGCATTCTGATAAGCCCAGGGCGCAATGGGATCCCAAGTCCAGCGGAGATTGCCCGAGCGCACGTCAAACGCGCGAACGATTCCGCGTTCGACGGTGACGGCGCGATTGTCGCCCATTGAGGAGCCAGTGATGACCAGGTCTTTGAAAATGGCAGGTGCGGAAGTCACTTGGTAGTCGCCCGGGTCGCGCAGTTTTACCTCGTTCGTCAGATCAATTTCGCCGTCCGTTCCGAAGTCGCGGCAAGGTTTTCCCGTGGCTCCGTCCAGGGCGATCAGACGCGCGTCGAGTGTGCCGATGAAGATCCGCAGCGCGCACGCTTTGCCGGCCTGTGCGCGCGGTTCTCGCCATGCCGATACTCCACGCGACGTGACTTCCGACGAGCCGTAGGGGAGCTCCAGCTTGGGGTCAAATTCCCAAAGCTTCGCGCCCGTCTCCGGATTCAACGCGATCACGTGGTCGTACGGCGTGCTCAGAAAGAGTTTTCCATCGAACAGGATAGGCGTAGCCTCAAACGCGGCTTTCTTGTCGAGCTCCTCGTCATGAGGCAGCGCCCCCGTGCGGTAGGTCCACGCCATTCTGAGTTGTCCGACGTTGCCGCGATCGATCTGCGTTGCCGGCGAATAGCGCGTGCCCCCGCCATCGTTGCCATAGTTCGGCCAGCCGGCATCCGGCTTGGATTGGGCAAGCGCATCGGGGGCCAGCCCAAGCAACAGCAAGATGGGAACCGAGATCAGGAAGGCAAGGGACAGCGTTGAGGTTTTCATGCAGAAGGAATAGCGCAAACGGACTCTCAGGCGCAACACATCCGGGACGGATGGGCCTAAGAATGGGACGAGCGGGCTAATCCGCAACCGCGCCCTCTTTAATTCGACTCTCAGTGAAACGTTTTGGCTGTTGCGCCGTCAGTACCTATAGCTATCTATAGGAGCAGCCTTGAATAGGCCTAAAAACGACCTTCTCCAGGGCACCCTCGCTCTGCTCGTCCTCAAGACGCTCACTCGGGGTCCTATGCACGGTTACGGGATCACCCTTCATATCCAGTCCGTTTCAAAGGAGTTCCTGCGCGTCGAGGAAGGCTCACTTTATCCCGCGCTTCACCGTATGGAACAGGACGGCTGGGTCAGCGCCGAATGGGGCGCCTCACAGAACAAGCGTCGCGCTCGCTACTACCGGCTCACTTCCAGCGGCCGCAAGCAGCTTGCCGAGGAAGAAAAGAATTGGGAGCGCCTCACCAAGTCTGTCGCCCAGGTTCTTCAATTCGCGTGAAAGGGAGGTGCAACATGTCGTTGATTGCGCGCCTGAGGAGCATGTTAAGAAGGGAACGATTGGACCGTGAGCTGGGCGAAGAGCTCCGTTCTCACATCGAAATGCGTGCTGCCGACAACTTGGCCGCTGGGATGACATCGGAAGAAGCAGGTTATGATGCCCAGAAACGCTTTGGCAACACCACCCTCCTCAAGGAAGACACCCGCACTATAGATATCATCAGTTGGGTCGACGAATGTGTGCGCGATTTTCGTTATGCGCTCCGCATGCTTCAGCGCAGTCCCGGCTTCACCACAGTCGCTGTCCTTACTCTGGCCCTCGGCATCGGCGCCAACACCGCGATTTTCTCCGTGGTCAATTCCGTTCTCATTCGCCCTTTGCCCTACCACGATCCGGACAACTTGGTGATGGTTTGGGAGAGCAGTTCCCAACACCCTAATCCACACAACACCGTGTCTCCGCCGAACTTTCTCGACTGGCAAACACGGAACACCGTTTTCTCGAGCATGGCTTTCATCTTCGACGAGCGCGAGAATCTCACCGGAAATGGCGAACCCGAAGAAGTTGTCGTCCAGGCTGTGTCCGCGAATTTCTTTTCTTTGCTTGGAGTCAACCCCATCCTCGGGCCTGGCTTTGCTCCCGAAAACGGCCAGCCCGGCCACGACAACGTCGTCATTCTCGGATATGGCCTTTGGAAAGAGCGTTTTGCCGGCGATCTAGCCATTGTCGGCAAATCCATCCTTCTCAATGGACATCCGCAAACCGTGGTCGGCGTCACGCCTCAGAATTTCAATTGGTTCATCAAGGATGGCTCCCTCACAGGCGCAAAGCCTCAAGTGTGGTCTCCTTTTGTCTTTCCTCAGGCATTTCACGATCACAAACAAATGGGGCGCTTCATGACCGTGGCTGCGCGTCTGAGGCCCGGTGTTACCGCTTCGCAGGCGCAGAGCGAGATGAGCGCCATCGCCGCCCAGCTGGAGCAGGAGTATCCCGATTCTGATGGACACTGGGGAGTCAACGTTGTCTCTTTGCGCGACCAAATCTCTGGCGATCTGCGTCCAGCCTTGCTCGTTCTTTTCGGTGCGGTTGCGTTTGTTTTGATGATCGCCTGTGCAAATGTCTCCAGCCTGCTTCTGGCGCGGGCTGCCAGTCGTGAGCGCGAAATGGCTATTCGCACCGCCATTGGCGCGAGTCGCTGGCGAATCGCACGGCAGTTGCTGATGGAAAGCTTACTTCTTGCTCTGATCGGCGGCGGAATTGGCGTCGCGCTCGCCGTCTGGGGTACCAACGCTCTTCTAGCTGCAAGCCCCAGAAATCTCCTCGACCTGCGTGCCATTTCGATGGATCTTCCTGTTCTTGGTTTTGCCATCGCCGCGACGCTGGTCGCCGGTTTGCTCTTTGGCTTTCTGCCTTCCTACATCTCGTCCCATTCACGCATCTCGGAAACGCTAAAGGAGGGAGGTCGCGGCTCCTCTGCGAACCGCCGCGCCTTCGCGCGCAATGCCTTCGTAGTGGCACAGTTGGGTCTGGCCCTCGTTCTGCTTGCCGGCTCCGGTTTGCTGATTCGCAGTTTTGTCCGCCTGATTGGCGTCGATCCAGGATTTAATGCCAACCACCTCTTGACCTTCAAAATCACGCTTCCCCAGTCCAAATACGGTAAAGACCTGTCGTGCATCGCATTTTTCCAGCAGCTTCTCGCAAGAATCCGCGTCATCCCGGGTGTCCGCTCCGCCAGTATGGAAAGCTTTCCGCCGCTGACCGGGCTGGGCGCTGCCACCGGCGTCCACATTCTCAGCCAGCCGCAGCAATCGCTCGGGGATCTTCCCGTCGCCAACGTCGGCGTTGTCGGGCAGGACTATTTCTCCACCATGAATATTCCCCTGCGTGCCGGCCGTCTTTTCAACGCGCAAGAACTGGCCCAGGAAAAGCACGTGACGGTCATCAGTCAGGCTTTCGCGGACAAATATCTGCGCGGGGTCAATCCGCTGGGCCAGAAGGCCGTCATCTACATGAAGAGCGATGCGGAGGCTGAGAGCCAGCCATCTGAAATCATCGGCGTGGTTGGGGACGTCCACCAAATCGGACTCGACACGGCGCCCGAACCCACGGTTTATTGGCCGCATCCCGAGCTCGTCATGTCCGGAATGACGATTCTCGTGCGCACCTCGACCGATCCTCTGGCCCTAGTCTCCACTATCCGCAATGAACTACAGCAGATGGATCCGGAACTGCCCATGGCCGCCGTCGCCACAATGGACCAGCTTCTCGCGGACTCTCTTTCCCGCTCGCGTTTCACCATGCTTCTTCTTGGCATTTTCTCCGTGGTCGCTTTGGTGCTTGCCTCGGTTGGCATCTATGGCCTGATCGCCTACAGCGTCGCGCAGCGTACCCAGGAACTCGGCATTCGCATCGCGTTGGGAGCTCAGCGCCGCGATGTCCTGCGCCTCGTGCTTGCGCAGGGGACGCGCCTTACGCTTCTAGGCATGGCTATCGGCGTTCTCGCCGCACTCGCTTTGTCGCGGCTCTTGGCTACGCTTCTTTTCGCGGTCAGTGCCACTGACCCGCTCACGTTTGCTGGTGTCGCAGCCTTGCTGGCGATTGTCGCTTTGGCGGCCTGCTTCATCCCCGCTCGTCGCGCCACTTGCGTAGATCCCATCGTTGCATTGCGCTATGAATGATTTGTTAAACCTCAGGATGTCAACTGGCTGCGATTATGCTTCACCACAGCCATCGACGGAAAGAGTTCTTGTGATAATTCCTGAGTGCGGAAGCCGGATGCGGACCGAAGAATAAGGAATAAGGATCAATGGCGCCGGGTGTTCGACAAATCGATGGAGCTGATAAACGCGACTGCTACTAGGAGCAGGACCGCGGCGACGAGGGCATAGAGGATCACTTCAATCTCCTGAAGTTCTCCCTATTAGATTGCAAACCGGCCGCCAAAGGTACATCTCGTGTTTTCAATGACTTGAAATCCATGAAGTGTGCAGGGAAGTCTCCAAAAGCAGACAACTGTTGGCTGCAATACATGTCAACCGAGTACTGGAACTAGGGCAAGAAACATGCTCCCATTTCCCCTTCGGGCGTTCTTCAGCTCTTGCTCAGCCGAATGGAACCGTCTCCTGTATGAATCGTCAGTGGCTGGCCGCCGCCATTCATCTTGCCGTGGATCTGCGAGTTGCTGAAGGTTCCTTCCACCGTCACGGGAATCCCCAAGCTGATATGGCCATCGCCGGTGCTGGCGTCAATATTCGTCTGAAAGTCGGCAGGGAGCACCAGGTCCACGCTGCCGTCACCAGTCCGGATCGTCCAGCTCGTCACCATCTTGGAACCCGGCAGGACGCGCGTGTCCACACTGCCGTCCCCCGTCTTCACATTGAGCGCATCGAAACGCCCGGCGATCCGGATATGCCCATCGCCCGAATCAGCCTCCACCTTGCCATCGAGTTCATGCGCCTCGATCAAGCCGTCTCCAGTCCGCAAGCGTATATCACCTTTGAGGTTTTCGACCGTAATGCTGCCGTCGTTGGTGTGCAGATCAATCGTCCCGCTCAATGAGTTGGCTTTCACCGACCCGTCGCCGGTATGCACGTTCACCGTCCCACTGATGGATTCAGCCTGCACGGACCCGTCACCGGTTTCCACCTGTAAATCGGCTTCGCGAGGCATGCGGACTTCTATTTGCAAACCGCGCGAATCATGGCCCCATGAGAATCCCCAATGGCCGGTAACGCGCGCCGTCAGTTGGACTTTGTCCCCGTCTTGGTGGGCGTCGACGCGAAGGTCCTTACCCAGCTGATAGCCGCGGTATTGGACGCGAAATTCAACCTGTTTCGCGTCACCTGTGGTGACCCGTACGCCTCCATCATTCGTTTCCACGCGCACATTGGCGCGCCCAGACACGGTAAAGGACTTGGTGACTTCTTCAGCGCGGGCGGCGGTCGCGGAAGCAGCCAACAGCGCTGTGCAGGCGATTCCCAGCCGGATAGCGGCCGGGCGGTAGGGAAGCAAGTTCATGTCCAATACCCTCCGTAGGATGCCGTTCTATCCATAGGTACGACGTCACCCGAAGAAATGTTCCCACTGATTATAGTTCAGATTTCACGAGACTCCGTTCGGCGTCTCTCTTGGCTTGAGTACTCTCATTACTTGATTTCATGCTTGACAAATCTGAACTGACGGGCGCAAAGTTGCCGCACTCTCCCTGTTTTCGTGTCCTTTCTCATGGTTTCTCGACGGATATGTTTGGGACCCCGGGCCATCACTCATAGGTGATCACACTCCCCGCGTGTGCATTGCCAGCGACTCGAAGGAGAACGTCAATGAATGACGAAAAGTCTATTTCGTGGAAAAAGCTTCAGGAGAAATGGCTAACCCGGCGCAATCTCATTCGCGGGGCGGCAGGAACCGCCGCCGGAGCTGGACTCTTGCTCGGCTCCGGACTGCGATTGTCGGCGCGTGCGGACGACGATGATGAAGGAGAGCGCCGCAAGCGCAAGTCAGTTCCGCGGCCCATCCCGCACATATCGACACCGCCCGGCGGACACTTTTTCTTTCCAGGCCCAGTTGACGCCGACCCGACAACCAGCCCCAACGCGGGCCACGACCCGTCGATCATCACAGACTTCAAGGGGGCGATCGGCCAAGTGGACCTGACTTTCTCGGGCACCGGCACTGATCTAAACACGGGCGCGAGCGCCACCTACGACTTCCACACCGACATGCGTTTCATGGACGGCGTCTTCGTCGGGCTCGATAACGAGCAGCATCGCGGCGCCATCGGGTTCATATGATTGGACAGCCTTGGAAGCCCGGCGGGCTTCGAGCCACACTCCTATGACCCAGGGATTGGGGCGGGTTCTCTAGTCCTTTGGGGTAGTCCTTACCCTGTCGGTAGCGGGAAGGTGGACATCGACGGCGGGACCGCGGAGTTGCTGGTACACAATGTTTGCTCTGTGTTTGACGTTTTCACGGTCCCTAACAGTTTTGACCCCAACCACGCACTAGGGATCTTCAGCGCCATCATCAACTCGATGAAAATCGAATGGAGCGGAGTGACCCGGAGCGTACTCGGATTCAGCGACGCGACCAACAAATTCCGCGGCGACTTTTACGAGTGCTCGGCAACGATTGCCGTCTCTGCCACCACGCCGAAGGACACCGGACACGGCTTCCATTTCGAGTCCGACCCGGCAACGACGCACACCAACTTCGCGCAATTCGGCAAGGAACACAACGGCATGTTCTTCTAATGCAACCGGGCTTCTTCACACAGAGGGACAAGAAAAGACACCTTCACGGCGAGCAAGGATCGATGTCCTGCTCGCCGTGGCCGTTCAAATCCCTATCTCCTTAGGTCTTAAGACGAGTAAGGATGGCGCTTATGAGCAAGACTTTCGCACGAAAGTACAAATGGTGTGCAGCCCTATGCCCCTTCGTCGTCGCGATGGTGGCCTGGGCCCAAAACCCGAATTCACAAATCGGGAAGGAAGTGGCAATACCCACCCACCTGCAGGACGGCGAAGAATTCAACACGCCCATGAGCCAATTGATCCGCTACGGCGCGCAGCTCTTTAATGCCAAGTTCACAATCCAGGAGGGCGCGGGCCGTCCCTTGTCAAAAGGGACGGGCGCTCCCGTCTCGGATCCAACCGCACCCCTCGTGTTTCCCAGGAATTTCGACCGTATCTCCTCTCCCGAGGCCAATGCATGTTCTGGCTGTCACAATGCGCCCGTCTCAGGAGCTGGCGGCGACCGCGTGACGGAAGTCTTCGTCTTGGCGCAGCGCTTTGATCGTCTGACGTTCGATCATGCCGATGGCATTACGACTCGTGGCGCCGTCGATGAATCCGGAAAGCTCGTCACTATGGAAAACGCCACGAACGACCGCAAAACCATTGGCATGAACGGCTCCGGGTTCGTTGAGATGCTCGCGCGCCAGATAACTGCGGACCTCCAGGCAGAGCGTGATGCGACGGCCCCGGGAAGCACCACTCCGTTAGCGTCGAAGGGAATTTCCTTCGGCATTCTGACGCATAACGTGGACGGGACCTGGGATACTTCCCAGGTGCAAGGCTTGGCGGCTCCGAGTTTGTCCAGCAAGGGCACAACTCCACCAAGTATGATCATTCGTCCTTTGCATCAAGTCGGCAACGTAATCTCCATCAGGCAGTTCAGCAACAATGCATTCAACCATCACCACGGCATGCAATCCGAAGAGCGCTTCGGGCTCAACACTGATCCTGATGGCGATGGCGTCGTCAACGAGCTGACCGTAGCCGACCTGACCGCGGTCTCCATGTATCAGGCTACCTTAGCCGTCCCGGGACGCGTAATTCCCAACGATCCAGCCATAGAGCACGCCAATCTCAGGGGCGAGGCGCTGTTCAATAAGATCGGCTGCGCTACGTGCCACGCTACTCTGCCACTCACTTCCAATAACAATCCAGGTTTGCCAGGGCAGCCGGGCTGGATTTACTTCGAGCCCGATCCGTACAACCCATGCCAGCCGGGTGTCCCCAATCCGTATAACCCATGCCAGATGGGTCTCGCCAATTCGCCGAATCTGGTACTTGGGCCCACAAACTACCCGGTTAGCGCTCCAGCACTCACAGTGGACCTGACGAGCGATACTCTGCCTCTTCCGCGCCTGCATGCGCACGGTGGTGTGGTTATGGTGGCAGCTTACACAGATCTCAAGCTGCATGACATCAGCGCCACAAGTAACCCCGCAACCGATCCGGAGTGCGAGCCCCTCGATCAAAACCAACCCGCGACTTTGAATGGAATTTCGAATCCTAAATTCTTCGCCGAAAACTGCAAATTTATCACCCGCAAGCTCTGGGGCTTCTACAACCAGGGCGGAGCGTTTATGCACCACGGGAAATTCACCACCGCCAGGGAAGCTGTGGAAGCTCACAACGGAGAGGCGCTCTCGCAGCGGTTGGCATTCGATGCCTTGCCCCGGCACCAGCAGAACGACCTCATTGAATTCTTGAAGTCGCTGCAGGTCTTGCCCCCAGGTTCAAGCTCTCTGGTAGTCGATGAACACGGCAACCCCAAGGAATGGCCGCCGTCGGCTGGCTCTTCGGCAAGCGAACGGTAAGGCAATCGCCAGCGAAGTTTAGGCCGAGCGTGCGTGTTTGCTTCGGCCTTTTCCCACGCCCGGTTTGGCACGCAGGGCAGCGAGGAACTCGCCGATTGGCAGAGTATTGATCACGTCCCGCTTCTCAAGCCACCCGCGGCGCGCCATGGTCACACCGTAGTGGATGAAGGCGAGATTGCCTGTGTTGTGGGAATCGGTCGAGATGACCACTTTAACGCCGCGTTCCTTGCACATGCGCAAGTAGACGTCTTTCAGGTCGAGGCGGTCGGGATAGGAGTTGCACTCCATGGCCACGCCGTGTTTGGCGCAAGCGTCCAGCACTTTTTCCATGTCGTAATCGGTCGGGTCGCGCCGTAGCAGCAGGCGCCCTGTAGGATGCGCGATGATCTGCGTGTAGGGGTTTTCGATGGCAGCGAGCATGCGCTCCGTCATCACCGCGCGGTCTAGGTTAAAATAGGAGTGGATGGAGCAGACCACCACCTCGAGTTGCGCCAGGATTTCGTCGGAGTAGTCCAACGATCCGTCTTTCAGGATATCGACTTCCGCCCCTGCTAGAACGCGGATGCCCAGATCCTTCTCGCTCAAGGCGCGAATTTTCTTGATGTGCGCCGCCATGCGCTTTTCGTCCAAGCCGTTCGCCACCGTGACAGCTTTGGAATGATCGGTGATGGCGATGTATTGGTGGCCCAGTTCCCGGGCCGCCTCCGCCATCTCTTCAATCGAGTTCTTGCCATCGCTGGCCGTCGAGTGCATCTGCAGATCACCCTTCATGTCTTTAAAAGTGACCAGTTGAGGTAGTTTGTGGTTTTCGGCGGCGGCAATCTCCCCGGTGTTCTCGCGCAACTCCGGCGGAACGTAATCCAGTTTCAGCTTCGAATAAATCTCCTCTTCGGTGCGCCCGGCTACGCGTTTCTCAGCCTTCAGCGTTGCCAGGGCATATTCGTTGAGTGTCAAGCCCATGTCGTTGGCGCGGCCGCGCAGCGCCACGTTGTGTTCTTTCGAGCCGGTAAAGTAGAGCAACGCAGCGCCAAAGTTCTCTTTTTCGAGCAGCCGCACGTCCACTTGCAATCCGTTCCCCAGCGTGAAGCTCACTTTGTTTTCTCCGTGCGCCAGCGTCTGGTCGATGCCGGGATATTCCAGGATGTGCTTGGCCAGCGCGTCCACGTGCTTCTGCGATGTGTGGCCATCCGCCAGCGTGACCAGCAAATCGAGATCGCCAACCGTCTCTTTCCCGCGGCGCAACGACCCGGCCGGGGTAACCGACTCAGCGGCCTTGCCCGCCCTCTTAATGTGCGCGCTGATCGCCGCCGCCGCGTCCTCGGCGGTATTAATGTGAAAGCGGCCCGTGGATTTCTTGAACACCTCCACGGCTTTCAAAATATTCTGTTCGCTCTTCTCCCCAAAGCCTGGCAACTCGCGTAGTTTCCCTTCTTTGGCCAGCTTCTCTACATCCGCCACGGTAGCGGCCTTAAACTTGGACCACAGAAATGCCACTTTCTTCGGGCCAAGAGACTGTAGTTGCAGCAGATCCAAAATTGTCGCTGGGTATTTCTTCACCAACTTTTTGCGCAGCGCGTAGTCGCCGGTCTTCACGATTTCCTGCAAATGCTCGACCATGCGGTCGCCGATTCCCGGTAGCTCCTTCAGCTTCTCCGGTTCCTTGACCAGTTGTTCGATGGATTCCGGCAGCGCGTCGATCAGCTCGGCAGCCTTCTCATAGCTGCGATATCTCCCGATAATCGCGCCATCAATTTCCAGGAGTTGCGCGGTTTCGCGCAGCACGCGGGCTATCTGTTTGTTGTCCATAATGTAAGGATTATAAGCCCGGACTGAGGAAGTTAAGGTACAAGGACCCTAAACCCACGTCATAGTGCGACACTTCTCCATTGTCGTTCCTTGTCGCTTGCTATGCACGGGAATGCTCCCTAGGCTTCACACAGGGCCTATGAAAAGCAACCGCCAATCAGAGTTTCGCTGAGCTTACCTTGGCTCAACGAGTTCGTGCGGCCCGGCGTTCAGGCGCCCACCTATAGTCGATTACGTCTTTGGCGGACTTGGCGGCGTTCGCAACGCCATTACCGTTGAAACGGGTCGGCGCTATTCGGTGGTGGAATTCAAGGCGGCAATACTATGGCACTTCGGAAGGCCCAAGTAGACGCGCGAATTGTCCTGCATCCGAGCTGTAGAAGAAAAATCTGCTGACGTGTGCAGCAAGACAGAGGCCCGTGAAAGCAAGAACCGAAAGCCTGTTTGTCAGTACGTACAATCTTTCGCCTTTCCCAGAGGACGAAAGGAATCTGAGATAACTTTGTATGTATAAGAGGAGAGAGGTCACAATATGCGCAATCTCGCGTTAGCGTGTTTCCTGATTCTTGTCCCGTGCTCGCTGCACGCACAGGACAAGAGGGCCGATTGGAAGGCGTTATACGGTCTTCGCTCCGGAGAGAAGATCGAATTGTTTGAGACCGGCATGAAGAGGCACGTCGGAACTTTCTCTACCGTCACCGACGAAGCCATTCAGATGCGCGAAGGATCAAACGACGTCGGCATTCGCAAGGAAAACGTCGCGCGCGTGACGGTGCTCGACAAAAGCCATCGCCTCCGCAACGCTTTTATCCTTGGAGTCGCCGGCGCGGGAACGGGGGCGGGAATTGGCGTTGCAACATCGCAATGCTCCAGTTCGACTGGTTCGTTCAACTTATGTGGTATCGGACGCGGCCCCGAGGTCGCTCTAGGCGCCGTGATTGGCTTGGCGGGAGGCGCCGGCATCGGCGCCGCAATACCCAGTCATCCCACAATTTATCGGGCGGAGCTGGCGAAATCGAATACACCCCAATGACCCGTGCCGCTTCGCCCGAATTAGCGTTAACTAAAAAGCGCGGCGGGGAAGCAGACTCATTTACCTCCTTAACTCACTTTATCTACAAAATGAAAAAAGGCCGGCAGGGGGCGCGTCCCTGCCGGTCAAATAATTGCTAACTGCCTCAGCCACCCGCCTTTGAGACGTTGGCCGCTTGGGGACCTTTCGGTCCCTGCACAATTTCGAATTCGACCGGGTCTCCTTCTTGCAAGGTACGATAACCATCACCCGCGATTGCGGAATAATGTACGAATACGTCTGGGCCATCATCGCGCCCGATGAAGCCATACCCCTTGGTATTGTTAAACCACTTCACGGTTCCTTGCACTTCGCCTTCCCTCCTGACAGGGACATCGAGATTTCGCTCCGCAGCGCAGGCCAATAACCCTAACGCTGTTAAAGATACGAATCGCGCGGAGTGTATCAGAATCGAAGGGCCAGTCAATAGACCTTTCTTATTTATAGCAAAGATAAATTTGTATTAATCTGGCTAAAAAACCGATTTAATCCGCACATTCGACTTTACCGCTTCGCCGGCGCGAGAAACCGGAAATAGTACAGAATCCCGGCGACCGACTTGGCGTCTCGCAGTTTCCCGCCGCGAATCATCTCCTCTAGTTCCTTGCGGTTATAGGGGCGGGAAACTATTTTCTCGTCCTCCTCGGGTTGTGCCTCGCCCGCGGTCAAGCCCACGGCGAGCAGGATGAACATGCGTTCCTCCAGGAAACCCGGAGTCGGGAAAACATCCAGGAACACTCGAAAGCGCTTTGCCCGGTAACCGGTCTCCTCAATCAGCTCGCGAGCCGCGGCCACCTTAGGGGTTTCACCGCCATCGATTCGCCCGGCAACCAACTCCCAAAGATATTGCTTGGCAGCGTAACGGAACTGCCGGATGAGCACGATCCGACCGTCCGGCAGTACTGGAAGCACCACCACGGAACCAGGATGAGTGATGACTTCGCGCGTCGCTCGCACGCCACTCGGCTCGATCACCTCGTCTCTTCGAATCCCGAAGACCGGGCCATTGTAAATAATTGTGCTGCTAAGGACTTGTGCCGTTTTCTTGCCTATCTCATCTACGGATTTATTCATATTTTCGTCCTATTTTCCTCCGTCCAGCCCCACCATACTCGGAACGGGAATTACGACACCTGCCCGCCAATGGGCGGTCCCGTTTGCTTGCACTGACAGTGTGCGCCTATACTCGGCAACTGGGTCACCGTGAAAGGGAACAGGCTGAGGCCTGACTAACGGAATGTCAATCAACACCATCGCTGTGGATGACGTGAAGGGTGCACTTTAGCGCGTCATTCTCGATAGTGGCGCATACAGCGAGAACACAGAAAAAAACATGTCAATCAACACCATCATTGTGGATGACGAGAAGCCCGCGCGCGAGGAACTGGCCTTCCTTCTGAAGGGCTTTCCTGACATCAATGTGATCGGCCAAGGAAAAAACGGCGTGGAAGCCGTTTCCCTCATCAGGGAACACTCCCCGGACTTAGTCTTTCTGGACGTCAAGATGCCCGGCCTGGACGGCTTCGGCGTGCTGAAAAAAATCGTGGCGGGCAAAATGAAAATGCCGCACGTGGTTTTTGCAACGGCGTTTGACCAGTTCGCGGTTCAGGCATTCGATGTGAACGCCGTGGATTACGTTTTGAAGCCTTTTGACAAAGCGCGCATCGCGAAAGCGATCGCGCGTGCGCGGAAAATGGTCGAGACGCAAACTTCCGCTACCGACCGGCTCGAGCAATTGGTCAACCAATTGGGCGCGGCGAAGCAGAATTCCTCGCCGCCGGTGAAAATACTGGTGAAGTCGCAGCAGAAATTGCTGCTCGTGGACGGCGAAGATCTCATCTGGGCCTTCGTCGAGCGGGGTTCGATCTCCGTGATGGCCCGCGATGTCGAGGGTAGTTCGAATTACCGCACCCTCGAAGATTTGGAAGAAGCGCTGAACTCCGATTCCTTCTGGCGGCCGCACCGCTCCTATCTGGTCAACATTCATCACATTAAGGAAGTCGTGCCGTGGTTCAACTCCACCTTCATGCTGAAAATGAACGACAAAAAGCACACCGAAATTCCCGTCAGCCGCTCGCAAATCAAGCGCATGCGCGAACTGTTCAAGCTATAGGGGCGCGCTTTAGTTCCGTGGTTCTCTGATGAATCTGCTCAGCACGATTCTTGTGTACGCGGCGCTCACCGCCATGTTCCTTGGGTGTGTTTCCGTTGTTCGTCCTAAAAAGACTCTCCAACCAGTTCTTCACTTTTCTTCCAGAGTGCCGCAGCGGCCTTTGGATCAAGCGCATAACCACGTACTCCTTCGCTAATGGCGCTGATGGTCGCGTGGTCGGGAACGATACTGCCGACGTGGCAATTCTCGCAATAGCGGCCTCCGATTTCGCCAGCGGGAGCAACCACGCCGGCCCACACGGACGTTGCAGCTCCTTGAGGAATGGTCTTCCACTGGAAAGGCGCCTTACCCTCTGCTGAAAGTTGCTGATTCATCTGGTCGATCATCTTTCGGATGTGGCCTGAGTCCACATGACGCCCAAGCTCCGTCTGGATGCCTCCCGGATGCACGGCTGCCCCCCGTATGCCACTCGCCCGGTGCCGCTCGTCGAAGGCGACGGCAAAGAGGATGTTGGCCGTTTTCGATCGGCCGTAAGCAACAAAGGGATCATAGGGTGTACGCTCAAAATTTGGATCCTCAAGGCTGACGTTGGAGAAGCGGTGACCTGAAGAAGACAGGTTAATCAGCCGTCCTCCTACACGGATAAGCGGAGCAATCCGGTTAACCAGAACAAAGTGGCCCAGGTGATTGGTGCCGAACTGAGTCTCAAAGCCATCCGTCGTATGGCCAAACGGAGTGGCCATCACGCCCGCATTTGCGATGACCACGTCGAAGAGTTCGCCCTTTTTTAGCAGTTTGTCAGCGCCGTCGCGCACGCTTCGAAGACTGGCTAGATCGAGCGCGACCATCTCGAAGCTTCCGCCATTGGCAGCGGCGTCCTTTCGCACCTGGGCCGTCGCTGCTTCCGCCTTTTTCAAATCCCGCGCCGCACCCACAACATGGGCGCCATGCCCGGCAAGGGAGCGAGCCGTCTCGACGCCGACTCCAGCCGAAACGCCCGTGACGAGGATCCGCTTGCCGCGCAGATTCACACCGGATAAAACGTCTTCCGTTGTTGATGTTGCCCCAAATACCTCCACCATTCTTTCCTCCTTGTCTCCGCAACAAGGTTAGATAGTCGGAGACTGGCTCCGGTCATAAGATTTTTTGGGATGTCTAAGAAATAGGTCTTGCAAAGGGCTGCCGATGTGGTATGATGTTTGTAGGGCGAGTTGCGGTTTCACGCGACTCGCCCTTTTTCTTTTTGCGGTGGCCTGCCCCGCCGGGAGGCGCAGCTTTTTCAGCGATGAATCCGGGGTCATGCATTACACCGCGGCAGACCGCGCTCCGACCATCAATGATCGTGTTCTGCCGTGAGAGTAAAAAGATAGAAGCCTGATCCCGCGGGTTCGATGCTGGTGTGAAACACTTGGGCACCAGTCCACGTTTATGTCTCTAAGAAGGGCCAATGGCCTATTCGCCCATACTGGTTGTTCATATTTGCGCGGGGAGCTTGGGGTTGCTGTCCGGGACCGCTGCCATGGTTTTCCGCAAAGGTTCCCCCCGCCATGTGCTGGCGGGAAAGGTCTTTGTTGTATCCATGCTGACCCTGGCAGCAGCCGCGGTGTACCTAGCGATCCTGAAGCACCAGACCCCGAATGTTGTGGCGGGCTTCCTGACCTTTTATCTGATCGGAACGGCTTGGTTGACCGCCAGGCGCAGAGACGGGGAAACGAGCCGTCTTGATTGGGTTGTGCTACTGATTCCCTTGGCGATTGGCATCGTCAACTGGGTGAATGGTCTTAAAATCGTGCGCAGCGGAGGGAGCTCACAAGACGGAGTTCCCGTCGGAATGATGCTTTTCATGGGTTCCGTGTGTCTGATTGCTGCCGCGGGGGACGTGCGCATGTTGGTGCGTGGCGGTCTTCTTGGAGCCAAGCGCATCGCGCGGCATCTCTGGCGCATGTGCTTTGGGCTGTTCATCGCGGCAGGATCTTTTTTCCTCGGACCTCAAAACCGCCCACTGAGATTGCTTTCGTCAGTGGGGCTCGGGCAACATCTACCCCCGGCTTTATTCAGCACAGGCTTGTATTTAATTCTCACCATACTTCCGCTGATTTTGCTGATTTTCTGGCTCGTCCGCGTCTGCTTCACAAATGCATACAATGGAAAGTCGCTGCCACAGCACACTAAGCCGGCGGCCTACTAGAAAATAGAAATCTGAAAGGGGAGAAGAGAAAGGCCGCGATTCGAGCCTTACGGTGCAACACTTCTGGAAGGAGAAACAAATGCAGAAGCGCAAACTTGGAAAAAGCAACTTGGAAGTTTCCGCTCTAGGCCTGGGCTGCATGGGAATGAGCTATGGCTACGGCCCCGCAGTGGACAAGAAGGAAGGGATCTCGCTGATTCGAGCAGCCGTCGAACGCGGCATCAACTTCTTCGACACCGCGGAAGTTTACGGCCCGTTCGCCAACGAAGAACTCGTGGGCGAAGCCCTCGCTCCGTTCCGTGGAAAGGTGGCGATCGCCACCAAGTTCGGGTTCAAGCTGGATCCAGCCACAGGCAAGCAGGCCGGGCTGAACAGCCGGCCAGAGCACATCAAGGAGGTCACCGAAGCCTCGCTCAAGCGGCTCGGGACCGATGTCATCGATCTCCTCTATCAGCACCGCGTTGACCCCGACGTTCCCATCGAAGACGTCGCGGGAGCCGTGAAGGACTTGATCCGGCAAGGCAAGGTAAAGCACTTCGGCCTTTCCGAAGCTGGAGTGAAAACGATCCGCCGCGCCCACACCGTCCACCCCGTCACCGCACTGCAGAGTGAATACTCGCTCTGGTGGCGAGAACCTGAAAAGGAAGTGATGCCGACGCTGGAGGAACTCGGGATCGGCTTCGTTCCATTCAGTCCTCTTGGTAAAGGCTTCCTTACGGGGAAGATCAGCGATGATACGAAGTTCGACAAAAGCGATTTCCGCAACATCGTCCCTCGCTTTACGCCAGAAAACCGGAAGGCGAATCAGGCCTTGGTGGATCTAATTGGCAAGTTCGCGCAACAGAAGAAAGCCACACCTGCTCAGATCGCGCTCGCCTGGCTGCTTGCTCAAAAGCCGTGGATTGTGCCGATCCCGGGCACAACCAAGCTGCATCGCCTCGAAGAAAACATCGGAGCCGTCGCCGTCGAACTCACCTCCGGCGATCTCCGTGACATTGAAAACGCTGCCTCAAAGATCACCCCGCAAGGGGCTCGCTACCCCGAAGAGCTCCAAAAAATGCTGGGCCGCTGAGCAAACAAAAGCTCGCTGCTCTTACTCGTGCCTGAGGGCTGCCATCGGATCAATCCGGCTAGCTCGCCGTGCCGGAATCCAGCAGGCCAGCGTCGCGACACCCAAGAGAATCGCCGGTACACCGATGAAGACCGGAAGGTTGACCGCGCCCTTCGTAAGCGCGATCACACGAACGGAAACCACGAGCGCAAGTACCCATCCAATCGCTGCGCCCCAGGTGATGCCACCCAAGTTTTCACGAATAATTTGCAGGACCACCCGCCCGCTGGTGGCCCCGAACGCCAGCCGCACGCCAATCTCTCTGGTGCGCCTGGCCACGGCGTACGAAACCACGGCGTAGATTCCGATCGCCGCGAGGCCGAGCAGAAGCGGCCCAAGCACAACGAACATCCGCGCGGGAATCCGGCGAAGATAGAGGTTTCGCTCGATGTGCTGAGAGAAGGTCCGCACGTCGTAAAGAGGGAGCATCGGATCGAGATCTCGCAGAACGGCACGCGCTTCCGCCGTGAGCGCCGTTTCATTGCCGGTGCGCGTTCGCAGGTGAATTTCGCCCTGGTCCCATGGAACATCCCGGTACGAGAAATAGACCGCTGGCTGCGCGGGCTCGCCGAATGCGTCGTAGACCGAATTGCGCGCCACACCGATGATCGCGAAGCTTCCCGCGCGCGTCTGCAGGCGGCGGCCGATCGCATCCGCGCCGTTCAGGTAACGGCGGACAAATTCTTCATTGACGATGGCCTGTGCGGGCGCCGCCCGGTCTCCCATCTTGGCAAAGTCGTTCCCCTCAAGGAGCGGAATGGCCAGCACCTTGAAGTATCCCGGCGTGACGGTGTTGGAGATGGCGCGATCCTGCCCCGGCTCCGTGCGCACGTGGCCTTGCACAGTGAAAGGCCGCGCCGGGATTCCATGCAAGTCCAGCGGAACATTCGTCGCGATGGCGGCTGCCTCGACGTCCGGCAAGGATCGCAGCCGTTCGAGCAGGCGCGCCGCAAATTCGCGCTCGGAGGCCTCGTCGGGATTCCGTCCGCTTAAGTCGTAGGCGGCCAGCAAAACGCCCTCGGGCTGGAATCTCGGATCCGCTTGGCGTGCCGAGTGAAAACTCTGCAAGAAGAGCGCCGCCGCAATCAGCACCACCATCGCGAGTCCGACCTCCACCCCCATCAGAACTTTGCGCGCACGGCTGCGGGGCGGCGTGTTGGAACTGGAGCGAAGCCCCTCCTGCGGATCCAGCCGTGCCAGATGGATCGCCGGCGCCGCGCTGAAAATCAAGCCGCCTGCCACGCCGAGCAATAGCGCGAAGGCGAGGGTGAATGCATCCACTCTCGTCTGAAACAGGATCGGGAATGCGCCAATCATGGGCGCCACACGCAATGCCGTGGTGCCCCAAACGGCGATGGCGGCTCCGAGGCTTGTTCCCAGGAGAGCGAGCAGCATATTTTCCGAGAGCACCAGGCTGATAATACGCCAGCGTCCCGCGCCTAGCGCCACGCGCACGGCCATCTCGCGCTGCCGGGTGCTTCCGCGAGCGAGCATAAGGTTTGCTGTGTTCCCGCAGACCGCCAACAGCAGGAGCATCATAACGCCTTGCAAGACGGCTAGCCCGCTGATCAGCATCCGCTGCGGCCCGCGCGGCGCCTCCCAGAATGCAAGAATCTCACCGCCAATTCCGGCGCTGGCCTCAGGGTGGTCGCGCGCAAGCTGCGCCATCGCCGTGGTGAACTCCGCCTGTGCTTCCTGGCGTGTCGCGCCAGGCCTTAACATTCCGATCAGCGAAAAAGCTCGGCTGCTGCGATCTTGGAGGTCGCGTGTTCCGCCGAGCAACGCAGGCGCCATGGTGGCCGGCGCCCACAGTTCGAACTTCAAGGGGACCATTGTTCCCTGGAATTCCCTGGGCGCCACGCCGATGACAATCAAATCGCGCTCGTTCACGCGCAGTTTTTGTCCTACAGCTTCCGGCGCGCCGCGAAACCGCGTTTGCCAGTAATCATACGAAATCACAACGACAGGCTCAGTTCCGGGCCGCTCCGCCTCCTCCGGCCGAATAAATCGTCCGACCGCAGGCTTCAGTCCCAGCGCAGAAAAAAAATTGCCAGAGACGAGTTGCCCGTGCGTCCGCTCCGTCTGGCCCCTCTCTCCCACGTTGAACGCCACCATCTGAGATGCCACGATGTCCCGGAGCGCCGGCACTTGCGCTTGCAAGTCGCGATATTCCAGCCAGGAAGCGCCGGGATACCCGCCCGTCTCCGAGCTAGGCTCGACCAGCAGAAAGTTCGATGCACCGCTCACGGCGGGCAACGGTTGGAAGAGGATCGTCTGAATCCATGAAAGGATCGTTGTATTCGCTCCAATTCCGATGGCCAGCGAAACGATGATCACGGCCGCGAGCCCCGGCATGCGGGAAATTGTTCGCCCTGCGTTTCGCAAATCCGCCAGCAGATTCTCGATGAAGAGCAGTCCTCGCTCGGCCCGATAGTCTTGTTTCATCGCCTCCACGCCGCCAAACTTGAGCATGGCCTGGCGCCGTGCTTCAACGGGTGATAGTCCGGCGCGAAGATTTTCGGCCGTTTGCAGAGCGATGTGATCTGCAATCTCTTCCCTCAGTCGCTCTTCTTGTGCCCGTCCGGTCGCCAAGTTGATCAGACGGGTGAAGAACCGCCTCAGAGATTTCATGGCAAATCCTCCGCTTTGGCTTTGAAGAACCGGGCGATGATCGCCGACGTTTGCTCCCAATCCTTGGCTTCGACTTGCAACTGCTTGCGTCCTTCGCGTGTGAGCCGATAGAAGCGCGCCCTGCGATTATTCTCCGAGGCTCCCCACTCGGAGGCGATCGCGCCTTCTTGCTCCAGCTTCAACAGCACGGGATAGAGCGTCCCTTGATTCACGGCCAGCAGATCACCGCTGATCTGCTCGATGCGCCGCGCGATGCCATAGCCGTGCTGCGGTCCCAGGACTTCGAGAGTCTTGAGGACCATCAACGCCAACGTGCCTTGTAGGACGTCTGCCTTTTGTTTCATAACCAAGCCTGTTTCATAGCGCCGCCATTTTGGTTTCCAACAGGAAGGATGCCACGCTTCCTTTGGGAAAACAACAGGGAAGTCCTTCAGCCTGCTGCTGTAGCTCCGGCCTGCTCGGGGCGTTTCCGCCCACAACTAATCTTTCCCTTGACAAGGCGATTACTAGTTCGGTAGAGTTAGGGATGTAAAGAAGTGCGCCCCGACTTGTCGGGGCTTTTTCTTTTGTAGGGGGCGCTTCAGCGCGTCCCTAAATGGGGGACCGCCGCGGCAGGCGCCCCTATTTTTTTCTCTGTGACCTGCTCCGTGCCCTCTGCGTTCTCCGTGCTGTCATCCCGAGCGCAGCGAGGGATCTGCTTTTTTCTTTTTTCTTTTTTCTTTTTTCTCTTTTCTTTTTTCTCTGTGCCTCTGTGCTCCGGCCTCTGCGTTCTCTGTGGTAAGTCTTTCTCGCTTCTTTTGCCAGTCTCTTTCGCCCTTCGTCGTTCCTAAATCTCACTTCGCCGCGCACCTGCGCCTGCGAACTCTGGACTTAAACCATGAAAAACAAAAAACCCAACGCCGAACACCTCTGGAAACAGCTCGATGATCTAGTCGTCCCGCGCCTGCGCCTCTCCGTCACCGAGCGCGCCGTCTATTCGCACCTCTTGCGCCACAGCCGCCTCGAAGGCCGCCCCCGCCTCCGTTTTTCCATCCCCTGGCTCGCACGCGGTGTCCGCCTCTGTCCCATGACCGCGCGCTGCACCCTGCGGCGCCTCTTCGATCTCCGCGTCCTGCGCTTGGTCGAGCGCAACCAGGTCGGTCACGTGGTCGTGGTCCGCCTGCCTCAGGAGATTCGCGCCATCCGCCCCTATATCAACGCCGCCCGCGGCGCGGCCCGGCTGCCTCTCGCCGCTAGCATCGCGGACGCCGATTTCTTCAAAAACAAGGCTTTGCGCCAGGCCATCCACTCGCGCGAGCGTGGCCTCTGCTTTTACTGTTTGCGCCGCCTTACCGTCCTCGTTCGGACCATCGACCATGTCGTCCCTCAAGCCCAGTCGGGGCGCAACTCCTACCGCAACCTCGTTTCTTGCTGTCGCGATTGCAACTCGAAAAAGGGGCAGACCCCCGCCGAGGACTTCCTCCGCTGGCTCTTCCGCCAGCGCCGCCTCACCGACGCCGAACTCACCGCCCGTCTCCGCGCCCTCGACGCCCTCACCTCCGGCAAGCTCCGTCCCGCTATCGCCCCCATTGCCAATCCCCGCCGCATGGGCCGTCCCCCGCTCAACCCCGCCGACCCTTAGCATGCGGCTGTAGGGCGCGCTTCAGCGCGTCCCCAGAACTTCGTCCCGCAATCCCGTAATGTTGTCACTTCTAATCTTATACGACACATGCTACAATTGTGTCACAGAGGAGAAAAAATGACATGAAGCTAAAAACCCGCATGCGCATCAACGAGAACGGGCGCGTGGTGATTCCTGCATCCTTTCGCAAGCGGCTGGGCATCCGTGTTGGTGACGAGGTCGTTCTGCAGATTCAAGACGACGAATTGCGCATCACCACTTTGAAACGCAACATTGAGCGCGCTCAGCGGCTGGTCCGCAAGCATGTGAAGCCGGGTACCTCTCTGGTCGACGAATTGATTGTCGAACGCCGCGAGGCCGCGCGCAATGAATAGGGTTGTGCTGGACGCTTCCGCCCTGCTCGCCATTCTCAATAAGGAGCCCGGAGCCGAAAAGTTGACGCCGGAGCTTTTGAGCGCCGCGGTCATCAGCACCGTCAATCTGGCCGAAGTGCACGGCAAACTTGTCGGTCGGGGCCTCCGCACTGATGATGCGTGGGAAGCCGCGCTAAGCCCCATCCGTGAAGCCGTTCCTTTCACCTCGGAGCACGCCAGGCTTGTGGGCGATCTGGTCGCACAAACCCGCCCACTTGGGTTGTCTTTGGGTGACCGGGCTTGTTTGGCCCTCGGGCTTTCCTTCAAGGCGCCAGTTTATACGGCGGACAAGTCCTGGAAGAAGCTGAAGGTCGGCGTGCGCATCCACGTCATCCGGTGACAGGTCAATCTGCCCAGCCAGGTACTGCTCTAATTCCGTATTGAAGCTGTTTCGTCTGGGCTTGTGAGCGGCGGCGTAACCTGGACGTAGCCCATCGTCAGCACGCCGTCCTTCGCGCAAGTTTTCATCTGATCGGAATTTGGGTCAATCGAAGAAAGAAGGTACCCCGCCACGATTTTGTGTTTTTCAGATTGCTGTTGCTTTTGGACCCACTGGCTGTCGAAGCAGTAAAAGACGCGAACGTACATTTGCTGTTTGGGCGCATCTTCACCTTTAACTGGCTTGTTAACGTAGGCAGCGGCGAGGACAAGGATAATCAAGGCGGTCAGCATTCGCCTCATGCTGTCCCTCCTTGTCTTGGGCGCGGTATCAGGTATCGAACTGTAAGGGCTGCGCCTTTACCCTTCCGGGGCTGGTCGACAATTACATCGCCTCTGCGCATTGTGCTTCGCATAACCTCGCAGCAGACGGGCATACGGTGGTTACTCCTATTCGGGTACCCTCCTACTCTGCGATGTAAATCACCTGCATTTACGACCACCGATGCCAGACGCCGTTCCTCACTAACTCTGAACACCTCAATAAGTTGTTCTCTGAACTCCTCAGCTGTAGGCATGGGAACCTCCGTGACGCAAATTCTACCACTCACAACACAACTTTCGGGCACCGCCCCGCTCACTGCTTCTGTTCTTCTCTGTGAATTCTGTTTCCTCAGCGTCCTCTGTGTTAAATCTTTGTTCCTTCTTTCAACCTCAAACTCTGAACTCTTGAACCTACGCGTCATCATCCCCAGCTACGTCCTGGCTAGCTTCGTGTGTTAGCATTCTTCGTACCCCGCGTACACGGACACGATGGATTTTTCGCTTAACGACCACCAAAAACTGATTCGCGATACCGTCCGCCAATTCATGGAGGCGGAGGTGCGCCCGTTCGTCAAAGAATGGGAGAAGCAGGAAAAATTTCCTGGGGAGGCCATCAAGAAGTTGGGCGAAATGGGCTGCTGCGGGATGCTGGTGCCGGAAGAGTGGGGCGGGCCGGGACTGGATACCGTTTCGTATGTGCTGATGCTGGAAGAAGTTGCGCGCGTGTTTACGGCAATGTCCACGGCGATTGGCGTGACCAACTCGGCGGTGCAGTCGCCGCTGCTGCTCTTTGGCACCGAAGCGCAAAAGAAAAAATATTTGCGCCGCATGGCCACGGGCGAAACGCTTGGCGCGTTTTGCTTGACGGAGGCGGCGGCGGGTTCGGATGCGGCGGGAATTCAGGCGCGGGCGATTTGCGACGGAAATGTGTACAAATTAAACGGAACGAAGACCTGGGTGACGAACGGGAACGCCGCCGGCGTTCTGATTGTGTTTGCGAAAACCGATGCAGCAGCAGGCGGCAAGGGGATTTCCGCTTTTCTGGTCGAGCCGGGTTTCGCCGGCTTTCGCGTGGGGCGGCATGAGGACAAGATGGGGCAGCGGTCGTCACCGTCGGTCGAGATTCTGCTGAACGATTGCGTGGTGCCGGTGGGGAATCGCCTCGGCGAAGAAGGGCAGGGACTGAAAATTGCGCTGAGCGCGCTTGACGGCGGCCGAATCGGGATTGCGGCGCAGGCCGTCGGGCTGGCGCAAGGCGCGCTGGATGAGACCGTGAAGTACGCGAAGCAGCGCAAGGCCTTCGGCAAGTCCATCAGCGAATTCCAGGCGATTCAGTGGATGATTGCCGACATGCAGACCGAAATTGAGGCGGCGCGGGGGCTGACGCATTACGCGGCGTGGCTGAAGGATGCGCATCCCACCAAAGTCGGCGCAAGCGCTTCCAAGGCCAAGCTTTACGCCAGCGAGATGGTGAACCGCGTGGTGTATAAGGCGGTCCAAGTGCATGGCAGTGTAGGATATTCGCGCGAGACCGATGTGGAGCGCATGTACCGCGACGCGCGCGTGATCACCATTTACGAGGGGACCAGCGAGGTGCAGCGCATGATCATCGCACGCGAGCTGCTGGGGAAAGCGAGTTGAAATGTAGAGGCCGGGCTTTAGCCCGGCGCTATCGCGGAGTTGTAGGGGCGCGCTTCAGCTTACCCAGAGGGACGAAGGGCACGTCCCCTCTTTCCGGGTTCACGTTGAACCCGTAAGAAAATTTGTCATTCCGAGCGAAGCGAGGAATCTGCTTTTGTTTTTCGCGCCGTCATAAGTTGCGAGCCTCAATAGTTGAAGTGGCCGATCTTCCGCGTTTTTTGCGTCCCGGTCCTAGCCGGGAAGACCGGTGCTTTTCTTTGCCCGAGAGGCGTTGCGAAGGAGGCACGGATGATTTCAGGTGCTCACGTCGTTGTGTACAGTAAAGATGCAGAAGCGGACCGTGTCTTCTTCCGGGACGTTCTCGGGTTCAAGTCTGTGGATGCCGGCCATGGTTGGCTAATCTTCGCGCTGCCGCCGGGCGAAGCCGCATTCCACCCGGCCAGCGAGAATGGCCCGCATGAACTCTATTTCATGTGCGACAGTTTGAAAGCAGAGATGGCTTCGCTCGCCAAGAATGGTGTGAAGTGTTCAAAGATTGAGGAAGCGCGATGGGGCTCCATTACAAAGATGAAACTCCCCGGCGGCGGTGAAGTGGGGCTCTATCAGCCGAAGCATCCGACCGCCTTGGGGCTTGGATGGAAATGAGGCATGACAGGTGGCAGGCTCTATGGTTGACGATGCAGAAGCTCGTGACGCTGTTCGACAACTCGTGAAGCGGTTTGAGGAGATTGCCGCGTGGGGGAACGCGATGGCCTTTGTCCTCGCGAAAAGATACCCGCAGGAATATGCCCGCTTGCTGGAAGCCACCGAAGTGGCCTTGCAGACTCTGATTCAGCCAATCAGGGACACCGATGGGGGGTCCAACGCAGTCTACGCTGCTCTGGATGACACCCACGCGGACTGGAGCAAGGCCGTGGCGGCGATGCTTAACCGAGGACCGATTGAGTCTACAGCCGAACAAGCGCTCGAACGGTTCAAGCTCATACAAAGCCTCGAGGGACGATTTGAAGCAGAAATGAACAAAATAAACAAAAGCGACGAGGAACAGGAGCCTGGAATTGGCGACTAGGGCCGGGGGGAAGAAGAGCCGCGTTTTGAGCGGGATGCGCCCTACGGGGCGCCTCCACATCGGCCATTATTTCGGCGCCCTGCAGAATTGGGCGCGGTTGCAAAATGATCCGAGCTACGAGTGCTTCTACTTCATTGCGGATTGGCATGCGCTGACCAGCGACTACGCGGACACCTCAGGAGTAGCCGAAAACACCCTGCAAATCATGATCGATTATCTGGCGGCAGGGCTCGATCCAGCCAAGAGCGTGATTTTTTTGCAGTCGGCGGTGCCTGAGCATGCGGAGTTGCATTTGTTGTTGTCGATGGTGACGCCCCTGGGCTGGCTGGAACGCGTGCCTACATATAAGGAAGCGCTAGAAAACGTCAAGGACAAGGACCTGCACAATTACGGCTTTCTGGGCTACCCGATCCTCCAGTGCGCTGACATCGTGATTTACAGCAAGGAGGGTGCACATCTTTACGTGCCGGTAGGGGAAGATCAAGTTTCGCATGTGGAGTTGAGCCGGGAGATTGTTAGGCGCTTTAATGGTTTCTATCGACCGTTGTTTGACGAGAGAGCCATTGGACCTCTTGTTGAGTCTCAAGGGGGGTTCGCGATACCGGTAACGGGCAAACCCGTAGACTTGACCAAAGAGTTTGCGACTGCATCTGCCGATGAGCGACGAGGGCTTCTACTAAAGTTGCTCCGACAGCAAATTCAGCAAGAGGGAAGGGAAAATTACGTTCAACGGATGCCTGTCGAATATCGAGCGTTGTTTGAAACGCAGGATGTTCTTTCTGAACCGGAGGCAATGCTGACGAGGACGCCGAGGATACCGGGGCTGGATGGGCGGAAGATGTCGAAGAGTTATGGCAACGCAATTACGTTGAGCGAAACGGACGAGGAGATACGAAAGAAAACGAAGGTGATGGTGACGGACCCGGCGCGGAAGAGGCGGACGGATCCGGGAAATCCGGACGTGTGTCCGGTGTATGACTGGCATAAACTGTTCTCGGCGGAAGAGCCAGGCCGCCTGGAGTGGGTGCGCCAAGGCTGCACGACCGCGGGGATCGGCTGCATCGAGTGCAAAGCGGCGATGGCCGAGAATTTGATCAAGTGGATTGCGCCAGTGCGGGAACGGCGCGTGGATTACGAAAAGCATCCGAAGCGCGTGCTGGAAATTTTGGACGCCGGTTCAAAAAAGGCGCGAACGGTGGCTCAGGGAACAATGGAACGCGTGCGAGAGGCGGTTTTCGGATGGGAGAAGAAGCGCGCCGAGATTGACGGAACAGCGGGCAGCGCCAAGGCGTAAAAAAGATTTAACACAGAGGAGAGTAAGGAAGAACGAATGGCGACACCAGGGAATAAAATGACGGAGAAGGACGCGGAAGCTCGCGGCGAGGAGCGCGTGGAGAGAACCGCGCCGAAGCCGGCCTACAAAATACAGATCCCGATGTATGAGGGGCCATTGGATCTTCTACTGGATCTGATCAAGCAGCAGAAGATGAGCATTCACGACATTCGCATCTCGGAGATCACGGCGCAATACCTCGATTACCTGCATAAATTGGAAGAGTTGGATGTGGATGTGTCTTCGGAATTTATTTATATGGCGGCTACGCTGATTTACATCAAATCGAAGATGTTGCTGCCGCCGGACCCATTGGCGGAGACGGAAGAGGCGGGGGGCGATCCGCGGGCGGAATTGGTGCAACGGCTCGTAGAACACGAGAAATTCAAAAACGCGGCTCAGCTTTTGTATCAGAAGCAGCAGATTGAAGAAAACGTGTGGTCGAAGCCGGACAAGTCTCTCTACCACGATGAAGGGACCGAAGGCGAGCTTGTGGTTTCGCTCGTCGATTTGGTGAAAGTGTTCCAGCAAGTTTTGGAGCGGAAGAAGGAAGTCTCGCGGATCGAGCTGCGGCACGAAGAGTTTACCGTGGCGCAGATGATTGCGGCTTTGCGGGCGCAGATTCTGGCGAGCGCGGAGAGTTCAGTGAACTTGATTCAGTTTTTTGAGGCTTGTCCTTCGCGTCACGCGATGATTGTGGCGTTCCTTGCCGTGCTCGAGATGGTGAAGCTGCAGGCCGTGGCGCTGGTGCAAGAAAGACAGTTTGGAGATATTTTGGTGAGGAAACATAAAATGTTTGATTTGGTTTTTGATGAGGCGGGTGGGATCAAGCAGATTGATGAAGAGTACAGATGATCTTGGGATGGCGGAAAAGCGGCGGCGAGCCGCCGCACTCCACATGAGGCAGGCATGACAAACGAAGAGAGAAAAGCGGCGTTAGAAGCGATTATTTACGCGGCGGACGAGCCCGCGACGATCGACCAACTGGCTAAGGCGCTGGGGGAAGAAAAGCTGGCAGTGCAGGCTTCGCTGGACGAGTTGGTGGCCAGTTATGCGACGGAAGAACGCGGGATCGAAGTGCGCGCGGTGGCGGGCGGATACAAACTTTATACCAAGCCGCAGCAGCATGATGTGGTGCGGCGGTTTATCAAGAGTTTGCGGCCGCCGCTGCGGCTTTCGATGCCGGCGCTGGAAACATTGGCGGTGATTGCTTACAAGCAGCCGGTGACTTCGCCGGAAATTTCGGAAATTCGTGGGGTGAATACTTCGGGGGTGATCGGCACGCTGCTGGACAAGCACTTGATTACGACGGCGGGGCGGAAGGAAGTGATGGGGCGGCCGATTTTGTACAAGACGTCGAAGGAATTTTTGATGCGGTTTGGATTGAGCGATTTGGAGGAGTTGCCGAGCTTGAAAGAGTTTGAGGCGCTGGCGCGAGAAGCGTTGGGAAGCGATATGGGGGAAGTGGCGAGTGGCGAGTGGCGAGCGAAAGTGCGCTGACGGCAAACACTGGCGGAAGTCCGAACAATGAGGCGGCTGCCAGCGATAAGACCGCGAGTGCGCAGATGGAGGCGCGAGAGGAATTGCTGGAAGAGACGGCGGCGAATAATGAGGGGATGCCGGAGGCGAAAGACCAAGAATCGGCGAAGTCGGCGATGGCTGGAGAATGAAATTGGAAAAGTGAAATTAGAAAATTGAAATCGGGAAGTCAGCCCCAGCACGCACCGGCCAAATTAGCGTTTCCACAGAGAAGAGAATTGTTCGCGGTGAAGCCGAAGTGCTATGAGCAGAGATTCAAGGACCATCCTCCGGTTTGCCATTCTGGGCTTGGCGATCGCGGCCGTCTTCTTCCTGTTTGATAAAACAGATTTCTTCGCTAGGAGTTGGGCAGGGATTTGGATGTTCTGGGCGTCTCTAATACTTTGTCCAGGGCTTTTCTTGTTCGGCTGGTGGATGGCAATTACTGAGCAACCCGTACAGAACGTGGGAGCGATGTGGCTGGTCATTGGACTGATTAATTTTGTGCTTTATGCAGCTATCGGAGCGGCCTACGTCGGGTGGCGGAAAAAACCACAGGAATCTCGTACAAGTTAAGGCACGGCCTACAGAAAGAGGGACGGACTGAAGTCCGCCCCTACAGAGAAAAGATAAGAAAGAGAAAATGGAAGAGAGGCTGCAGAAGATTATTGCGCGGGCGGGGATTGCTTCGCGGCGGCATGCGGAGCTGCTGATCGCCAGCGGACAGGTGCGCGTGAATGGGCAGGTGGTGCGGGAGCTGGGGTCGAAGGCGGATGCGGCGAAAGACCGTATTGAGGCGGCGGGGAAGGTCGTCGAGGCCAAGGAGGGGCGGCGTGTTTACATTGTCTTGAACAAGCCGCCGGAAGTGGTGTCGGCGATGGCCGACCCGGAAGGGCGCAAGACGCTGCGAAATTGTTTGCGAGGATTACCGGAGAGGGTGTTTCCCGTGGGGAATCTAGAATATGCGGCGTCGGGGCTGGTGTTTTTGACGAATGATGGGGAGTTGGCGGCCGAGATGCTGAAAAATTGGGCCAAGCTGGAGCAGGTGTATCACGTCAAGGTGAAGGGGATGCTGACGCTCGTGGACCTGGAGCGGCTGGGAAAAGAGATTGGAGTGCGGATGCAAACGGTGCGGCAGCCGGATGCTACGCGGGGGCGGGCGGCGAATTATTGGTATGAAGTGCGGATGCGGGATTCGAAGAAGGAAGAGTTGCGGAGGATCTTGTTCAAGGAGAGGCATCCGCTGGAGAAGTTGAAGCGAATTGGGTTGGGGCCGCTCACGGTGGAGGGGATTCCGCCGGGGAGATACCGGATGATTGAACAGAAGGAAGCGGAGAAGTTGAGGAAGTTTGAGAAGGACGCGGAACGAAAAGGAAACAACAAGAATTTAACGCAGAGGGCACAGAGAACGCAGAGAAGAGAAGAAAAAGCAGATTCCTCGGTGCGCTCGGAATGACAACACGTTGACCTCGGGCTTTTAGTGCGAGAACTGGCCTGATGGAGCAACTCTTACCGAGAGGCGAAATCCAGAAAATGCAAGAACGATTGCAGAAAATTATGGCAGCGAGCGGGATTGCCTCGCGGCGCAAGGCGGAGGAGATTATTGCGGCGGGGCGGGTGACGCTTAACGGGAAAGTTGTGAGGGAGCAGGGGACTAAGACCGATCCGGAGAAGGATTTGATTTGCGTGGATGGCGTGCCGCTGAAGAAGAGAGAGCGGCTGCTGTATTTTATGCTGCACAAGCCTAGGAGTTACGTGACTACCGTGAGTGATCCCGAGGGGCGGCCAACCGTGATGGAGCTGATGAAGAATTGTCCCGAGCGTGTTTACCCGGTGGGGCGGCTGGACTACGCGAGCGAAGGATTGCTGCTAATGACGAATGACGGGGCGCTGGCGCAGAAGTTGATGAAAGCCGGATCGCATGTGCCGAAGACGTACTTGGTAAAAATCAGCGGGAAGCCGGATGAGAAGGCGATTGAGCGTTTGCGCGTGGGAATCACGATTGAGTTGGAAGATGGCGAGCGGGTGAAGACTTCGCCGGCGAAAATTCGTTTGGCGGAGGACGGAGCGAATCCCTGGTACGAGGTGATTCTGATCGAGGGGCGGAATCGTCAGATTCGACGGATGTTTCAGCGCGTAGGATTTCTTGTTGAAAAAATTAAGCGCGTACAATTGGGACCATTGGTTCTGGACGTGGCGCCGGGGAAATGTCGCGCGTTGACGGTGCGTGAAGTGGCGAAATTGAAGAGTCTCTGAGAGTTAGAGAATGGCCACTACGCGCGGCTGCGAGTTGGCGGCGGGATGATGATGGAAGTAAACTGTTAGAGATGACGCGGACGATTGAAGAGCTGATTCCGGATTACCTGCGCGGGCTGCCGGTCTACGTTCCGGGAAAACCAATTGAAGAAGTGGAGCGGGAGCTGAAGATTCATGCAGTGAAGCTCGCTTCGAACGAGAATCCGCTGGGACCATCGCCGAAAGGGATTGCGGCGGCGCGGGCGGTGCTGGCGGATTCGAACCGCTATCCGGATGGCGGGACGCACGCGCTGCGGCAAACGCTAGCGGAACGGCACGACGTTTCGCCGGATGAGATTTTCATCGGGCTGGGTTCGAGCGAGCTGATTGACCTAGCGGCGCGGGTTTTGCTGCGTGCGGGATTGCAGGGTCTGACCTCCGAAGGGACGTACGCGCCGTTTTCGGTGGCGATTCGGGCGAGCGCAGCGGAACTGGTACTGATGCCGCAGCGGAATTTTGCGTTTGATTTGAAAGCCATGGCGAAGGCCATCACACCGAAAACGGGCGTGGTTTACCTGGCGAATCCGAACAATCCGACGGGCAGCGCGTTTGGCCCCGCAGAATTTGACGAATTCCTCGCGGCGGTGCCGGACGGCGTGCTAGTGGTGCTGGATGAGGCCTACATCCATTATGCGGTGAGCATGGGCTTGCGGGATTCGGTGGAAGCATATCGAAAGAAGAAAAATCTGCTGATTCTGCGGACGTTTTCGAAAGTTTATGGGCTGGCGGGATTGCGGATTGGTTACGCGATTGGGAGGCCTGAGTTGCTTGCGGCGATGAATAAATTGAAGACGCCGTTTAATACGTCGGGAGTGGCGCAGGCGGCGGCGCTTGCGGCGCTAGATGATAAAGAGCACGTGGCATGCTGCATCGAAACGAATGCGACGGAGCGCAAACGGCTGAACGAGGGATTGGCGAAGCTGGGGTTCCGGCCGGCGCCGAGCGAGGCGAATTTTGTGTTTATGGTGGTGGGCCCGGATGCGAAGGCGCTGAGCGATGATCTTTTGCACATGGGAGTGATTGTGCGGCCGCTGGGATGGATGGGATTTCCGGAAGCGATGCGCATTTCGGTGGGGACGGCAGAAGAAAATGAAAAATGTTTGTCGGCGATGGCGCAGGTGATTTTGAAGCGCGCCGGCAAAGGTGAGCTTGCGGCGCGATGAGAGTGCTGCTACCTGATGGCGCCGTAGCCGGCGCTGACCCGATTCTTGAACTTCTGAAAAAATACAAGACTATCGCGGTGGTCGGATTGTCCTCGAATCCCATGCGGCCCAGCCATGGAGTGACGGAATACATGAAGAGCGCAGGATACCGGATTATTCCCGTGAACCCGAACGAGACGGAAGTGCTGGGGGAGAAGAGTTACGCGCAGCTGGAAGATGTGCCGGAGAGGATTGAGATCGTGAACGTGTTCCGGAGGGCGGAGGAAGTACCGCCGGTGGTGGAGAGCGCGATTCGAATCGGGGCGAAAGCGGTTTGGATGCAATCGGGGATCGTGAACGAGGAGGCAGCGGAGCGAGCGTGGGCAGCGGGGATGACAGTGATCGAGGATGCGTGTATTTTTGTGGAACACAAGAAGCGGCAGCAGAAATTGACTTAACATTTTACGAAGATGATTTGTTTGATGGCTCGCGCGGGGATGTTGCGCGGTATTTTTATTTTCGGGGAAAAAAGGAAAAAGATAACGCGGAGACGCAGAGGACACAGGGATTCGCAGAGAAGAGAGGGAAGAGGAGTTAGCGGAGGAGCGGGAAGACCAGGAGACTGCGTTTGCCGGTGATGACCACGGCGAGGGAGCGGCCATCGGGAGAAATGGCAAAATCGCGAAAGCTAATGCCGTGAAGGATGGGGATGGGCTGAGGCTCCGAGACGGGAATTTCGTGATTCGCAGGGACAGGCGTGAGGGGAGGAAGGTCGATCCAGACGAGATCGCCCGATTTTTTCTCCAGCGCGCGTTTGAGGAGAATGCGCGATTCGTCGGGGGACCAGCGAAAGATGCCGAGGCCAATGCGGAGACGGGCCACGCGATTGAGCGAAGTAAGGTCACGAATTTCAAGAACCTCCTTGTCAATGAAGTAGGCGATTTTCTTGCCGCTGGGAGAAACGCTCAGGCCGCCTTCGTAGGCGTCGAGGGTGGCCAACTCCTTGTCGTTATCGGTGAGGAGCTCAAGGCGCTGCAGACGGAGCGGGCCGGTGACGGTGCGATTTTGTTCGATGGCGATGGCTGCGTTCACGCTGGGCAACCAAGCAATGTCGCGAAACGTGCGGCCTTCATAAGCAGAAGGGAAAGAGCCGGTCGCGGGGCGCGTGAATTTCAGAGAAAAGAGCTGGCGGGGCTTCACGGCTTCGGAGAGATAGGCGATGGAGGCGTTGTCGAGTAGCCAGGCGGAGTTGGCGGCGTCGAGGATCACGTTGTCACCTTTGTTGATGCGGATTTCGCGGCCGGAGTCATCGAAGAGCATTGTCTGGAAGGAGTCTTCGGCCCTGCCGGAATCGTCGACCACGGTGGTGGTAAGAAGCTCGGCGAGAATCATGTGTCCGTTGGGGGACCAGCGGAAGGAATTGACGATGTAGCTGAAGAGTTGGTTGCCGCGGATGTATTTCTGGCCTTCGAGGAGGCGGCGCCGCTTGCCGTTGGCTTCCTGAAGCCAGATGTCGTCGTGTTCGAGGTCATATTGCTTGGTTTTGAAACGGCGATAGACGGAGTAGACGATGCGGCCATCGGGAGAGTAAGCGAAGGCGGTGATTTCCTCGTCGATAGATTGCAGGGGCTTGTCGATATTTTGCGCGTGGGCGGAGGGCAGCGCACAGCAGCCCGCTATCGCGCAGACCAACGAACAAAGACGACGGAGCCAACGAAAGCGGCTGAGCGAACAGGGACAAGTCATTGTTTAGGGCCGGGGTGTGGGCCAGTATATTCGGAACAGCAGGGCTTTTGCGTTGGCGTGAATTCCATAAATTCGATGCGGGTGTCGTCGGGATCGTAGAGGTTGAGCTGCCATTTGCCGTCGCGGCCGATTTGCGGTTCCTCGCTCAGCTTCCAACCGTTTTTGAGGAGTCTTTCTCTTGCAGCTTTGATGTCGGTGACGCCGAGGGCGATGTGATTCATTACGCCTAGCTCGCGTTTGTCGGCAGTCGGTGAGACGTTTAGCATGAATTCGATCCAATCGGTGCCCTCGGGAACTTGCATGTCGACCCAATCATCTCTATCGTCCTTCATTCCACCATGCCAGTAAGGACGAAAGCCAAGGATGTCTTTGTAGAAATGGTTGGTAGCGGCGCGATCGTTGACGACGAATCCCGCGTGGATGATGCGCCCGTAACTGACTTTGATGCCGGGACCGGGGTCATTGATGGGAATTCCAACCTGCTGCCTGAAGCTTATGCGATGACCCTCTGGATCTTGAGTCTCAAAAGACAGGGAAATGTTGTCGTACTTCTGTAACGGGCCGACAGTTACACCATGCGCAGCGAGAAAGTTTCGGAGCTTGCGAGCATCGGCGGTCCCGAAAACCACTTCATCAAGGCAGTCTGTTTGCGGACACGGGCTGGAGGTCTTCAAGATGACGCGCTGTCCCGTAACCCAATTGACTGTGAAGCAGCTCCGGATACGGTGGTCGTCGCATCCCCCGCCATTTTCGTTGAGTCCCAGTTTGGTGGCGTAAAAATCTCGAGCCGCCTTTAGGTCAGAAACGTTTATGACGACGTTATCGATTCCGGTGATCTTGGGGCGTTCGTCTTTTTTTTGTGCTGAAGACGAAAGACACAGCGCAAGGCATGCAGAGAATAGACAGAACGATTTCATAAACGCACCTCAAGCTCCTGGAACAGCGCGCGATTTGATTTTACGAATTTCGTCGAGGCGAGCGCGGAGGCGCTGCTCGAAGCCTTGGTCGGTGGGCTTGTAATAAGTGCGGCCGGCGAGATTGTCCGGGAGGCAGGTCATGTCCGTGACTTTATCATCGAAATTGTGTGCGTATTTGTAGCCTTTGCCGTAACCGATGTTTTTCATGAGGCCGGTGACGGCGTTGCGGATGTGGAGAGGCACTGGTTCGGCCTCGGTTTTGTGAACGTCATCGATGACCTCGCCGTAGGCGGTGTAGACGGCGTTGGATTTTGGCGCGAGCGAAAGATAGACGGCGGCTTGCGCGAGGGCCAGATGGCCTTCGGGGGCGCCGAGGAAATCGTAGGCGTCCTTGGCGGCAAGCGTGACGGCGAGGGCGCCGGGTTCGGCTAGGCCTATGTCTTCACTGGCCATGCGCACCATTCGGCGAGCGAGATAGAGAGGGTCTTCGCCGGATTCGAGCATGCGCGCGAGCCAGTAAAGAGCGGCGTCGGGATCGGAATTGCGCACGGATTTGTGGAGGGCGGAGATGAGATTGAAATGCTCCTCGCCGGCTTTGTCGTAGCGGAGAAGTTTTCTTTGCAATACGTCTTCGAGGAGTTCCGGGGTGATGATGCGCACACCTTTTTCACCGGGTTGCCCGCCGCGGACAGCAAGCTCCAGCGTGTTGTACGCGGCGCGGGCGTCGCCATTGGCGAAGGAGGCGATGCGGAAGAGGATTTCTTCGGACGCGGCGACGGAATCGTTTCCGAAGCCGTGCTCTTTGTCGTTCAGGGCGCGGCGGAGAAGCTCGACGATTTGCGGCGTGGTGAGAGGATCGAGGACGTAGACTTTGGTGCGGGAAAGAAGCGGGGAGATGACTTCGAAGGAAGGATTTTCGGTGGTCGCGCCGATGAAGATGATGTGGCCGGCTTCGACGTGGGGGAGAAAGGCGTCCTGCTGGGCTTTGTTGAAGCGGTGAACCTCGTCGACGAAGACGATGGTGCGATGGCCGGAGCGGGATTTGTGGTCGGCGGCGGCCATGACTTCCTTTATCTCCTTGATGCCGGCGAGAACGGCGCTGAAAGAAACAAATTCGGAGCTGGTGAGACGTGCGATGAGGCGCGCAAGCGTCGTTTTTCCGCAGCCGGGCGGTCCCCAGAAGAGCATCGAGCCGAGATTGTCGTTTTCGATTTGCAGGCGAAGGGATTTGCCGGGACCGAGGAGCTTTTCCTGGCCGATGAATTCGTCCAGCGTGCGCGGGCGCATGCGTTCGGCGAGCGGCTGGTTGGCGGCGGGCACGTCGGGCTCAGAGGGCGGTGGCGGCAATTTTGAGAAGAGGCTCACGTTATTTTTGGATGTGCGACGAGGGCACAGAGTTTCTTTGACGAGCGGCTTCGTAAAAAACGACGGCTGCCGCGGCGGCGGCGTTCAACGATTCGACGCCGCTGGCCATGGGAATGCGAATGCGCGCATCGGCGCTCCGCTCGACTTCTTCGGGAAGGCCGGCGCCTTCATTACCGACGAGGAGGGCGACTGGCTGGCACCAGTCGACTTCCCAGGGAGCGAAGAGGGGCTGATCGCCGTCGCGCGGTTCGTGAACGCTCGAAGCGAGAGTGCGAACGCCCGCGACCTTGAGTTGCGCGAGGAGAATCGAGAGCGACATGCCAGCGAGGATTGGAAGGTGCAGAGCTGCGCCGGCGGAGGCGCGCAGGGCTTTCGGCGAGAAAGGATTTGCAGTCCCGCTGATGCCGGAAGCAGCGGTGGCGGCCCCGGTTGCGCCAAAGGCGGCGGCGGTGCGCAGAATGGTGCCGACGTTGCCGGGGTCCTGAACGCCAGCGAGGACGACGAGCAGGGGAGCGCAGGCAGAAGGAGAACCGCGTACGAAATCATCGAACGAAGTCTTCCGGGGTTGAACCAGCGCGGCGACTCCTTGAGGATGTTCGGTATCGGCGAGGCCTTCAAAGAGGCGGTCGGTGGTGCGGAGGATTGGAAAAGCCATTTCGGGCCGGTCGATGAAGGAGGAAAGGCGTTCGCGATGGCGTTCGCCGGATTCGCTGAAGAGCACGGCCTGAATGGGGCAGCTGGAACGCAGGGCTTCTTCGACCAGACGAACGCCTTCGACGCCGACGAAGCCGTCTTCGGTTGGCAGTCCACCACGCAGAGCGACGCGAAACTCTTTGAGCCAACGATTGTCGCGGCTGGTCAGAAGCGCCGCGCCAGTCGCAGTCCAGCGGTTATTGCGCGCAACTTTACCGGGAGTTGCCATCATGTGGAGGGTAGCAAATTTCCCGCGTTAGACGCTAACTCTGGCGGTTGCCGGCCGGGGCAAGGCACAACCCGTTAAGGACCATCCGTTACTTCCGAACGGATCAAATTCAACGAGGACTCTGAGTCGTGCTGGAGGAAGAAACCGAAAGGTGCACAACGCTGGAATTCGATGTAGGCGGGCCCGCAGTGCTACGAGCAACGATCACAAGGTCGTCACCAACGCCCGGCCTAGCTCCCGCCGGCACGTTCAAATCCACGCGAATAGTTCCAGACTCGCCGGCACCCAGGGCCAGCTCCTTCGGTTCGACCTTGCTCACGAATTGATGAGCGTCCGTAACTGTCATGCTGAACGTTCGCGGAGAGCCGATGTTTCGGACCGTGAAGACGGCCTGCCGGGTGCTGCCTGCGGACAGCTCGTCAAAATCCAGCCTTGGGATAATTTCCACGCTCTCCGCATGAAATAAACTCGCGTAAAACCTCTGGTATTGCTTGCCGTTCGAATCATGTCCACTCACCGCAACGCGAAACGGCACACTCGGAAGTTCCACGTTTCCGACAAATTCAAGGAATTCCCGGTCGTCGTTTATCGCGTGCATTTGTAGCTTTCGAATAGTCTGGCCGTTTTCCGTAACCAGATAGAACTCCGTGGTTTTTGTCGCACTGGCAGATAAGGATGCCTGAACAGTTGCAGGACTTCCCGCCAACGGCTGCCCTTGTATCCGGAACAATCCCTCGTGACCGGGCCGGCCGCCTTCCTTCACAAACTCGACAGAGATGAAATGAATATCACTCTGCCCCTGAGCCTCCATCCAATATCTGCCAGTGCCGATAATCTCCGCGCGCCAATCGCCTGCTTCAGGCAAACTTACCGTCACAATTCGGCCGCAATTCAATTCCGTGACCTCAGTGCCCGCCAAACCTTCCGTAATCGTCCCGCCGGAGGGCTGCGTTAGCTTGAATTGACTGCCCCTGGTATCGACCGAGAATGCAAGCGTAAGCCTCTTGGTCACAGAGTCCACGGGAATGGTGATGATTCGCGGTTTTCCGTCGAGTGTTTCCGTGGCCCAGAACACCGTTGTCACGTTGTTCCCCGTTGATTCGCGCACAAGATGGAAGGCTTTGGCGGCTTCCGAGCGTTGTAAAAACATCGGTATCCCGCCGGTCTCATTGGCCGTGTGGATGTAAGCAGGATCGGCCGGACCGCATGCATCCGGACCAAAAGCCCTTGACGTATTTGCAGACGGTTGCGTCTGTCCGAGCAACAGCGGCGAAATCGCGCAAAGAAGTACTGTAGTCATTGACGCGCGCGCGTACGCGCATGCCTTAAGCCGTCGTGAAATTGGCGAATTCATTCCTCTGCATCTCAGGAGCACCCTCGTGGAGGCTCCTGTTCTCCCCGTTGTAACCGACAGTAGCAAACTTGTTTCCCTAGCGGGTGACCGAATTGTGAGCGCGTTTGCATTCGGTCACTTGGGAGTGATCCGCGCCATTGCACCGGCTTCACGCGACCCGTCAGTGCGGACGGGCGCGCGCTAATAGGCTCTTATTGCAAGGGTTGAGGGGGTATGGTAGGGTCGCCCTAATGGGCGCTTACTTCGCCTTTGGTAATAGCTACGACCCTAGCCTTGACGGCGCGGATGTAACCGGTGACGGCTTGCACTTCTTTCAAAGGGACCATGTCGATCTTCCGATCCCCCGTCCGGCGAGCGAGCGCCTTGAAGTCCAACTCTTCGTTCGCAGGAATTACCGCTAAATAGATTCCATTCCGGTCCCCTTGCACGGCAAGGGTCTTGAAGAGCTGCTCTGGCGGTAAGCCGACCTTTGTCGCCACCGTTTCCGCGGACAAATCGTCGGGATCCACCTCGTATTCGCGCAACTCGTACTTGATCACAAGTCTATCCAGAACCTGCGCTGCGTTCGTCTTGACCACTTAATACCGCCTCATCTTAGGCTCCGTCATGCCAGTCAGTTGGATGCGTGTTTGGCCCTTAAGAATATAGGCGCTGTTCCGTTCGCCCTTCTCAGCCAGTCGCATCGGATACTGGGTGGGTTGAGGGGTACGGTGGCGTTGCGCAAACAGGAACAACGTAGGCACTAGCAGCCCAGGTGGAGGGCGAAACGGCCCGTGAGGGCTTCAGAATTTAGAATCGAGGGTCTACCAAATTGTCTTGCAAGGCGATGTCGCGCACAAAGCGCGAGTAGAACAAAACGTTGAGGGAAGCAATCACAGCGAGGAAAAAGACGAGCAGTGGGGCCGTTTCAGAAGATACCCACCAACACATGAAAACTGTCGCGGATAGGATAATCGCGGAAAAGGTGATCATTAGAATCACTCGCAACATCAATGCCGCACGGCTGCGGCCTCTCCAGAGTCCCCAGAAGATGAGCGCAATCAGAACCCATACCAACGGCCTGAGAAGAACTCCAAGGTAGACGCCGAGTTTTTCTGCAACCATTCCCAAGCCCAGGAACGCACTAAATCCCATTGCCAGCCATAGGAGTGCCAGCGGGATAGCGACTAGCAGGGAACCGATACCGGCTTTCCTCAGTTGCAAAATCAGTTCCTTCCACAGATTCATCAAACAAACAAATCCGAACCCGAGTATGCCAACCGCTATAGCGCCACAGAAACCGAGGATAGCGCCGCGAAGCTGATCCAACCATTCCATTCCTGGGTCCGCGGCCCCGGCCAGGACAAAAACGGCTAGGGATAAAGCCGCTCCGATTTGCAAGTAGCGAAGCTCGGGCCACGATTGGCCCCCAGGGAATTCCACGCGAACAGGTTCTCCTGGCGGTTCGACAGCCTTTCCGAGCTTACGCCAAGCATCCCGATAGAAAAGCGAGATGAATACCAGGCCAACGAAGGCACAGAGGGTACCGCGCGGGAATGGATCGCCACTAAGAAGGCTTTTGAGCAACGAGCGTAACCCGATGGCGGCAATTGTATGCCCGAGCGCAGACCCGGTCAATGTACTGAAGCGCTAGAGAGCATTGCACATTTTGAAATCTACAGCATCAACAGACTGATATTGCGCGGGTTAAAGGGGTGTGGTAGGGTCGCCCAAATAAGGGCAGCGCTGGCGAGTGCTGCGGGGTGACGTCACGTCTTCGCCAAAGGCCAAAAAATTGCCGGCTGAGCTGCTGCGCGTCAATGCACAATCCCCTGAGGCGGACCTGCTGCGTTATGCGGCAGATTTTCTTGCGCGCGGAAGTGTTATTGCGATTCCCACCGACACTTTCTACGGGCTGGCGGCCGATCCGTTCAATCTGGCTGCGGTGGATGAAATTTATCGCGTGAAGGGGCGGCCGGAGACGAGGGCACTTCCCATTCTTGTGAATTCAATTGAGCAAGCAATTCTGCTGGCGCGGGAAGCGCCGCGGAAGTTCTTGCGGCTGGCGCAAGCGTTCTGGCCGGGCGGATTGACGCTGGTAGTTAACGCCGCGCAGCGCATCCCCCTCAAGGTGACGGCGGGCACAGGGCGTGTAGCATTGCGCTGGCCCAATAGCACCTTGGTGCGGCGCTTGATCGATGAATTCGAGGGCCCGGTCACAGGAACCAGCGCTAACATTTCCGGGTTTCCTTCGTGCTCAAACTCCGAGCAGGTGATGAAACAACTCGGTACGCGAGTGCCGCTCGTTTTGGACACCGGAGAAACCGGCGGGACGCTGGCGTCAACCATCGTGGAATTGACTGGCGACACTTGGAGGATCGGCAGGGAAGGAGCAATCCCGGTGGCGGAGATCGAGAAGGCGCTCGAATAGCGCCGCGCAAGGTCGCATTCGAGGAACCTGCGGAAGCTGAGATCCTTCGACTATCCTTATCGGATAGTCTCAGAATGACAATTGTGCGCGATTAGTTGTGGTTTGGATCAAGCGTGGTGAGGAAGTTAAAGAAGTAATGACGCAAGGAAGTAAAGAAGTAATGAAATGACGAAACTTTGCGCGACAGCGCTTAGCGCGGCGGGGCATAGGATATTTTTCCGAGGATTGCGGAACCACGGGCGCCAGTTGCGGAAGGAAGGTTCGATGGCCGTT
>Ga0137362_10000005_pt1 | contig 97486 bp, 131 predicted proteins | sample MadtaG_2_FD_104801 | JGI IMG/M metagenome (GOLD analysis project Ga0137362, IMG submission 104801) | Vadose zone soil microbial communities from Angelo Coast Range Reserve, California, USA - Mad1_100_16 metaG | ecosystem: Environmental > Terrestrial > Soil > Vadose zone | place: USA... | reverse complement strand
GTAGCTGTCGCAGCTATCGTGATAGTAAAAGTAGGTACACTCGCACTTGAAGTCGTTATAGTAAATAATTGAATATTACCATTAACACCGATATTGACGCCAGTCGCTACAGATACCGCATCGAATCCAACAGCCATAGATCAATCCTCACCACTCACTTGATCCCAAACCTATGATTCCAAATATTTGTGATGGTGATACTGACGCAGCAGGACCAGGCAGTATTTCTAAGGCAAGGGAATTGACGCCGCTCGTGACACCAGGGGCAAGGAACGTCCACGAGCAGTTCTGCAAGGTAGTCGGCTGGTTGTAGGCGTGAGCCCAACCATCGCCCGATGAATAGGCCGTCCCATCTATGAACCCCGTGAAGCTGAGAATGTCGCTGAGCACGTCCGTCCCGGACGGGCTCGTCAGCGCCGTGACGGGACCGTTGCCGTCCGAAAGAAGATAAATGCAAAGACTGTTGTTGGCCGACGGGGTGAAGTCGGGCTGGTGCTGAATGGAAGTTTGCGAAGAGGTAATGACCGTGCCGTCTACATGGACCACGGCACCGATCGGACTCGTCAGATGCGCGCCGGCGATGTCGTAGAGGGTGAAGTGCGCTTGCTGCGACTGCGGACTCGTCTCATGAAGAGTGACCGTCAGGTTCGGGTTGGGAGACGCATTCTTGAAATAGAAGACCGGCAGTGCCCCTGCCTGCATCTGCGCGTTGGTGAACAGGCTCGTCCAAGTGTTGCCTTCTGAATCGGTAACTGAAACAGGCGGTTCAAGATTGAAAACATTGGTCGTGATCAGCATCCTGAATGTGCCGACCGTCGGGAACTGCACGGGCCATGTGGCGATCTCTAGCGCTATGAACATCGGATGGAAGCCGACCAGGCGCACGCCAGCGCCGGGGACCGTTCCAGCGCCTGGCGAGAGCTTCAGCGCGACGGCGACACAGTTAAATGCGTCCGTGGTGTCGTTGGTAGGCGACATGCCGGGGTTGACCGCGGCACTGGTCGCCTGGACCTGATAGGCGGAAGCGTGCGGAGTTCCCTGGTTCTGCCAACCATTTTGGCCATTCTTCAGCGTGAAGCCGCTGGATGGCGAGAACGACAGCGTGGGAACATTCGCCGACGCACCGCCATCGAACTGGAAGTACGACAGGATCAGGTTGCCGCCGTTGGCGTCGTTGTTGCCCGGCGTGAATGACCCGCAGCCAATCGGCGTAGTGCCCCCAAAGACTTGGCTGGCCGCGCTCGACGTGCCGTTGGCCGGACTCGAAGTGGCGATGCCGGCCCACTCCTCCCACACGAAGATCGGGTTGGGATTCTGGGTCCCGGTGAACACGATAGTCAGCTTCGCCTTCCCGGATCCGGAGTTGGGAAATAGGAAGATGGCCGTCTTGGAGTTGGCCCCCGTGACGGTGACCGCGGGAGTCGTCGACCAGCTGCCGTTGATGGTGTCGGAGATGGTGGAGATCGTCGCCGTGGCGACGTACGACATCACGAGGACGAGACAGTTGCCAGCATTAACCCGCCGCTCGTTTAACACATAGTTGTTGCCGCTGGTGCCGTCGACGCCAATCGGGTCGCCGCAAGTAAAGATTCCCTGGACGAGCGTCGCGTTCATGGTTGAACAAATGGAGTGCCGGCATCAAAGCGAGCCTTCGCAGGGTTACCGGATCCGGCGCAACTATTTGCCTGGAACTGTGGAATCGCTGCTGGCGTCACCCACGGCCACGGATAGGTGCAGGAAGCCCCGGTGAAGAACGACGGTTTGACGGGCAAATAGAACGAATTAGGCAGGTTGTGATCCGGGGTGCCCGCATCGTACTGTATCGAGCTGTTGAAGTAATTGTAGTTGCCGTGACGGAACGTCCACGTCGTGCCGTTGGGGTCGACCGGCTGCGGGACAACGTCGCGCCAACCGAGCAGCCAGATCCCGGGATTCTGATTAGCTCCGTTGTTGGAAAACTGCGCGTTCAGTTGAAACGCGTTCCCGGCCACGGTCACACCCGACACGCCGAGAACATTACCGACGAAGGCGTGCCAGTAATTGTACTCCTGCACCCCCGCGGCACGGAGGACGCCGCATCCGCTGCCGTTCCCGTTGCAGTTCGACCCGGCCGAGTCGGTGATCGTGAAGCCCGAGTTGCTCTGACCGGAGAAGTAATAGAGGTAGGGACTTCGTATGGCGGTCCCAAGGTTACGGAACCTCGTGTGATAGAACGCCGACCCGTGAGTCGAATCGTCGTCCAGGTTGTGCGACCAGTTCCCCTCGAAGAGCATGTGGTGGCTCCCGGCGAGATGTGACCCGTTCGCCCCCAACTCGACGAACGTGGGGGGAACGCCCGGGATCATGTCCATGTAGTTGTAGGCCACGACGCTGCCCGCACCTCCGGCCTTCATCACCATGCCCTTGCCGTTGAGGACCGATATGTTGTTTACGATGTACGCCTCGGTTGTGGTCTGAAGGTTAATTCCGTACTCCGCCCCATTCGAGGCCGGATGAACATAATGGTGAATGAAGCTCTTGTTGATCTCGATCCTTGCCGAGTATGTCGATGACATGCCGCCACCGAACCACGTGTCCGACTCGACGCCCTTGGCCCAGCAGTAGGCGCACACGTTGAACACCACCCCGCCGCTGCTGGCACCGTGGATGGTCAAGTTCTCTATGCCGACGTTCTGCACGAACGCCAGCGGCGTCGGGGCATATAGGCGCGAGACGAGGGATGTCTGGAAGGCGATGGTCAGGGGGCTGTCGAAGGTGATCGTGTTCCCGTTTATCGCGATGATCTTTTTGATCTCGTTCACCACGTAACCGTCCGTGGTCGAGCATAGACTCTGGGTGTAGGCGCAGAACACGAAGCAGCTGGCGACGGTCCCGCACTCGTCTCCGGTTATGGTCGGGCTGTGGAGCTGCCACGCCAGCCTGTTGGTCGCCGACTGCTTCCCGTTGACCAGGCTGCTGCCGGTGCTGTTGAGAAAATCAGGCGAAGCATAGACCATCCCCCCGGTCGCGTACCCCGTGCCGGCTGCGGGATCGGTCTGGAAGGACGGATTGTTGCCCTGGTTGAGCAGGACCCACTGACCGACAGAGAACCCGCTCACGCTGGCCACGGTGATCTTGGTGTCGCCCTGCGCCGCGTCCGCCGTCAGCGTCGTCGGCGTCGTCCAATTATTGTTGGCACTCTCGGGATAACCGAGCCCCAGCGTGATGACGGGGTTCGGGACGCAGCCATTAAGATTGCATCCGTTGTTGGCAGCAATATTTGCCCCGCTGACCACCGCGCCCCAGGCGCTGGAATAATATATCGTCGCGCAATACGGGCTTCCGGTGAAGTTGGCCCCCGTGCCGACGGTGCCGTTCGCAGAGGTGCCGGAGGAGGCGTTGCAGTCGTCTCCCATGGCCGAAGTAGCGCAGTTCGACGTCTGCGTGCAGCCGCGGATCGTTATGCCCTTCTCGACGTTCAGCGTCTCACTTTCGCCGATCAGGAACCTGCCGACTCCGAGCTGGACGACCTGCCCCGGCGTGCAGTTGTTGATGGCCGTCTGGATCTGCGGTTTGTCATCCATTCCGCTACCGAGCGGAGTGAGCACAAGGCCGCAAATGGTGGTGCGGTTCGGGATGCCGTCCACAGACTGCATCCCCGCCATCCGCCAGTTGGCGTTCGCGTCGTTGTACAATGGCAGCACTCCGAACGTCGGGTTTCCGGAGAACACGGGCGGCGTCACCACGGGCTGCGCGTGGAGCGCGACAGCCATCGCCGCGGCAAGCGCGGCAAAGAGAACGGTTCCCAGCTTCTTCATCATGGCACCGTGAAGATCGAGATGTTTATCGGGATATCACCCGTCGCCGTGAACAGGAACGAGACGTTGGTCCCGTTGGTCTCCGCCTGCGTCGGCACGTAATCATATTGGCCGTTACCTAGGTTCGTCACGGTTCCCCCGCCTGCGCCCTGCGCACCGCCATCTTTGGAGACAAAGACCGAGACGGCGGCGCCCGTATCTGCAATTCCAGCCGTCGTCATCATCACGAAAGTGACGTGTTGGGTGGCGACTTGATTCTTGTGCAGGCCGCCCGTCAGGAACATCAGGTTCTCGGGAACGGCGCTGCTCGCCGTGATCAGGAAGCTGACGCAGTTCCCGTTGGTCTCCGCCTGGGTGGGGGCATAGTTGTAGACGCCGTTCCCGAGTTCGGAGAACGTCCCCGTGGTGGAAGCCTGGGCACCGCCATCTTTTGACGTGAACCCAACGATAGTGGCGCCTGTGAGCGCGTTGCTGTTCGTCACGTTGACGAGTTCGAACGTGAAGTTCTGGTTGGGAACGTTTTTCAGTAAGCTCATATCGCCCAGGTTTCCGGTCGGTGGCGGTACAAGAGAAAACGGATTCCTTGCTATCGGCCCGCTCGCAAAGGTCATTGCGGGACCAGCGTTGCCGAGAGCCCCCAGTGTATGCCCGCGCAACAATCAACGGTGGGGAACGTGGCTGGCATGGCCCCGAACGTCTGTCCGGCCCACTTGGCCTGACCAGAGGATTGATCGACGGGAAAACTCAGGTTGCTGCTGCTAGGCTCGTAGGCCAGCCAGTAAGTTCCTGCCGGGACCGGCACGTTGCCGACCGGCTGGGTGTTCCGGCCAGCGGTTGGCGTGAACGTCCCGGTCTGGACGACGATCTGGTTGTCCAACGTGTAAACGCCAAGGCGGAGCTGACCGGCAGGATTTGTCACGCAGAACGATAAACTCTTGAGCGTTCCGGCCTGCGCCAACGTCGCGGCTTGCACCAGGATCAAGCCGCCGTTGCCGCCGTCAGTGCCAGCGAGGTTGCACGATGTCTCGCCCATCGTGATCGTCATAGCGGGAGGCGGAGGAGGTGGAGGCGGTGAAGGCGGTGGCGGAGGAGGAGGCGGAGGAGGCGCACCGCTACAATCAATATTTGGGTTTGCGGGACCTGAAAACGGTGCTGTCATCGCTGCTAGGGGAGGGGAGATCACCGTCCCGCCGGGCACAGGACACGATTGCGAGAACGTAGGCTCGGTCCAATGCAGAAATGGAACCACACTTAGCAATATCGTAAAAACTACCTTCGGAACGTCGATGCGCATTGCCTTCATCCTCCTGGTGGCGGCCTTCAGATAAATCTTGTTATCAGACATCTTCGAGCACACTACGCACCGATCATTTGATGCGTAGCGCTCGGCAACGTGACCGTGACGGCACGGATTCCCGGTGAAATATCGCTTTCCCCTCAGACCGCGCTCAGGTCGTTTGCGACCCTCCTCACCAACTCGTCCCACTCGCCGACCTTCTGCTGCCTGTAAATCTTGACGCTAGGATACCACGGGCTGCGCTCGTTCCAAGGTGAGCCGGGACGCTCGGCCATCCAGTGCCACGACCCTGGCTCGGCCGAGTTCAGCAGCCATACGGGCTTGCCCATCGCGCCGGCGAGATGCACTACCGCCGTGTCAACAGAGATGACCAAGTCGAGGTTGGCGACCAACGCCGCAGTATCGTCCCAGGACGGTTTTTCTGGGAGAACATCCTCTGCCAATCTGTTTTGCGTGCGTTCTGGGCCAACTTGAAGCGATATGAAATCAAACCCATCTACATCAAGGAGCGGTTTCAGATCGTCGAAGTGCATCGACTTGCGCTTGCCATACCTCGCGATCCATAGTCCCTCACGGATGCCGGACGACCAGCACAATCCAACGCTCCGACATCGTTCGCTCAACGGAAGACTTCTGCAGTACTTGGCAACGAGGTCAGGATCGGCGTGCAGGTACGGCCCGAACGACGGCACGGTGTCGACCTCCGTCCCGAACACGTGCGGGAGTTCGCCGATCGGGATGTGATAGTCGAACGCCTCGATGCCGATCGCGCCCGGATAGTCTATGGCCTGCGGGACCACCTTGACTCCTGGGAAGCTGCGCTGCATCAGGGACAGCATGTTCTCGTAGGCCTCGTAGCGAACGTCGTAGCCATCGTCGACCATCAGCTGGAGGTACCGCGCGCAACAAAGGTTGTCTCCGAACCCGGCCTCTGCGTGGACGTGGATGCGCGCCGGAGATTTCAGGTTCACGCAATCGTCGTTGCTCAGCGCTGGCTCACCGTTCCACATCGGCGAATCGAAGCGATTGACCGGCACGTACAGCGGCAGTTGTGTGCGCTCCACGGACCTCCAGGTGTGTTCCTTCCAGCCCTCTCTGTAGCGGCCCAGAGCGTGCAGCGACAGACTCTTGTTCCAGTGGCACGTCGCCGGCTCGCTGACGCCGGCCTCCAGGGCCTCGTCATAGAGCGCTATCGCGTCCTCGTGCCGCCCCTCGCGGTAGGCGGTGAAGGCCAGGGTCAGCGTCGCGTCACCATGGGCGGTGGGCGGTTCTTTGGTGAAGCGGACCTCGTGTGCCAGCCTCTCGGCTTCGGCGTAGACCTCTTTCGTCGGCTCGTCGTCGAACAGCGCCGAGATCATGTCCAACTTAGGTTCAACTGCGTCCGGGTCGACCTCCATAGCGCGCCGGAAGGCGGCCTTCGCCTCCTCCAGTTTCTCCGACCAGAGGTAGAGGCCGCCGAGCATGCGCCACGCATGAACGTTGTCAGGCTCGATGCGCGTCGCCACGATGGCCTCGTTGATCGCCCGGTCCCAGTGCCGCATCGGCCGCAATGTCTGCCCCACCATCTCCAGGATATACTCGACGGCGTCCGGGACACACTTGATCGCTTCCTGGTACCAGTCGAACGCCGTCCCCAGCTTCTTCTGGCTGGCCGCGATCTTCGCGAAGAAAAAACATGCCTCCCCGCGGGCGACGCGCTGCGCCGTGGTCTCTGGATTCTTCGTGATCGTGTAGATCAAGCGGAAGAGGTTGTTGGCGTCCAGGACGCGGCCGGCGTGGTAGTACCCGCTGGCCTGCGCCAGCAGATCCTTGAGGTTGACCGTATCGCTCGGGACGGGGGTCACCTCGACGGACGACACCATCCCAACCCAGCCAGCCTGGTAATGCTGGAACATCTGCTCGGCACCTACCTCCGCGGCATACCTCGCGACCAACCCACCCTTGCCGCCGACCTCGATGTAGGGGCAGTTCTCTAGGACGATCGGGGCGTCGTCGACCGCAACGAGCGTGTCCGGCCGCAGGATCGGCAACGCCGCCAGCAGTTCGTCGAGGTGGTGCTTCTGGGCCATAAGCGTCGCAGCCCAGTTCAGGTTCGATGCGTCGAGGTAGAGCAGGTCGATCGGAACGGAAGAAACATCGGCCGCCGCCTTCAGGTATTGAACGCTGTCGCCGCAGTGGATGTACGAGGAACCACATACCGCTCCCCTGCACAAGTCGACGGAGGAGGCATCCGTGTCCACGGATTCGAACGATGACCCGGGATGTGTCCTCACGTACTTGTCGAACAGCAGCGTCGAGCACCCGTTGCCGCCCCAGCCATCATCGTTGAACCTCTCCGCGCAACCGGTCTCGACGATCAGCACTGGCCGGTCGAACCGGTCGAGGTGCTCGAACATCATGCGGAAGGTGTCGGCGCGGGTGTGATACGACGGGACGGGCCACGACTTGAGCCGCGGGATCGCGTGCTCCTCGTACCACTTCCAGAAATCTACGGAGTACCCTGGGCCACGAACGGGTTGGGTCGTTCGTTTGTCATCGTGGGCGGTTCCATGCATGGCGGTTCCGTTTCCTTTGGGTGGAGGCGGGTCCGCTCTTCGCCGATGTAGCCGTCGTCATAGAAGCGCACCCGAGACGTGCCGTAGCATCGATAACACATGCCGGCCTCTGGAGTGCTACCGCGCCCGCCACAGTCTGGGCAAGGCCGGTATTCGAAATTCTGCCATGGCGCGCCGTCTTTCTGCGTGACGGTGACGTGGATCTCGCCGAGGGAATGGGCGTTGCAGCCGAACTCCGGCGGGGTCTCGATGTTCAGCGCCTGGCACTGACCCTTCCCAGGAGCTGAGGTGGGTGTGAATATCTCAGACCCGTCGCTGTAGACGGTTTTCTTGCCCATGATCCAGTGGACGCAGTTGAAGCAATGGCCAGTCACGCTGCTTTCTCCATAGCCTTCAATGGTTCCATGATCACGTTCATACCATCAAAGACTCGGCAAGCGTAGCCATCACCGACAGCGGCAGCATAATCGTCTATGGCAAAGTTGTTTTCAGCCACGATGACAGGATAGCACCTTTCGATCGTCTCCCTGGCACCTTTAAGAACATCCAATTCCATCCCCTGAACATCGATCTTGATAAAGTCGAGACGTGGCAACTTGAAATCGTCAATTGCTGCGGCGGTAATCTCGACCTCGCCAACGGACGGAGGTTGATCGTACCTGCCCCATCCGTTCAAAGATAACCCACCGAAGTTAGCCGGCTTTTGATGGTCAACTATCGGCACGACCATGATGCCGGATTGGGCGGCTGCCGCAGCCCACATCGCCCTCGCATTGAAGCAGTTGTTCATGGTGATGTTGCCGCACAGAGCATAATAAATGCGCTCTTGGGCCTCTATTGCGTAGACTTCTCCCCACCCGTGCATTCTGATTGCCCACGCGATGGTATGGGTTCCTATGTTGGCACCAACGTCGAGAACAACCACGCCGTCGCCAAATTTCTCGCGTCTCGAACGAATAACGTCGAAACAATCATCTATTTCCTGTCGAAAATATTCACCAGTCTCCATAAGATCGACGCCAACACCACGCCATCCATCACCGTTTGGGCGACGGAAATAATCGTAACGGTTGGCAAGCATCGGTCCAAAGTGGGTAGCGGTGATGACGAATGGATTGCGCTTCACCCGTCACGACCTCTTTGCAGGGTCGCAATGATCGTAGCAGCTGATAAATCAATCCCAGCCTTTTGCAGCAAAACCCCATTCTCTGGAGAGAACTCTGCAAAGTGGCCACTCACGTCCAATCCAATTGGATTCGGTGCGGGAGTGCCGCCTATGGTCACAGTGCCAGCCACAACTTCGATCACGAGGATTCTGTCACCACCTTTTGCGGCCGGAACTTGTACTTGCCTGTAGGGACCGACATTTGGAGGAACACTGTCAACTTCAGGCAAGCCAAGAAAAACTGTGACGATGGTTGTAATTGCCATGTTTAGAACTCCCCGAGATTGCCATAGAACTTGCTGCGGAAGACGGCCTCATCAATATCGCACTTCTTGAGCCACGTCTTGCAGGGTCTGCCGGCACATCCCAGACAAACCTCTTCCATACATGTCCGGCAGAAGTCGATGTAGTCCGTCATCTTTCTCAGGGACGGGAACTCGGTGACGTGCTGACAATGAGAGCACGTCGACGAGTGCATCTCGACGCACGTCCAACCGTCGCTGCGGAACGTGACCCCGCCAGGCTTGAAGTTCTGTAGCTTCATCAGGCCTCGCCGAACGCGATCGTCCCGATGCCGGAGAACGCCTGGGCGCCGCCTGGACACAGCATGCGGATGGCGAGACCGTTTTGCGAGACGGACGGGACGATGATGTTGTCGCCGTCGTCCAGGGCGCGCCACCTGTTGAACCCGCGCTGGTTGATGGGCCAGCTGTATATCGACAGGCCGTTGCCCTGGGTGGTTACCACCGCCTCCGTCGTCGCGAGGTTGGAGTAGGTCGAAAGCGCCGCTGAGCTGGCCGTGCCGTCCAACGGGTTTGGCGTGACCAGGGTGGAGGCAAGGGACGCGCTGGCCCCGATCCGCGACACGTCCCACAGCATCGAGGTGTCGGTGTTGGCGTAGGCGGCCGCCACCTGCCCGACGTTGGCCTCGTACAAGTTGATCCTGCGGGTCGATGCCGCCGCGGTCGAGACGTAGATGACGCCGGCCGAGCGGAACGCGACGCCGACCGAGCCGAGAAGTTGGACTCCGAAGTTTGCCATGACGTTGATCTCCTCTTAGGTCGATGCGACGTTGATTCTGAAGCCCGTCGACACTGCGAACGGTTCGCCAATCCCCATTGCTGGAAGATGAAAGGAGTTGGTCGCTGTTGGCGTCGTGGCGGTGCTCGTCGAGTTGAGGCAGATGAACGAACCAACATCAGAGTTCGCACGGATATACTTCGTTCCCGCCCCCGGGAACGGAGCCGTGCTAGCTGACGACAGCGAGTAGGAGACGATAGCCGCCTTTCCTGGCTGCCTCGGGTTGGCGTCGCTGACGTGCTCGCTGACGTAGACCGTCATCGGTCACTCCGGGTGATCGCCGCTGTTGCCCTTCGTCCTGGGCACCAGGAGACCGCTGGGAAGCTTTTCAGCGTCCATGCCGGCAGGACCAAGGCCATCAGGAACACGCACGGGCGCGGTCCGCACGGGCGCTGCGGTCGTACCTTTCATCTCCGCGGTGTTCATCTCGGCTGGAGCCGCGTCCAACTCTGCGTCATGCTCGCCGTCGACGAACGTGCGGCGCACATACTGGATGGCCTCCAGCGCGCCCTCGTAGTGTTTCACCAACTCGGAATGATGCCTGATCACCTCGCGATGGTTTGCCAACGCCGCCTTAATCTCCAGCTCCCTCACGAAGAGCTTGCGTCCCATCCGCGTCGCTTCGGCGTAGCCGTACAGCGGCGGCGGGCTGGCGAGGCAGGACTCCAGCGGCACGGACACCTTGATCCCGCGCTCGTTGGCCAGCCACATCATGTTGAGGCAGCCAGACTTCTGCGCGCCGTAGGCCTCCTCCGTTGCCGCCATGTCGACGCCGTAGATGCCGATCTCCGTCGCCTTGAGATGCATGGCGTAGCCGATCATCCACGAGATCGACGACGTGAAGTTGTTGCGCCCGAAGGAGCCGAACTCCCTCAGCAGCGCGTCGCGCGGGAAGACTTTCGCCTGCGGCAGCAGGGAGTTCGGCTCCTGCATGTACACGGGGAACGACTGCGTCTTCAGCCAGTCGAAGTATGGCCCGCGCCACTCATTGTTCTCGGGGCCATACATGTCGATGACGCCGTGGATCTCGAACCACCGCGTCACCCGCGGGATCACGCCGCCGCGGTTGCCGGGGGAGCACACCCAGATCTCCCACGTGTCGTCATCGAACGGGGCGAGCATCTTGGACGTGGGGACGGTTCCTAGTATCGCGACCTTCACTGGCGGTATCCTTTCGATGGCTAAGTCGCGTTTCCTAGCACGAATTTCTCTTAGCTGCTCGCGCTCATGCCAGCCGTGCCGACGGTGCTCGGCCACACGCCCAAGTTGGCCCATTGTGCCGTCGAGATGCCGACCAAGACCATCGCTCCGGCAACGCCAGCCGTCGTGCTGACCTTCCAAAATGAGTTGACGCCGTCGAAGAACACGACGCCCGTGCTGTTCGTCTTGATGGTCAATCCACCAATCGTTGACATGGTCGTGACAACAATCGTCTTCTCGATCCCAGGCTCGGGCGCGGCAAGGACCAGAAGCTGTGTCGCGCTGCTAGTTTTGACGATGCTGACTCCGTTGTTCGGCAAAGTGGAACCAGGCGTCACGCTGGCGTCCACTACACCGTAGATGTACTCGTTGACGCCGCCCTTGCCGATGAAGACGTTGTCGGCCTGGGCCTTGCCCTTGATGCGTTGGACGATGCCGCTGACACCCATTGTCGGGTTCTCCTCAGTTCGACTTATCGTCGCCCTTGCCGTTCGCCGGCAGCGGCTTTCCCGCCAGTAGGTAGGCGGACTCCCTGTCGAGCGCCTGCTCGTTGAGCCTGCGGCCCTCGACCACGTTGTAGCGGCCGAACCCGCAGTTCACGACGTGGCGCTCCTGCGGCTCCAATGAGTGCTGGACCTGCTGGGCGACCGCCTCCATCGGCCATATGGCCAGGTAGCCGCGGTCGATCAGCGAAGACCGGTTCGACGTGCGGATCGACCGCACCTCGTCGCCTGTGAGCACCGTACCGCGCGGCAGCGTCTTGTCGCCCATCCGGAACGGACGCTCGACCTTGCCGCCGCCGATGTGGGTGTGGTGGATGGGGATCATGTCGATTTTCTCTACCTACTTGTTGGTCGCAATTATCGACATCAGACCGTCGTGATGGCTGACCAGAAGAACCCGAGGTCGGCCCCGACCACCTGCATGTCGAACGCCATCTCGGCCTCGTTGCGGATCGTCCCGAGCCCCAGCCAGTTCATCGGGATCTGCGACACGCGGATGCCAAGCGAGTTCAGGCCGGTGAACGCCTGCCAGCCGAAGGTGTAGCCGCTCGACGGGATCATCAGCCCGGGCTGGCCCGGCACATAGAGCAGCAGCGCGTTCTTGCCGGCGACGAACGCCATCGACGCGCTCAGGTTCTCGGCCGCGGTGTTGTAGACGGCCTTCGACACCACGATGCGGTCGATCGCGAACGCCTGTGCGAGGAGCTGCGGCGTGATGGTCCCGGCGAACGCGGGGTTCGTGTACTTTATGCGGTCGATCACCAGCGGGTGCTTGCGCAGCGCCTGGTAGACGTTCCACGAGATCAGGAACACGTTCGGCAGGAAGCCGGTGTTCGTCAGGATCGTCGTCTGCCCGAACGCGATGTCGGTGAACGGGTCCGAGTTCGCGTCGTCGTCCCAGAACACGGGAGAGAACGTCCCGGGGGTGCCGAGCGCCGCGGTGGTGCCGGTGGCGTCACCGCCTCCCAGCGTGTTCCAGACGCCCGTGATCATGTACTTCGACATGAAGAATCTATCACGGCGTATCATCAATTTTTGCATCAACTGCCTAGTGCTCACTACGTCGATATCGATCGCCGGATCCTGGTTGGCGCGGACCTGCGGACCGACGTCCTGATGCAATGCCCAAACTTTGGCGCTGTAGGTCTGCGTCGTCAGGTTGACGCCGGTGCCCGCCGACTCCGACGCGTCGGCGCGGACCTGCGCCTCGTCGCGGAAAAAATCAGCCTTCGACCAGACGAAATACACATCCGTCTGGTGCTGGACCGGCACCATCGGAAACACCTTGTCCGCAACGTAGTTGTCGTCGCTCTGGAAGTAGGCGACCGCGATTTGTGTCAGCGCCGCTGCCACATGAACATCGCCGAAGGTCGGCTGGGGTATGGCAACCTCCTATTTAGCTAGGAGAACAGCACGCTGGACGCGGCTTTCTCGTGTTGCGCTGTTGCCTACGTGAACATTCTGTGCGTAGGCTTTGGTGGACAGGACAGGAGAACAACCATGCCAAGCCGGGTCAGAGTTGATCGCGAGCCTATTTTCAAAATGCTCGATGAGACTGAGGGGAACATCCCTGAGACAGCGAGACGTCTCGGACTGCATGTGAACACCATTCGTCACATCAGTCGGGTGCGGAAAGGACTCTGCGCACGGTGTGAACGCCCATCTCAACCGGGACTGACCAAATGCAAGAATTGCGCGCAATGGGAACGCAAACGCATTGCCGACAGTCGAGCGCGCTCCCGCAAACTTGGCAAGTGCTCGATGTGCCCAAAGAAGTTGCGCAAGGGATCGACGCTGTACTGTGAGGAACACTACCAGCAAACGTTCAAACGCCAGCGAGTATTTCGCATCCTCGACAGACATGGACCAGAGGCGCTTGAGTTCCTCAACGCGACAGAGGATCGATGCCAAGCTTGCGGCGTAACCCGCGCTGAAAAGCGCATCGATCTTCACCATATCGACGGGGATCATGGGAACGATCATCCCACGAATTTCGCCGTCATATGTGTCGACTGCCACTGGATTGCTCATCGTCTGCTTCTATCGCGCGACCGTAAGGCGCTGATCTCCTGGTTCGAGAAAACATATCCTGCGCACGTTCTCCGTTAGAAGCTCGACGCGATCTGAACGCCGCCCACGAAGGCGGTGAACACTGCACCGACGCTGAGCGCGTTCTCGATTGCGATGCCGACCGCTCTGCCATTACCGCTAGCCCACGGAACAACTGCGCCGGATGATGTGGATGATGCTTGCAGCAATGATCCGCCAGCGATTGCAGTGGATGCTGACACCACCTTCGTGAAGCCAAAGATACCGACGTCGACCGCATCACCAGCTCGTGGCTTGTTCTGACAGACGCCATACACTGATTGGGCCGACGACAAATTGATCATCGTCGACGTGAACAGGGTGATGGTGCGACCGGTGCTGAGCGTGACTAGCAAAAATTGACCACTGCCGCTCGGTCCCGAGAGGGTCGTTCCTGTCAGCGTCGAGTTGCGGAAGTCCTGGCCAGTCGACAGAATAGTCTGCGACCCGTCGTGGATGAGCGGCGACTCCGTCGCCTGCTGCTGCTGCACCGGACGGCCCTTGGCGCGCTGGATGAACCCGCGGCGCTTGATGCCGAAACCGCCGTCCGCCCGGCGTTCCAGCTCCATGAAGGCGCGGCCCTGGCCGATCTCTTTCTCGAAGTACATGGCTACTGCTCCTCCGTGGAACGGATGTCGTGCCTGGCTCAGGCGGCGTGGGACCGGCCGTGGATCTTGGCCATGCGCGCGTCGGCCTCGGCCTGGCGCAGCTTGACGTTGGCCGGATCGTTGTAGGCCTTGTCGAACGCCTGGGCCTCGGTGAGGGACGGGTCCTTCTCGCGCAGCGCCTTGGCCATCGTGGTGATGGAGTCCATCGCGGTGGCACCTTCGCCCTCCGGCGAGCCTGTATGTCCGAGTTCATCGAACGCGCGGCTGGACTTCTCGAACGCCTTCTTGGACTTCGCCAACTCGGCGACCATGCCCTCGTACTTCTTGATCGCGTCCTTGTCGCCGCGGCGCATCTTCATCAGCACCTCGCCGGCGTCGGTCTGGGTGAACCCGGAGTCCTTCGCGTCCTGCTTGGCGATCTTGAGGTCGCGCTCGTCGTCCATGGCGTCGAGGCGCTTCTTCAGATCTGCGTTCTCGGCCATCAAACCCTTGACGATCGGATCGTCGGACAGACGCTTTTTCGTCTTGTCCATCTCGCCGTCGCGCGCATCGGGCGACATGTCACGGAACTTCTTCTTGTCCGCGTCCGACCCCAGGTTGTCGTGGTAGGTCTTCTGGGCGTCGCTCATCTTCGAGACGACGAGGTCGTCGAGGAGTTTGTTGATCTTCTCCTCGCTGGAAGCGGTGGCGGCGGCGACTGCCTTGGCGACCGCCTCATCCATCATTTTCTGAACCTGCGGGCTGAGAGCGGGAGTGGTCATGTCGTCGTCCCTCTTGCTGGTGTCGTCGTCGTCCGCGTCGTCCTCAAGGCCGAGGCTGGCGATGTGATCCTTGAACTGGTTGTAGCTGGTGGTGATCGACGGGACCTTGTCGGTGATAGCCTCGTCGCAAAGGATGGACTGTATCGAGCAATCGAGAGCGCACATCGCGTCGCGGACGGCGCACATGAGTTCCGACGCGTCCTCTGCCGTCTCCATGGCGTCTGCCATGTCGCTGAAGTCCTTCGCCGCCTTGCACACCCTGGCGAAGGCGTTGCGCTCGGCGATCAACTCCACGTCGGCTTTGGTGAGTTTCTTGCTCCAGGAGTCCGGCAGCATATCTGACGCGCCGAGCGCAGAAGCGCGCGCCTTGATGTGCGCCTTAGCCTTCGCCGGATTCTTCGCGCGGCCGATCGCCTGGATGGCGTTGCCGAGGTCTTCCTTGGTCTTGATCGGATAGGACCCATCAGGCAACGCGGCCCCACTGTCCGCGGCCGACTGACGCTCCTTGCCGCTGAACTCGCGCTTCAGATACTCCGCCACTTCCTCGGAAAGGTCCGCGATCTCGTCAGGCCCCATGGACTCGTACAACGAAGGCATGTTGCGCTTCGTGAGGACCACCTTGACGCCGCGGCCAGCGCCGACATCAACCGATGATACGTCATCGATTCGTAAATTTCTCAGAACGCGTGCCATTCATGGGATTTATCACTGGGCTGTTTCACTGTATATTCATGAGTGCGCGCGCAATATGAAGGGGAGTCAGCAGGTTGAAAGCATCAGGACCGCCATATGGACTTGTATACAAAATCACGTGTCTGGTTTCAGGGAAAAGCTACATTGGAGTGACGATACGGAAGTTGAAAAGACGCTGGCAAGCGCACCTTCTGAGTGTCGGAAATGGGAAGGGTCATGCCATACACGCTGCGATCGCTAAGTACGGTAAAAACCAGTTCGTCATCGAAGAGGTCGCCTGTGCCATCGACAGGAACTCGCTCATGATCGCAGAACGGGAAATTATCTCCCAAGAAAATACGATCTCTCCTAACGGTTACAATTTGACTGCCGGCGGTGAAGGAATGTTTGCACCAAGCGCTGAAACGAGACTCAAAAAGCGCAACGCTCTACTTGGGAAAAAGCAATCTTTAGAACTAATCGAGAAACGTATTGCTTCTCGACGAGGACAGCCAAGAGACCGCGCTGCTGTGGAACAAAGTAGACTTAAGCAATTAGGAACAAAACGCAAAAGCTGGGGCAGACATACCCAGGAATCCATTCTTAAGATGAAAGAAAAATGCAAGGGTAGGAGACCCAGTCCCGCAACAACTCAAGCCGCCATTGCTGCTCTTACAGGCAGGCCACAAAGCATCGATTCTAAAATCAAGCGAAGCGTGTCCCTGAAAGCTTTCTACGCCAGCAATGAGGGAAAGGCGCTTGCTACACTAAGAGCATCACAAAACAAGGGTCGGGTCGTCTCTTCCGAGACTAGCCTGAAAATAAGCCGAGCACTGCGAGGGAAAGTTAAACGCATTCGTGGAAAGTGCTCAAGCAGTCCAGCCCAACTTTCTCTATGGTAAACGTCATGTCCCACGCGATGAAAGACTACCGGCAGCGCCGGGGGTACTCTGGAAGCAACGGGAGAATCCCTACCATATCGCTCAAGGTCGGCAGCATCATGCTTACGGAGCGGGACAAGAAGCACTGGGGCTGGGAGATCGCCAAGCGGGTCGGGACGTCGCCCACCTCGGTATCTCAGATATTCCGCAGCTTCGAGCGCCGGGGCTGGGTCCGGTGCCACCATGAGAAAGTTAACGCCGCCACGGAATACAGGCCACCCAGGGTTCTATATGACCTCACCGCTGACGGCGTCGTCGCGATCCGCGACGCACTCATTCCGTTCCAGCATGCGCCGGTGTCAACTTAGTCGGCGGCTCGCTGACGAGCGCTTGTCGAACCACAAGCCTACCGTGAGGTAGGCTTCCGAAGGTCCGCCCTTTCAACATAAACGCTGGTGACGTGGCCTTCGGGATTGATCGTAATCTCGATATCAACACCACCCGCGTGCATCTCTAGATGGAGGCCGCCATCAGAACAGGGAACAGGCGTCATATTGTCGGCCGTATCGATGGCCGCTGACGTGATGGCCTTGCTTTTAGGCCCATGCCAGCCGTCGGCAAGGGCTTTGAGTTCTTCCAGGGTTGACATTGCACCTTCCTTTAGTCGGCGGCTCGCTGCAAAGCCTAGAACATGGGCCACCTTCCCAGCGACATTTGGCACGCTTCTCTGCCGATGGCGGAAGGCCAGCGCCATCATCACAAGCGCAGCTCGGCACGCGTTCAAAGGGTAGATTGCATTCTTCCACGTATCACTTCTCTTTCAGTCAGCAGCTCGCTGCCCGAATCGTGCATGGGCGAGGCGTGTTAGATCATCCGGCAGCCATCTGTTCGGTCTGTTTGGTCCGGACCACACCGCACCGCTGGCGTTTGGCCCCCTATCGAAAGGGCGTTACGTGAGGCGCGCGCCGCCTCATGCCTCTCCACACCACTGCGCCCATACACGAAGTCTAGACTTCAGTCGGCGATGGCCACTCTCACCACGGCGGATGAGAGCAGTCCGCGAGCGAGCCGCCTAGCTTTAGTTCCTCGCGGGCCGGGCGCTGATCCGGCTCGGCATGCCTGGGCGCCACCTTTCGGTCGCAACGCTTACAAACTCCGACGCTCTGTTAACGCTGCGTGGCTACACGCTTCCGCGAGAATAGCCACCGGCGTGCCGGAGGCTAAGAAAAACAGGCGACGATTTCAACACGCCGCCTGAAAGTCAATTGCTTCGATCTGGACGGACGCAGTGTCCGTACAGTACTGCCAGCTATAGCATTTGAGATGCCAAAATCAAATCGGGCCTCCAGTGTGGCGGGAGGCCCGACTTCGCTCTCTGAGAGGGGATCTCTGAGATGTTGCAATTCAGGGAGGAATTCCAACCTGGTCACGCTGTCACGTCCTTGCCATGAGGTCAAGCGTCGACTGTTTCCCGCCTCGCCTTCCCGCCGATGGAGAACTCCGGCAACTCGCCAGCCTTGATGCGCTTCCATACTCCTGGATCATCCACGCGAAAACCGATCCACCATCCTGTGAGTCCAAGATCGACGCCTAGCGCCTCCTGCTTCTGCTTCGTGAACATCATGGACTCGACCAGCCGGCCAACGCCCATTCGCTCGTGCATGTCGCCCTGCTGGCGGCAGTAGAGGGCGAAGTCGTAGGCGGCCTTCTCCAGCTCGTCCTCCGGGATGATGTCGTCCTGCTTGTCCACAACATCCTCGCCACCGATCGAGCAAATCGACGCCCAGCCGAACACGAGCTGCTGGTCCTCGTCGGTCTTCCGGACGTCGAACTCGATCTCCATGTCGGGTGCCTTGTTCACGGGTTCGCCCTTGCTGCCTTGATTTTCATCGGTGTGGACGCGCGGATCGTAATCCTCGATATCGAGGTACTTGACCGTGACCGTCTTGACGCCGCTGAGCTTCGCGGCCGTCAACCTGTGGTGTCCGTCGACGATGCAGTAGCGCCCCGGGCCAATGCGCACCACAACAGGGCGCTTCTCCGTGGCGCCCTCGATCATCGACTGTATTTTCCCCGGGTCGACCCGGTCCTGGACGGCTGACAGCATGGATAACGGGATCTCCCGCTCCTCCAGCGAATCCTGGTCCGTCAGCGCCGCCAGCACCCGCTCCTTCTGATCGTTGCGCAGATCGGAGAAGAAATACTGGTCGTACGGGAACGGCGACCTCGCGTTCTGGTCGTCCAACGGGATGAGCTGGAGCGATACGTTGACCTGGTCCGTTGGCTTGGCGATGGACGACGTGCTACCCCCCAGTTTGGCCAGTTCCGCATCGAGGAACTCGTGGACGCCGTCCGACTCCAGCCATGTCTTGCGCATCCAACCGTCCTTGGTCTTGCTCCATCCGTTCTTGACGGCGGTCCATGCCTGCCGGATAGCAGATTTTTCGGACTGCCCCGCCTTGATGCGGTCGTTCGCCACCTTCCTCCAGACGGTCTGCGCCTCCTGCGGCAGGACGTTCCTGACGCCGTCCGGGAGTTCGGCGTTGCTGCCCCACACCTTGCCGACTTTCGCCTCTCCATGGTCTTCCTTGGCGCTCCTGAGGGCATTCTGGAGTTCGTCGGTGCTGAATTCCATTTCCACGAAGTCGCCGGGGTCCTCGCCAGCCTTCATGAACTTTTTGGCGTCGACCGTCCCGTCCGGACGCATCGCCGCGAACAGGCGCTCGTTGCGATGATGGGAAACAACCAGCATCTTCTTCTTGCCCGCCTTCTTGATGTGGCTCAGCATCGCCTGCGCGGCGCGCGCCTTGAACGTGTTGAACGACTCGCCGCCGTCCACCATCTCGTCCGGGTTCTCGACGTGCTCCAAAATACCGTCATGGGCCTCGTCCGTCGTCTGCCCGGTGAACTTGCCGAGGTTCCACGGCCGCATTCCGTAGTCATGGATGGGTTTGATCCCAACCGCCTTGCCGACGAGCTTGGACGTCTGGATGGCGCGGCCAAGATCAGAGCTGACGATGTAGCCGATGTCCTGCTTCGCCAGTTTCTCGCCGGCCTTCTCGGCGTCCTCGATGCCCTCCGCCGTCAGCGGGACGTTGTTCCAGGATCGCACCCGGTCCTTGCTCATATCGGTCTGGTTGTTGAACCGGGTCGGGCCGTGGCGCATGAACAGCACTGAAACAGTGCGCTTGCTGAGTTCGTCCCAATCCACCTTGGCTAGAACTGCATTTCCAAGCGCGGTCACAAAGTCAATGGTCGCCGCACTGGCAAGCGCATCGGCCTTGATCTTCTCCAGCGCCTTGCCGAAATCCATGGCTGGGACCGCCATGACGCGCGCACCCTTGATCTCCCCGATGGTGGTCAGGAAGTCCTTCGCCTTGCGCTTGTTGGGAGGCTGGTTGCCTAGCGCGGTGGTCGCGTGGACATCGCCGACGGTCATGTTCTTGCCCACCCTATGGATGCCTGACGCAGACAAGTGCTGCTCGATCCTCGCCATCGCGTCCCCCGTGGCTTGGTGCAGATCGCTGAGATGTTGGTGAAGCTCGACAGCCGCCTCTGCCGCCGTCTTCTGGGCAGCCACCGCAGCACTCTCAAGCTCAGGATCCTGCTCTCCGTGGTTGTCTTGATGCTCCTGGGCCACTTCCTCAGCGTAGCTAGCCTCGGTCATGGCTTGATCGAGCGTCTGGTGGGCATCATCCACCTTGCTGGCGTGGCCAGCTATGTCGTTACCTTCGACAGCACCGTGGATATTGGCTGCTGTGCCAGATGATATCCCGCCACCCTCCGACGTCCACATCCCCTTCGCGTCCCGCGGCTCGTCCGGACTGTACGCCTTGTGCGCGGATTGCAAGCTCTGGAGATCGTCCCGCGCCTGCTGGAGCATCCGGTGGACGCCCCAGTAGAGATCCTCGCTCTTGTCCTGGCTGTGCTCACTAAGTTGACGCTGGAGGTCGTCCACCTTTTGCTGGGCATCCTTCATCTGCTTTTCGTCGCGGGCCTGCTGGCGCTCCTCCCGGCGAAGCTCAGCATCGAGATAGGTGCTCACTGATTGGCCGCGCCGACCAGCAATCCTGCCACCGGTCCTGCCGCTTTGCCTCGTCGTACCCTGGCCAGCGCCAGACCCGGTCGTCCACTTGCCCTGGTTGTCGCGGGCCTCGTCCGGAGGGCCGTCCTTCAGCACCTCGGCGAAGGACTTAGCCTTTCCGATAGCCGCGCGCGCCCTGGCGTTGGGATCGAGGGGTTCATAGTCATCGCAGTAGCCGTGGGAAGCTATCGGAGGCGCGACGTGGGTGCACGCCGGCGGGTTGCCATCAACGAACATCGAGCAGCCGGAGCACCGCTTGTCGCCGTTGGGATGGTCCTGGTAGCCGACCTTGGCGTGGGACTTAAGCTTGCGGACTACCTGAAGTTCTATCGCCTTCGTGAAGTTGATCGCCATCATGCACCCGATCGCAGACCCACCACCCGTGGGGGTCCTTGCCGATGCGACGATACACCAAAACCTCCCCGTCCAGCGAGAAGGTGATCGTCTTCTGGATACTGTTTACGTTCATCCAGCCGAAACCGATGCTCAGGTTATGGATGTCGATGATGATGCGGTCTGGACGTTCGGAGCTGGAGAAATGATGGACGCCGTCGTCGTCTCGGCTGACGATGATAGTCCCTGGCGATTTGTATAGGGTACTTTCCATCAATCTGATGAGGGTCACTTGCGATGCTCCGGCGGCAGAACAAATTGGCGGAAGCCGCCGGGTTTTACCTGACCTGTGGCGTTTACCCGGTCTCTGCTACGTCCTCACCGAATCCATCCCAGAGCGAAGGCGCGTCATCGGATCACAGGACGGTCAGGCTGGTTGCCCATACAGGATTTCGCAGGTTCGGCGTCGAGGCTCAACCCCTTAGCCGCTAGTCCCAAGAGCGCGACTTCCGCCACGAGCATTAGCACGCATGGCGCGTTTCGTCACTGGGCCCGTCCGCAGCGGCCTGAGGGTGAGTTGATCGACGGACATCTTCGCGTCCTTGCGGATCACCTTGTCCTCGATCCAGCGCGCGAACTCGACATCACCTTCCGAACTGTTGTACGCCGGTGCCGGATAGAAATCGCCGTCCCGCTCGATCGGCCCTCGCCCGCGCTGGAACTGGTTGAGGCAGAACGCGATGTCCAGGATGCGGTGCGCGTTGCCAATCGCCGCCTTAGCCAAGGGTCCGAGACGGTCGTAAAGTCTCATCTCGGCGTTGCTATACTGGACTACGTTCGAGCTGTCTGAAGGCAACATGGCAGTGGACCTTGAAGGATTCGAACCAACGTTTCCGCCGGGCTCGATAGCTGGGCGACGGCGTCCTCAACCACTAGACGAAAGGCCCCCGAGTGAGGGTTCCAACCCCGAGGTGTCACCCACAACCGGCGTCTCCGTCCGCCCGGAGCAAGCCTACTCACCCATCAACGATACGCGACCTATTCGCGGTCGTTTCTCTCCGGGCTTTCGCACGGGATTATACCTCAGGAGTGCGGGAGTCGCCGCCTAAGGGACCTGATTTTATCAAGTTCATCACGAACATCTGGAGAGACCAAGGCCAGGATAATCTCAACTTCTCCATCGGAGATCGGTTCAGGCAATATCAAAACACCTGTGCCTTCTTCAGTCGGAAGGACGCCACCGTTCGCCATGTTAAGCCACTTGCGCCCCTGCTGTGCCGAATTTATCCTGGCGAGTGGGATGTAAACCACCAAACGCCAAACATAAACAATCCTGTCGCACCAATGACGCTCCAAAATCCTACAAGATGCTGGACGAAATCGTCACACATCATGCCACCTGCGCATTGATCGTCCGCGACTCCCTCAAAGCAGCGACGTGCCCACGTTGTGCATGGTCAACGTTCTGCCGCGCCTTGGCTGTTCTTTGCGTGGCGCGCGTCTCGTTAGCCTCGGCGTCGGACAGTTCCAGGTTGGCTAACGTCAGGTTGATGTGGGCGTCCTGGAGCGCGCTGCCCATGCCCTTGACTTGGACGCGCATGACGTTGATGCGCTTTTCCCGGACAACCTGGCGGGCCAACATCTGTGCATGCTCGGCGCGGGTGAGCGCGGCCTCGGCGTCCTTCAGGTCTTGCGCCGGCGTCTGGGTGGCGGTGCTAGTTTCCGACATCGGTCTTCCTCTGAGTGGCCTGCCTAAGCAGCGCCAAGTCTGAACCAGCCATCTGAAGCTGCGACAGCGCTGCCTTTGCCAGAGTCTGACATTTGCCGAAAGCGCTGTCCACACTTCCGACCTCGACCCACGACAGGTAGGCGATGACAGTCAGCGCGTTGCGGTAGATGTCCAACTCCCGGTGGCAGCGGTCCATCTCGTCGTGCAGCTCGGTGTTCTCCTTGCCGACGGCGATCAGCGCCTTCGACGGGTTGTTGAGGATGATCGTGCCGTGGTGCTGCTGGAGCGCCTGCAGAACCGCGTCATCAGCTTCTTTGTTCATACTTGGCTCTCCATCGCGGCGTTTTCATCACACTGGCGGATTCTACTTCGTTCGTCTGCCGCCTCACGTGAAAAGCGGCAGTTCCTCGCTGGATGACGTCATTCCCCAGCATGCCGACACCGTCCAGCGTCAGCATCGCATATCGCATGGCCATCTCGAAGTCAGATTCCTGCCACACGGACAGGATCTTCGGTCGGCGCGTCCATGGCGACCACAGCGCGACACTGCAATGCCACAATGGTGCGCCGCCGAAGAACGCGGCTCATTCGAGGCCTATGTTCATCGTCAGAAGCAAGGTTACCAAATCGTCCTGGGCGCGCCACCCGAACTGCGGGCGCGCCGTCTCCTCAGCCTCAAAACAAGGATCACGCAACGCTCGTTTCTGATGTGGGGTCATGCTGTTTCACCGCGTTAGAGGCCGCTTAGGAATTTCATCAAAGCGTTACGATCCCGATCATTCACCCGCACAAACTTGTCTGCAGCCGCTTGACCCTGACCTCCGTGGCTCGTGATCGCGGCGGAAAGACGCTCTGCACGCCCGTCGTGGAGGAACCTGGATCGGAACCTCAGCCCCATCAAAGGTTCGGTGCGGAACTCGTTGGTCGCCGCCACTCCCTTGCATAGATCAGCTAGGCCGGGTCCCATATCGTGCAACAGAAGGTCGGAATACAAGAACGCATGTTTCCCCTTCTCGGTCGGAAGGCTGGGGATGTGGCAGCTGGCGCACCCTATATCGTGAAAGACTTTGGACCCTTGTGCATCTGCCTGCGCGTCAGGTGGCGCGAGATTGGCGATAAAAAACGTGGCCAGTAAAAGGTCAGTCTCGCTGATCTCGCTGGGGGAATCTATACCCTGTTCCGTCGCAAATGCTCCACGCACGAAACCAGCCAAATCCGGGTCAGTCGCCTTGCGTCCAAATTTTCCGATCTTACCGTTCGGTAACTTCGCGACGCGCCCGCCATTGTTGCGCCTAGCGTTGTCGATGATGGTTTCCTCGGAAACCGCATCAATTGAACCGGATGAAAACAGGGCAGGTGTCGAGCGCAGGCCAATACGCACACCTGCGTTGCCGGGAATTGAGGGAACTGTTGCGCCCGGTACTGCTTGCTCCCTGAAAACAGGACCACCGAACGTGGTCAACTCGTTACAGGACGGTTGATCGTCGGCAGTGGCGTGACGCTCCACGTCAACGTCGTCTTCATTGAAACCGCCTGATCCGCCTACTACGGGCACCTCGTGACAAGTCGCACAACCTATGTTGTTGAACAGTGGCCCCAATCCTGTCTCGGGTGTGAAGACCCGGCTAAACACATTCTTTCCTTGATTGAATAATGCGATGCCGGCCCTTCCGAGACCGTCTACCGGGCCGCCAATCGTAGGCGCGGCTACCGGCTTAGCTGGTGGCACCGGCTTTGGCCGTGGCAGTTCTGCCGCTGTTGCGCACCCTGACCACAGGGCTAGTAAGATGACTATGATTCTCATGTTTGCCTCCTACGGGACGTAAACGGTGAGGCATCTAGATTCTATTTGACCATGGATGACCGCTATTATGCCGCTTCCCCGGCGTCAACATCATCCGTCGAGACCATGTCCAGGTCCGTCACAATTTCAAGGCTGCAAAAGCAATGTGGATGCGGATCGGGCGGCGCATCCTGAGGTCCGTCGATCGAGTCGAACGCCTCGTCCATGGCAACGCCGTCCGGATTCATGTCCGGGATCGACTGGCATATCTCGCACGCATCAGGATTGATGCGCCAGAACTGCCTCACGGCCTCAGACGGGAATACTCCTCGATCGATCGCCTGCGAGTAAGAATCTTGGAGGCCTGCGTTCACCGCGCGAGTCACCTCACTTTGAACGATCGTCTCTGCCCGATAGTCCAGGTAGTTATCAACGTAGTCGCCAGTCATCTTGTCGATGTACGCCGCGGCCAAGTCAGTCTGGTCATCTATCGCCTGCTGGACCACGTCATCCTCAAGGACGTTGCGCAGTTGTCGGTCCAGCGCGCCGGGGTCGAGATTCTCCAACATAGATCGGTAGTTGCCAACGGCGGCAACCTGCCTGTCAGTGAGGCCGATCAGGTCGCGGATGCTGTCGACGATCTCCTCTGGTCCAAGTCCCCGCTGTGCCGCGTCCATGATGATGGCGTCGATAGAGTCGCGGACATCCTGCTCCAGCCCGACGATGAGGGCATCCTGGGCGGCTCGCAGCTCGTCCTGGACTTCTTGGGAATATAAATCAAAGGTATACTGATCGTTGGCGTCCTTTCGAACGATGCCGAGCAGCGGGCTCAGCGTGAACTTTAGCACCTTCTCGCTAAGATAGCCGTGCCGGCGCGCGTTCTCGATGGACTGCCTGTCCATCGCCACTGGGACAGTCTTCAGTCCCTGATCGCGCAGCCAGGCGAAACGGTGGCGACCGTTATCAAACCCGACGCGACCATCAGATTGCACGCCCGCCGACGACGCTTCCATGTGGTCGTGGTCGTGATTCCTGATCCATTCGCCGAACCTCTCGTAGCGACCAATTATGGTTCCCTTTCCGCTTCCCTGCGGACCGACGTAAAACTCGTGGTCACGACTCCAGGCCGCGTTGAAAGTATGTACGTCGATATTCACCAACCGATAGCCGACGGCCTGGTCGACACGTGAGAGGCTAACGGTGATGTCCTTGCCGCCGACAGATATGCTGGCTGACGAACTACCGCCGCCAGATGCCCATCGACCGTGATCATCACGAGGTTGATCTGGACTATATTTTCGGAACCGCACCTTGCGCCCGGCGCTGGCGAACGCCGCGTTGATCTCCTGCGCCCCGTGCTGCGCCCCAGCCTCGCGCGCCTTGCCGATGTGCCCGAACACGCCCTTCAGCGATTCCCTGAAATGGTGCCAGTCGATGACGTCCTTCAGCCCAGTCCAATCGGCGTGGCGCGCATATTTGTCGACGACGTCGGAGGGGATGAGTTCCCGCAGTCCCCTCAGCGACACTAGGAGGTCGCGCTTGACGCCGGGGATCGCCCGATCGGCGATGCGCCTAAGCGGATCGTTTCGATGCTGGTAGTGACGGGCCGCCCTGATCTGCTTTGCCATGTCCGCTGTTTACCACGAAACCAGGACGGCCGCCGCCGTGGTCCAACAGTTCGTCCGCGGTCACCATCTCGACGCTCCAGCCATGTTTCTCCATAGCAGTGATCGCCTTCTCGACCAACTCGACAGCGCGATCCACAACCTCGTCGACGCTTGGAATACGCACGATTATCCCGCCGTTCCCGTCAGTCTGTCCCGTATGCCATGCGCTGTTCGTAGCCTTGATCGTTTCCAGGAAAAGCTGACCTTGCCATCCCGTACCGCTGCGCGAGATGAGGGTCGACGACTTCAGCCGCTCCCCCTCATCCAGGATGACGTACTCGACGGTGTTCGTCTTGATGGTTCTCATGCTGCTATTTCTTCCCTCTGGCGCGCTATCCTGGCTATGACTTCTGGCACCCACGTCGCCTGCGCGAGCTTGCTGGCGAACACCGGCTGGATCTTCACCACGCGGCCGTCGTGGAGCACGTGCCCACCAAGTTCATCGCATATCGCATCCTCAAGGTCAGCGATGAATCGGCGGTGCATCTGCGCCGTCCAGTCCCCATCCTTGAGTGGTTCTAGAAACTTCTCGAAGAATGCCGTCAACGACTGCCCGGAATCCACCAGTCCGCGGAAAAACTCCCGATGCACGCCGAGCACGAACACCGCGTGGAACATCACGTTCATCGCCCGTATTAGGCGGTAGTCGTCGAACGAGATACTGCTGGATTGGACTACAACCTCCTCCGTCTCGGCACACGCCTCGCCGTCGAGCACCAGGGAATGCGCGTTGATCGGCCGACGCTTCGTCACCAGCTTGTGCTCGTCCCGGTATGCCTGCCGGTTCATCTCTATGCCATCGAACACGATAAGGTTGTAGCACTGCACCTTGTCGAACCCGAGCCGCGCGCACTTGTCGAGCAGCGCCAGGAAACTAGCCCTCGTCTCGCACGGAAGACCGAATATCAACTCGGTGCTGACCATCAACCCGAGCCCGTGCGCCCACGCGATAGCAGAGCGGACGTCGTCGTCGGTCAGGTTGCGCCGGCGGATGGCTTTCAGCGTCTCCGGGTTCTCGCTCTGGAGCGACAGGCAGACGCCGTGGTGGCACGCGTTGCCTAGCACTTCCTGGACGTCGCGGCTCGTCTGAGTGAAACGCTTGTCGTTGTAGTAGAAGACCCGCTTGGGGTAACCGTAATCCATAGCTCTGCGGATGGACTTGGCCACATCGACATCGCGGCCCAATATGCCGAAGTTCTCGTCGACGATATAGAGAATGTGGTCTGGCCGGTCGGCGAACCGTTTGGCGATGAACTCAATCTCGGCATTGACCTGCTCCATCGGGAATACGCGCAGCTTGCCCCGGCTTTTGCCGGACACGCAGAATGAGCAATTCTTGACCAAAACATTGTTTGCAAAGAACCATCCGGTCGCTGGCACTGTGAGACAATAAACGTCGCCCTTTTCTGCCAGCCGATCCACGCTTACCACTCGGTGGTTGATCTCCGCGATCCGCGACTTTCTGTCGATGCTGGATGCACCGTCTTTGAAGTTGGGGTTCTTGGTCCCAAGTTTTGACTTCCGATAACGAAGCCTGGATTCATGAGATCGCACTTTCCCGCGGTTGGCGGCAGCCAAATTGTCTAGCCATTCCTGGCTCATCCCGCCCTTGGTAGGATTGTTGGTTCGCATACGCTCTGCAATCTCTGGATGCTGATCAAGATGATCCGCGGCAGAGGCGTAATGCACAAGATTCTCAGGAGCATCGTTCAGCGTGTTGCGGTCAACATGGTGAACGTGCTCGGAACTGGCGAGCCGCCGCCCCATTTCATATTCCTTGATCATCCTGGACCGCAATCGCCTGTCGCGCCGCGCCCAAGTCACATATGCACGCTGAAGATGCGGATTGACCTCGACCCTCATCGCCCTAATAGCTGAGCCAGCGGGAAGACTGCTTGCCTCGCATTCCCATTGACAGCCGCGCGATATCTGGAGGAACTTATGATCGGGAGTGCAGTCTATGTGCGTCCCGTCGTCGAAATGAACGCGAACGAGATGCTGGTTCTCGCCATATTTCCTGATCATGACTGAATCGGCGATGAACGCATCCCGCGTCTCCAAATTGAACGTGTAGACTGGGATGCCGGCATCGCCATACTTCTCGGCAAGTTCCCGGATCGAAATATCGCCGAAGATCGTGTTGATGGGCGTGTCGCCCGCCAGACACGTATAAGGACACAACCGCGACGTCTGCAACATCGGCTGGAACGGACCGTCGAGGAACTCGTCCAGGGTCCCGTCCAGGTACGGCGAGGGAACGCTGGCGAGGTCCGTGGAGAGCCCGACGCGCTCGGGGTGGGTTATGGCCACCTCAGCATCAGAACCTCCCAGCAGCGTCCCCACGACCGCGGCAAGGCCATCCTCGCCCTCGTTGACTACCAGCTTGTCCACTCCACGGTGACGGTCCAGGTACGATCTCTGCTCCAGCACATCGCTGTCGACTGATGGCCCACCAATGACGATGTACGGACGAAACCCGGCGTCGATCTCCCTGACTTTGCGGACGAACAGTTTGTCGAGTTCCTCTTGCCAGTAGTAGGCTGACAGTCCGACGAGGTCTGGTCGCTCATCTTTCACATGCTCCAGCATTGCGTGCGGGTCCTTGAACAGCCGCATGTCCACGTCCCTGCCAAACTTAGCCTTCACGTAAGACGCGAGATAGCCGAGGTTCAGCGGGACGTATAAATTGCCAACATTGTCAGCATTGAAGTAACTCAAATCACCAAGAGCGATGCGAAGAGGTCTCATTTCGTCGCCCCTATCCTTGCCAAGCCTTGCCCCGCCTCACCGTGCCAAACCTAACCCTGCCAGACCTCGCCCCGACATCAACCAGATTGAACCTCCCGCAGCATCCGCGTCAACCTCCGCACCGACGGCTGCTTGTGGTTGCTCTTGTGGACGTGTCCGGTCCTAACGCCGAACTTCGGCCCGGCGTGCCTCACCATGCGCTGCGCGATCGCGCCCTTTAGCATCGTCTCAAGGTTGGCGCGTTTCTGTTGCTTGTCGTTGGCGGGCGGCTTCGCCCCTCCCGGCTTCGCGCCGGAACCACTTGCGGGCTGCGGCGGGTTCTTCAGCTGGTCGAGTTGCACCTCGCTCTGCTCGTCCTTCATGTCGAGCTGATCGTCCGTCAGCCCCGCCGCCTGCATGGCACGGGAATCGTCGATGTCCGGCAGGCCGGCGGCGTCCTTGAGGTAGGTCTGCACTTCCTCGTCCGGGAACAGCGGCATGCCGGCCTGTGCCATCCGCAGGACGTAGTTCGACAGCACGTCGAGGTCGACCCGCTGCGCCAGGTCCGGCTTGATCTTCGGCTGCATGTCCAAGTCCATCGCGTTGAAGTCCATCAATCTCGTGACGGCGTACTTATTGTAGACCTGGGCCATCGAGTTGAGGTAGCCCTCGATGGCTTGCATGAACATGTCGACCTTGGTCACGGCGAGCGACTGAGTCCCGCGCGCCTCGTGCCCGAGCGTCAGGAAATCCGCCAGCACTGAAGTCAGCATCGACGTGCTATAGCGGGTGATGGTCTGGTCGAGGTTGATCGATGCCGCGCGCATCTGCGGCGCCACTAGCTGGAACTCGTACTGCTTGACGCTCGTCGGGCCGTTCGTCCCCTCGTAGGTGTCGGACGGCAGCACCAGCCCCATCTGCTCGTCGGTGCGCAGGTTCACCGCGATGCGCTTGTACATATTCACTTGCGCCAGCGCGTTCGCATCGCCCGTCGACGCGAGCTGCAGGATCTGCCCCGGGATGTAGATCACCGGCACGCCGCCGAGCCGCTCGAACAGGATCGCCTCCTGCTCCTGCAGACGCTTCTTGTAGTAATACGGGACGTAGCTATTTCGCAGGATCGAACGGCCTTCAGGGTTCCCCTTGTAGTGCGTCGGCCGGTGCAGGATCGCTTTGTCGATCGGCATGTCGATGAGCGGCCCCACCCATGGCTGCTGGGTGACGCCCTTGGGTTGGCCGTTAATGTCAAAGTACCACTTTATTATTGTATCTTGCGAGCGGCCCGGCATGCGCCGCCACCCGACCTTCCCGTCGTCGTACTCGCTCGCCGGTAGTTCTTGTCCGGGCCGTCGCGGGTCCATCCCAGGCTTGCGCCCCAGGCGCTTCTTGTAGACCAACTCCGACCACGCGAACCCGTAGGTCAGGAACGACAGGTGGTCGCTGACGGTCTCGGTCCACGAGCTGGACATGTCGTTCATGCATGACTCGATGAAGTCGGAGTATTCCTTGCCGCCACCCTCCTCAGCGGGATCGACGCGCCACTCCACCTTCCGCATCGTCGCCTCGATGGCGAACAGCATTCCGCCGACCTGCGCATCGTTGTCGCGCATCTCGCGGAACTTCTGCGCGCCCTGGCGGCCGATGAGCGTCTGGAGGAACTCCTCCCTCACCCAGCCGCTGAACTGGCGCAGGCCCGTCTGGCCGAGCTCGTAGAACGTCATCCCGTCGGTCAGGACCGGAATGGGTCCCCACGACATGTTGTCGCTGGGCGAGATGGGCGGGCCGGGCGGGCTGAGCACCTGCCCTGCCGTCGTAACGGCGCGCGGATCGATGGTCGGTGTGTTGGGAGTGCCGGCAAGGTCGGACGCGCCGCGGGTGGGTCCGCTGGATACCGGGTCAACCGGGCTGTTCGCCGTGCCGCCCGTCTGCGTCTGCCGTGGTGTCCTTGCCATCGCTAACTCCTAAAAAAACCGGCTGCATCAACATGATCATTGTCTTTGATATCCTCAATCCATGAAATGATCTCGATGAGATCCCTAAGGTTGATCTCGACTTTCCTGTCTTCACCACCGCGTTCACATTCAAAATCGACGGCTGATCGAAGATTGAGAAATGCTTGGTTCAGATCACCCATCTCAGTCCCTCTCGATCACCTGGGTGCCGACTCCCCACTCAAAGTTGTAGACCTGCTTGCCGTTGGCGTCCTTCTGCCCGACCACCTCGCGGACTTCCTTGACGGCTATCTGGATCATGATGATGTCGCCGTTCTTCAGGAAAAGCGTGGCGCAACCAGGGACCTGGGCCTTGATCTCCTGCACAATCTCTTTAGGGGCTTCTACGTTCATCGCGGCTCGTACTCCCCGCACCATTCGTCCCAAGTGACTTGCGGCCATTTGTCTAAGCCGCTTTCGGATGGCGATCTTCGGCGACAACTCATCACCTCACCAGAAAGACGATGACTGAAGCGACAATTCTTGCATATCTGCATTGGCTTGATTGAAACTAAACGCGCCAAAGAATCCAAAGTGTCGTTCATTGGTAACCCTCGTGGGTGCCGTGCGGTACGACCTGCCTGGATGAGATGACCGGCCCGACCATGATAGGCGTCTGCCCCTTTAGCATCAACTCAGATAGCGCCCACACCAGAGCGTCGGCGCGGTCGGGTGACTCCTCGCCCAGGTAGCCCATTGTCGTGAACCCGCACAGCTGTTCCTCGAGCATCGGGAACCGCTCGACGTGGTGAACCCGGGACGGCGTCTTCTCATCCCCGTAGAGCGCCGATATCGGCTCGGCACGCACCACCTTGCCGCGGCTGGCGGTCACCATCTTGACCAGCACCTTAGGGGCAGCCGTTTTGATCACGAACCGCACCATGTCGCCGCCGAAGTTCCTCTCGGCCACGACGCAGTCGGCGTCGAAGTCCTCGACCGCCTTGGCGACGATCTTGCCCCAGACCGCGGGCGACTCCCGGCATGACCTATCGGCCAGAACGTAGCCATGCCCGTCCTGCCCCAGCGCGGCCACCACGATGCCGATCTCGTCTGCCTGTAGATCTTCCCGCCCGGACGCCCCGGACGCATCCACGGCCACCACAACGCGCTGGAGGGCATCATCGCCGGGGTGAGGTGCACGGCACCGCTCAATCGTGTCGTAGGTCCAGAGCGCGCCCTCGGACTCGTCGACGTAGACGCCCTCGTAGAACCGCCGGCGCTGGCGCTCTGGCAACGCTGCTAGGCTCTCGATGTACTCCTTTGACAGGTTCGCCGAGTTGTCCCGCGGGTTCATGAACATGCGGGCGTAGTCGCTAGGGTTGGCAAGCGGCTGGAGCGACACCGGGTCTCGCAACTGCCCGAACAGGCGGTTCGTCCAGTGTCCTTTCCCCGTCGGGTTGAGATCGTAGTAGGCGCGCTGTTTAAGCATCTTTCCCGTGACACGGTTCATCACGGATTGCGCGAGGCGGGTGCTCGCCATCAGGTGCGAGCGATAGGTGATCTGGCTGCATTCGTTTTCATAGAGGGTCGCGAACTCCTGACCCAAAATACGTTCTGTCCTATCCTGATCATCCAACCCGCCCAGCCAAATCTCTGACTTGTTCGGCATCAGGAAGAACCCGTCCGCACGCCTCACGACGTATGGCATCCCTGGGTAGCACTTGCGCATGACGGAGGGAAATGTGTCCATCCCGATCGAGCGCCAAACGGCGTTCTCGCGAAACCTCAAGATCACATGGCGGGAATAGTCGGCGCATAGAGCCCTGGTGACGATGGCGCGAACGAGGAGGAACGTCTTTCCGGACCGAGAACCGCCGACCAGGGCAGTATGGCGCTGCGGACCGGCGAGGAGCTTGTTGCCGCGTTTCTGGGCCTCTGTGAGATTAAACTGGACGCTCATTCCTGGACCGATACTCGGCGACGGTCAGCCCGAGCTTCTTGGCGGCACGGCTGTCACGAGTCCATTCGCGTCGATATTTCTTCCGGTTCGATGCGCTGTTCACATCCTTGTCGACAGATTTTGTGTGAACAGTGGCGTGAACATCAGCATGAACAGGCTTGTGAACAGTAACGGCATCGGCATTGTTCACAAGCATCGATTCAAGCATCGACTTGAGCGTTGCCGCAAGAGCCGTGACCTGCTTGGATTGAGCCGCCACGAGTTGTTCCAGCGCTTCAACCCGGGCCTCCAACCGCTTGGTTCGCCCCACATCAGGAGGTTCAGCGCGCCCTATGCCAGAGAATTTCGCCAATATCCCACCAGTTGAAGCCTTCACCTTTGGATCACCTCCGCCAACCGTGTGGACTTTCCCGTCTGATGTCTCGAACTTGATGGCCATCTAAAGCTCCGAATCTGTTCGCGAAATCGTGACATGCACGCTGCCGTCCGGCTTGATCACCGTCTCCATCGCAGGCTCCAGCGTCGCCAGGCGGCGGTGCTCGTAGGGCAGCAAACCGTTCAACGCCCTGTCTGCCGCCTCCAGCGTCTCCCTGAACCACTTCGCGTCCCATTTCTCGCCGCGGGCGCGCTTGCCCTGCTCCTCGGCAGCCAAGCTGATGAGTGACATGATGACTTTGCGCTTTTGGTCGAGGCTGTCAAAGGCTTCCTGGGTTGGCTGGACCTTGGCCTGATCCTTGAAATATGCCTCACCTATGGTGCGCTTGTTTGGCGCTCCTTTGGCACGTCCGCCGCGTCGTTCTCCTGGCTTAGCTCCTGCTGGCATTGGACTAATTTACTATTTTCACTAAGGTTTTGACTAGTCCCATTGATGTGGGATGCCAAGCTTCGACTTCTCGAACCATTCTATCGCTCTCGCGGCCTTTAGGGTCGCTGTCTCTTGTGTTTCCGCGTGAAAGCAAAAACGCGGTGATTCAATGCTGACGATCAGGAATCCATCATCAACTGCCGCAATGTGGCAACCTACGTTGCGTACATAGGTACTAGCTCGCCAATCCAGTTCAATGATGCTCATGTCTTTTCCTCATCCGTCTGAGCGAGAGCCTGGATTTCTTTGGCGATGTCCCAGCAGTCCTGTGCTTCCCAATATTTGGCCACATCCTCGATCGTCTTCGCCCGGATAGCATCGCGCTCCCTTAATGCCGCATCACGATCATTGATGACTTCGTTTTTCACCGCTCCAACGTCGCTGAGATCGGACAATAGCTGGTCGCGCTCTGCTTCGAGTTCGGCGATGCGTCGCTCATGCATTCCGAGAAGATCGCAGTCGTTTACCTCATTGTTCTGAAGCCGGCGCACCTCGGCTTCGAGTTCGGCGATGCGCTTGTCAGCATCGCAATCGTTCAGTTCCTCCGCACTTAAAGGATACGGCCAATCGCGTTCTAATATTGACCTTGGTTTATCGCTCATGTCTTGTCCTTCGATGGCGGGTGAGGGCGCGAAGCGGAGCCTGAAGCCCAAATGATAGCGGCAATGCCCAGCAAAGTGCAGAGCACGAGAAACGGAAACGCGATAGCCGAAGCGGTTGTCATGGCTTGTCCTCCGATGGATCAATGCTGGCGGCGCGCAGGGCGGCGATGGCCGCGTGAGCCTGTTCATTCCACACATTCCAATCAATTCCGCCTTCGTCCCAAGCCTTGAGCGCCTTCGCCGCCATCATCAGCGCTTCGTGCTGGGCGCGGGGGATGAATACCGGAGGCGGATCGCATTTGTTGCATACAGGAACCATGGTCCCACCAGAGGCTGCATGAGGGGCGGCGTTAATCCAGTGCCAGCCGATGACATCGGCTGTCGATCCTTGAGGGCCGCCAATCGTCATCGTATAGCTCTCAGGAAGCAGCTTTCCGCAACGAAAGCATTTCTCGCTCATTTGTTAGCCTTCCTTGATTCGCGTTTTCGCACGACATCAAGTCGTTGCTTGTGAAGCTTGGGAGAACCCTTTCCCCACGTTCCGCCAAAATAGAAGGGGCGGCAGTTCTCCCCAGACTTGGCCGAACAATAGGGGCATTTAACTTTCAAGGCTCGTCTTTCGATCGCTCTCATGTATCAATATCGGCGGCGGCGCGGAGGGCGATCATTTCGTCGCCTCGATGATCCAGTGCGAGATGTTCGCGCCGTTGTCGGTATGGGTCGTGGATTCCAGCTTGACGGCCGAGAACCGCATGAAGTGACGATGGACTTCGCCCTGCGTCAACCTGTGGAATGTCGCCCCCTTCAATTCCTCGCGCATCACGGGGCTGTGGTCGGCGCAGGCCATTATCGAGAGTAGTTGACCGCCGGACCTGAGCATCAACTTGATTTGCTCCAATGCCGCATCGAGGTCATCGACGTGTTGGAGGCAGCAGACGTCGACGATCCCATCGAACTGGGCTGCGGCGTGAATGACGTACGACGGCGGCAGATTGGTAATATTCATCGGCCAGAAGCGCAGAGAATGCGGGTAAACGTAGCCATATAGATGCTGGGCCCGTTTGATCGCCTCATCCGAAGCGTCGACAGCGTCGACCAGAAACCCGTTGTTCGCCAGCCAGAACGCCATCGCCCCCACGCCGCAGCCGACATCGAGAAGGTGGACGCTGCCCTTGGCGTCCTTATCCCTTCCGCCCCACCGACGCATCGCCCAGCGGGCCACTGCCGGCTCCGGGCACGTCCCCCATTGGACCTGTCGGTGGAGATCATTCCATAGCTCTACGCTTGTTGGCCTCGTCTTCGAATCGATCTCCATAAATGCTCCTTAGGATGTCTTCGGTTAGCAGATTGTGGGTAGCGATCACGGCATCGCGCTGCCTGATCGCGCGCACAAATACAATCGCCGCAGAAATGAACCCGGCGATGAACCCCACGCCAGCGGCGATGAACAGGATCAGGAACTCGACGAAGGTATTCATCAGCATGGCCCGTCGCGCCAGCAACGATAAACACGCGGATACTCGATGCGCGGGTACTCCTCGCGGTAGTACGGGTTCCGCGTGCCCTGCCATCTCGGGTGGCCATCCTCGATGTACGGGCCGTAGCCTGGGGTGTGGGGCGCGTAGCCAGGTATCTCCTGGTGCCTGCGACGCCAGTCCATCTCCTCGCGGGACGGTGCGCGCGGATATTGGACTGTGACAGCGGGTTCGGAACCCGTCTTGGCATGCGCTGGTTCTACCCATCCCTGCGCCAATATGGAGATCGCTGCCGCTGCTATGACCATGTCAGAACTCCATATTCGGCAAATGTCTGCGCTTCACCACGGCAGTACACCACTCGCGATGCTCGTTGAACTTCTTTCGCAGCAGCGTGCGCGGATCATTGATCCCGCATATCACCTTGGCGATGCGCTCGGATGCATGGCCGTCGCTGTAGGGATTCACGCATGGTTCAGACTTCGCCGTTATGACTTGATCAAGACATGCTGTGATCTCACGGTGATCACCCGAATAGCTACCAAACATGTTGGTGTGTGGGAGCCTGCCGTGCTGGCGATCCCCGATATCCAGCACTTTGGTACCGAAGCACGGTGCCTCGTAGAACCCCGCCGACGAGTTCCCGATCAGCACGTCGCACCACTTCAGCAGCGAGTAGAACACCTGCGGCTCGACGTTGTCGTGGTAGACGGTGTCGGCGCGGTTCTGGGCGAGGCGCTGCCACTCCCGTCGGATGAGGTCGTTCCCGGCGTCCGCGTTTGGCCCCAGCAGCACCAATGCCTCCGTCCTGCGCGATAGAGCGACGCTGAGAGCCTCTAGCTCGGAGGCGGTGTCATCCAGGGTGTTGGGGTGAAACAGCACCACGAGGCTCCTAGCTGGCGTGGTGACGGCAATGCTATCGTCGGTACCATAGTCGGTAGGCATCTGTTGCCTTATCCCCAGGCCAACAGCGATGAAAGTATCCTCACGATTGAGCGTCGGCGTCGCCATCACCATGTCGATCCCTGGGCACCCAGTGACGTGGACGCGGTCGGGTTCCTCTCCCATCTGGACGATCCGGTCTGCCGAGTCCTGGTTCGACGCGAAGTGCAGGTGCGACAGCTTGGTGATGGCGTGGCGGAAGCAGTCGTCCTGGCTGCCCTCGGTGATGTCGCCGCCGCCGATGTGAGCGATCGGCCATCCCATAATATTGGCACCAACTACCGCACCGAGAATTTCGTGGCGGTCCCCGTGAACGACGATGAGTGGCGTATCCCCTTTCCATGGCCACCAGGGATTGGTTTCGCCGCCATTCATGCTGTCCATTACTTTGTCGAGAATACCGTTCACGTTCAGGCTCGCCGATACGGCGCTATCTATCGGACCATGAATGTCTTCTTCTTCGTCTGGCCAAGACACGTCTATCGTTCGCACAGAATGATCATTTGACCGTAGCGCCTTCTCGACCATGACGAGCGCGTTGCGGTCGGACCGGCTGCCAGAGATCAAAGCAATTTTCATCGCAACGGCCTCGAAGTAGTCGACCCAACGTTGCCGCCCTGCGGTATCGGTCCCGGCGGTATCGGCAGCGACGTTCGCATAGGCTGCGACGGCGCGTTCAAATGCTGGTTCGACCCGTACGGCTTAAGCATCTCCGGCCGAATCGTCTCGGATGGCTGCGAGCGCAGCCACTTGGGGATGATCCTTGATATCCAACCCATGTTCGTCCTCCTTTGCTTCGTCTCCGTGGATGACTCTAGCAACGGAACGGGAGTCGGCGTCAACATCGGCCGGCGAACATAATTTCCTCGATCTCCGAGTATCCCACGCCTTCATCGCTGCCTCTCGGCGCTTGCTCTTGACGAGCCTGCGGAGACGCTTCTCCCTGTCCACCTAGTCCCGACCTAATTCACGCTGCGTCTTGAGGGTTTCTAGCATCTCCTTCGTCTCCTTGATCGGATCATCCAACCTCTTCAGCACCGATGAGTATTTGTTCCGAAGATCAAGCATGATCGCCAACTGGTTCTTGAACAACTGCTCGATTTCGTAGGATGTCATGCAAACCTCCTCGCCAACTCGATCCCCGCCGGCAGACATATCGCCCGGCTGAATACCTCGTTCGCCACCGGAAATGTCCCGCCGTCGTCCCGGTACATTTTCAGCCGGTGCATCGGCGTGAACACCGCGCGGGCCATTACCCCCCTCTCGTGCAGCGCCGTCAACATCGCGTCGCGTTCCCCGGGTAAGACCATGATCGTTGGCATCCAGAAGTTCGAGAACGTCCCGGCAGGTTCCTCGTGGAACGTCACGCCGTTCATTCCGTTGATCGCTGCCTTGTATGCCATCGCCAGCCCACGCTTCTCCTTCACTAGACCGTCCAACCGCTTGACTTGCTCACTGCACAGCGCCGCCGAAAGCATCGGCATGCGGTGGTTCCAGCCGACCGCGTCGTGCTCGACCAGCCATGGGTGCGCGACCCTGGCGGTGGTGGCAAGGTGGTGGGCACTGGCCCCGATATCGTCGTCGTTCGTCAGCAGCGCACCCCCGCCGCCGGACGTCACTACCTTGTTGAGGTTGAAGCTGAGGACGGAGACTGCGCCCAAGGAACCGCATGGTTTCCAGCGGTCGGAGGCGTGAACTGATACGGACGAACCGATAGCCTCAGCTGCGTCCTCGATGACGGTAACGCCATAGGCTTCAGCCAATCCGTTAACGATTGACATCTTGCATGGATGACCTAGCAAATGAACCGCAATGACAGCCTTCGGTGGCTCATTGCACGCCAGATATTCTCCGAACCGGTGAGGATCGATCCCGAAATCATGTTTGCTGGAGTCCAGGAAAACGGGTTTTGCTCCAGCCCTGACGACAGCGTTAGCCGCAGCCACGAACGATAGCGTCGGCAGCAGCACGGTGCTACCACGCTTCACTCCCACCAGGTGCAGCGCCAACTCCAGCGCCGCGGTGCCGCTCGACACGGCGACTGCGTGCTTGACCTGGATCCGCTCCTTTAGGCGCTCTTGCAGCAGGTTGACGTAGTGGTAGGAATCTAGCCTGCGGGCCTGATCTGCTATCGCGAGAACATCATCATCGGTGACAACCGGCCGGTGATGGCTAGCCGGCCCTCCGGTTACTGACAAAATTGCGTCCACAACGGCTTGGACGCTTAACAATTTTCCTCTCCTTCATTGCAAATCGGTCCGCCAGCATATCCGATGCGATCCTATGCGCGGACAGCATCTTCTCAGCCTCAGACCTGTAACGATACGGCCCGAACAATCTCCCGCTGACGATACAAGCAAATCCTTCATCTATGCAAACGACTTGGTCTCTCATGCTGGTGCCGTCACCTTCTTGACGGTCGCCTCCGGGTCGAACCGCCCCTGATCGTCCAGCATCGCCCTGGCCGCCTCGAAGTCCGCGTGCGTGTCGATGTCGAGCGAGCGCTCCGGCGGCATGACGTAGGCGTAGGCGTGCGGATCGTACCAGTCGCCCCTCTCCATCAGGTGGTCCCATTTGACGAGGTAGATCGCCCCGTTCGGTGTGTAGACCGTGTCCCTCTCGCCGGCGCCCCGCATCCTGTTGGCGTGGCCGAGCGTGAACAGGGTGTCCGCCTTCGGGAACTCGACAACGGAGATGACCGAATCGGCGCTCGTGTCCTCCATCATTTTCTGCGCTGCCACCACGTCCCGTTCGTCACGAAACGGCGACGTCGGCTGGAGGAGCAGCACAGCATTGTAGGGACCGTCTTCGGCGTTCCTGGCGGCATGGATGACGACGCTCACGTGGTCGGCGTCGCCGCACAACTCCGGCGGCCGCATGATGACCTTGCAGCCATGTTGTTTGGCCACGCCAGCGATGAACTCGCTGTCGGTGCTCAGGACCACGTGGTGGCACGTCGCCAGCCCGACCTCGATCGACCACGCGATGAGCGGCTTCCCGCCGAGCATGGCGGTGTTTTTGTTTGGAAGTCGCTTACTTCCGCCCCTGGCCGTAATCACTCCCAAGACCTTCATTGCGTGGTTTCCTCCGATATCACGAACCCTGCGGATGTGATCGCGCGCAAAATGTCGAGGGCCAATGACGTGGCTTGGATACCGGCTTCATCGCCGACCGCGTGACGGCCAATCTCACCTGTTACGATGTTGAAAAGCTTATCGTTCATCTCTGGTGCATGATCAGTCATGTCATAACCCCGGTTGAAACCCCTCTGCGTCCTTCCGGATGCGCGGGATCGTCGCCAACTCCTCCGGGCTCGGCTCCTTGCGGCCGTGGCCCAAGACGATCTCGGTCTGCCTGATCTTCATGACCATCCGCTCGAACTGCTCCGGCGTCGCAGACATGCGGTGGTCCGGTCCCTCCGCCTCGTTATCTAACGTGAAGTGCTTCTCAACGACGGTCGCGCCCAACGCCACGGCCGCGAGGATCGCATAGTTGCCGATCGTGTGGTCGCTGTAGCCGACCATGCCACCGACGACATTCTGGAGATCCCTAATCGCCCCGATGTTCGCCAGATGCGGAGCGCATGGATACAGGCTAACGCAGTGCATGAGTGTACAACGGCCATAGCTCGAAGGGACTGGATTCATAGCTCTTTCATGAGCGACAGCACGATTACATTGCCTCATGAGGACGCGTTTGACCTCCTTCAGCGTCGCCATCCCAGTGCTGAGCAGGACCGGCAGCCCGGTGTCGAACGCCGCGTCCACCAGCGGTTCGTAGAGCAGCGATCCGGACCCGAGCTTGATGCGCTTCACGCCGCACTCCTCGACCAGGAACTTGAGACTTTCGAGATCGTCTGGCGTGCTTGCAAACTCGATACCAATATCCTCGCAGTGTATCGCTATTTTGTAGGTGTCGTTGAGGGACAGCGCCAAGGACGCCAGCAGGTCATAGTCCTTGCCATTGCGGATGCACTTCTCTGGGATGAACGTCTGCGTCTTCACGATGTCCGCGCCGGCAACCTTCGCTGCGTCGCAGAGGCGGAGCGCCTTGTCGAGTTTGCCGTCGTGATTCACTCCGGCTTCGGCGATGACCGTGACGCTCATGACGATTCGAACCTCGCCCACTTCGGCTTCCACATGCCGCTCTTGATCGCTTGATCCACCGGGACGTCGAATGGCTTGGCGTCTGTCGCTGTCGACGAGAACGTCACCAAACCCGACGCAATCGTGCCAACCTCAGAGCGCGCCACATCGCACCCGTAGACCCAGAAGTTCCACGCCTTCGACTGCTCGGTTCGGCTGTATGGGCAATCATCGCGCGTCTTGCCTGCAAGTCCAGCGGCTGCACCTTCAGCCTCATAGACATTCTGCTGGGAAAACCGATCACGTGGTGGCAACGGCTTGGAGCGTCTAAGGAAGTTGAACATTGTCAATCTTTGTGCAGGCTTTCCACCCGCTGGAAAGGGGCGACAAGCCCCTTCTCTGCCTCTCGGCGACCCTGCCCTGGTAATCTCAGGGCGTAACCTTTGCTGCCTCTGCCGTGAGCGCCGCCGTGACGCCCTGGATGCTCGTCACTGCGGCGGCGATGGCAGGGTCGTTCCCGGTGTTGGCTGCGGCGATCTTCGCCAGTTCCGTCTCGATGGCGCTCGCCGCGGCCGCTGAAGCCGTCTGGAGGCCCGTCACTGCTGCCGTCAGGTTCTCGATGTCTGTCATGATCTGCCTCAATATGTCGATTTGGGTTGATTGACTTCCAGCCATTGCACCGACTGCTGTCGTCAGTATGCTAAGCTGGTTCATCACCTGCGTGTGGCGGGTCGCTGCATCTGTCTCGGTCTCAGCACTCCCGAAAAAATTACCGAAGATGCTCATGTCGCCCCGCTTTTCCTCCCCTCTCAGGGAAGCTTTGAAATTATGGAGTGTTTGATACTTTTGGCTGTGATGAATCCATCACCGCCGCCTTCACCGCATCACTTGTCGGTGCCGCCACCGTGATGATCTTCTTCACGTCGGGAAGTGCCGCCACCGCGGCGAGCTTGGCACCGTCAGTATGGGCAAACAGCGTCCAAATCACCGGTACGAGACCCCCGGCCAGACCACCGATCTGCGCCAACTGCTCGCCGGTTATCCAGCCGCGACCGATGGCAACGCCACCTCCTAGTGCGAGCAAGTTACGAACTAGTCCCAGAACTTGATCTTGATTCGGATACATTTTGCTTCCTTTCTTGGTTATCCCGGAAACCCCAGCGCCCGCTTTTCGGACGGCGTAAGCTTCGCCAGCGCGGCGTTGCGCTCGGCCTCCTGCTGCAGGGTGGACGGTAGGCCGGTCGGGTCGTCAACACCATGATGGTGGGCGCGCTTCGGAGTCCTCGGCGTGCCGTAAGCCAGCGTCTCGGCCAACCGCGCCAGTGCTGTCGCAATGTTCCGATCAGCCTGACTGACCACGGCGTGCCTGCCACTGAGTAGTTCCTCAGCGATCTCTTTGCTCATGGCGACCAAAGCCACTTTCAAAGCCATAATGTCACTGTTATCCGTCATGTCAGCCCAAACGCCTCCCGTTCCTCCGGTGTAAGCTTCGCCAGTCCCGACGCCAGGAGTTGCTGGCGCTTCTCCTTGACGACGTAGGTGATATTGCGCTTGCGGAACGCCTCCATCATCTCTGCCATCAGCGCGTCGCCCCACTGCGGGATCGCCCGCAGCCTCTCCTCCGGCACTTGCACCGCGTCCTGCCATGAATAGCACCCGCACAAGACGAGACAGTAAACGAGTCTGGTCCCCGTCACGAAGTCGCCGGCCGTGGCGCGGAACCCGTCCACCTTCTCGGGCCAGTCGTCAGGAATGGCGTTGCCACGCTCTATAGGCGATCGCTGGTGAGCATCAGTCACAAAGTGCTCTAGACCTGCGGTCAGGACTGCAAACGCATTGGCGGGCTCCTGGCGGCGTTCTGGTCGTATTTCCGGCTTAGGCTCCTGACTGTGGTCGCTGCGACCGATGGAACTAATCCCCGCCGCCTTGTTCCCACCGCCGCCCTCATAGACCACCGGGGCGGGCTGCTGCGCAACCATCGCCTTCGCCTGGGACGACTCCCGCTCGTTCTGGCGCATGTCCTCGATGTGGGACAGCAGGTCCTTCTCGCTGATCGACCATTGACTTGACTTGGTCCAAGACATGACGGTGCGGTGCTTGAGACGCTGGTAGAACCGGACTGCCTCCTCATGGTCGCCCAGCACGTTCTCGGCCAGCGCCAACGACAGATGGGACGCCTCGGCCCCGCCGCTGCCCCAAGAGAAACCCATCTTGGCGTTGACGGACGGCAGCACGGTGACCTTGCCGCCGTCCTCAACGGTGACCTGGCCTCCGGGCTGGCCTCTGAAAATCTTCACGAGTCCCAAACCTTCTCCAGCAGCGCGTTGAAATCTTCGCCGCTCACACCGCAAACGGCCACAAGCCAGGCGGCCAAATTGAGCGCCTGAGCCTCGGTTAAATCTGGCGGCAACCTAAGTTGAATGACGATCTTGTTGGCGCTGGACGTACCGACTGCAAATTCATTACCACGATCCTCGATCATGACGCCTCCCGTCGATACAACGGCTCGAAGCTGGTGCCGAACTCCGTCCCCGTCTCGGCCACCTCCCGGCGCTTCTTCTCGGCGCACAGCCCCGCATAAGTTTGCTCGTCGAACACCCGGAAATAGGACATCGCCGGCGCGCGCAGGTCGGAGAACCCGGATTTGAAAAAGAGCACGGAGTCGGTCGGGTCCGACGTCGCGCCACCGCCGAGATGGAGGCGTTTGCAGCCGTTGCGCGCGGCGAACTCTGCCATCTCGTGGACCAAAATGTCGTTCGCGCATGATCTCGGATGGACGTCGTTGTTGGCGGCCAAGTGATAATAGGCCGTACCGTTCTTCATCATGAGCATGAGCGCGGCCGATTCGACAACGGTGGTGCATGTGGTCGCGTACCATACCGTTCCGAAGCCGCAGAGCGCCTTGAGATACTCGTCCGTGAAGTACCAGCGCGCCGCCGCCTGCTTGCGCAGCATCGTGATGCGATAGAGGCGGATGAACTCGTCAGGACTTGCACCCATCCTGACCGCAACGCCGTCCTTCGCCGCCTTCCTGACGCCGGCCTTCCGGTTGGCATGGTACTGCTCCGCGAAGTCGCCCTTGAGGTCGATCCAAACGACCTGCTTGCGGGTTACAGGTTGGATGGTCGGCACCGCCTTGAACAGCCCGAGCTGGTGCGCAGTCATGAACGGGTGAATCGCGCAGAACTCGGTGACGACGCGGTTCTCCATCGCCCAGCTTGTGAATGCCTGGTTGAACCACTCATAGAGTTGCGGCCCGTGGTTCGTCGCCGGGCCGCCATAGCCGTATGGGCTCGACACGTCGCGGACGCCCCAGAACATCTCCGCGATCTCGCCGCCAGCCGAATCCCTGACGTCTTGCGGAAAGATGTCCCGGATAATGATCGGCTGCGCCACCACGTAGTCGCGGTAGGAGTAAGTTGCCAGCCGCGGCATGTGCCCGCGCGACTCCTCCGCCGCCATGTAGTCCGGCGTCCAGTGAACATCCTGCAGCGCCTGCGGCAATTGGTAGATGGTCCGCAGCCATTTGTCACGGTCGTTCACTGGATGAAGGAGTTCGAAGCCCATCAGCGTCCCCCTGGAAGTATGATCTTCCCGCGCGGCCGCACGTCGTCCGGCAGTTGACCCAGCGCTTGCTTCCGCTCCGCGGGCGTCAAGACATCAGCGGCGTGCGCAAGCATCTGCCTGCCGAAATCCAACGCCGTCAACCCTGGCACCTTGAAGCTGACCTCCCGCGGCGTCTCCGGGTCGAACCCGAACAGCACGCAGCCGCGGTGGTCGAGACTCGTGGTGACGCCGAACGTGTTCGGCTCGCGCAGGATGACTCCGCCGCCGGGGTACTTCATGCGGCGCAGAAGGTGAAAGAACTCGTTGAACTCGGACGCCCAGGCGTCGATGGCATGCACCGGCAGGGTCAACGTCACGACCGCCCCCCCTACGAGCAGGACCTTGATCGTGGCCACCCGGCCGTCCGGAGATATGTCCCGGCTGTCCGCCACAGGCCGAATCGCGTGCAAGTCCTGCATGTTCAGCCCTTCTTGAGACACACGGTGCGGATCCTCCCGGGAAATGACTTGAACTCGTCGTTGAAAGTCTTTTTTGCTGCTTCGCAGGCTTGTTCAGACGGAAATTCAACGGTTCCAGATGACATAGCTGTCCCGATGCTGCTGTGAAATACCAGCCAAATAAGAACATAAGTCATCAGTTATCCCCCCTGGAAAGACTTCTGCACCTACGCACAACGGCGAGAAATCGTCAACATTGGCCGATTTTTTCTCGTTTCCCTGTTTACATTCCAAAAACGACTGTCTATAAATCGACTCATCACCCTGGGCCCCAGGCCCGCTCCAAAGGAGAGACCAGATGAAAAACCCCACCAACATCGTAGCCCTTCCCCAGGCCAAGCCTACCGTCCGCCGCGCCCGCAAGAACTCCACCGCCGCCCGCGTCGCCAAGCAGTTCGGCCCGGCCGCCGGCCTCGGCTCGGTGATCAGCGTCCTGCTCGGCCTCAGCCTCACCCACCTCGCCCACGGCATCCAGATCGTCACCGGCTGCTCTGTCTGGGAAGGCAACGCGATGGCGATCGGCATCGACCTCCTGATCGTCAGCCTTGAGGTCGCGATGGTCACCACCTCCGGCACGAAGTCCCACAAGTCTGTCGCTCGGTTCGCCAACCCGGCGCTGGTCGCCGCCTTCGGGTGGTCGGCAGCCCTCAACGCCCTGGCGTTCGGCTCCGGCGCCCCCGACAGCACCTACCACTGGATGACGGTCACGGGCGCGGCGCTCGGTGCCAGCATCCCCGCCCTCATCTACGCCGGCACCCGGGCATGGGCGGCTCTGGCGATCAACAGCAAGCAGCACTGAGATCAACCGGCGCTCTCGAAAGGGAGCGCCACCCCCTACGCGGGAGGAAAAGATGCCGGCGAAATACAAGATTGACGAGCACGTCGCTTCATACAACAGCGGCCTCGTCTACATCGTCAAAGCAGTTCACGAGCTGGACCTTACTGGCGAGACATTCGCCTACACGGTGAGGCGATTGCGGGGTGGCGTCGAATACGGACCAACGCGGAAAATCAGCGAGTTCGGATTGTGTCCGCTGTTAATTGATGACCCTGCGTTCGTCTACGACGAAGACAAGATGTTCCCGTTCGCAAGCCGTCACAGATTGACCGACTGAGCTTTTCCCGTCCTGCCCATCCGCCGCGGTGGGCAGCCGGGAGCGGCTTGGAACCGACTCCAGATGGAGAACCACAAATGGATAGACATGACGATCGCATCATCAGCGTTCAGGAACTCGCCCAGATCAGGCGAGCACTCCAGTTAGCTTTGAGCGAAATCCATAATCCTGGATACGGACGCTCCACGAAGAACGATGTCCCTACGCTTATCGAAGAAGTCCTGGCGATGCCTCTTCTCGGCGGCGGGATTAGGTGACGCGCGACGGTGCCCCGCGTGGGGCACTATCGGGCCTCAGCCCAACCGCCAGAGATGGAGAACCACCGATGATCGCCATGACCAACGCCAACATGAAGAACCTGCCGACCGTAGCAACGCCAGCCCCGCAGAAGTCCTGGGACAAGCAAAATGACGCCATCGCCGCCGCGATCCGAGAGCTTGGCCCCGAAGCCCGCCATCGGTTCGAATTTTCAACCGACCAACAAGACGATGGCCGATGGACGTGGACGCCTATTGATCCTGACAGCATTCCAGCACCGACGGGATTCCAGTTCAAGATCAATGGCGGCAAGCGTGCATTCCTCACCACCATGGCCGAGAAGCAACGCCATAAGGACCTCACCAAGCCGGCCGATACGCATTCTCCCGAGGCCCGTAATAGGCCCCTCCAGATCATCGACGTGGTGAAACGCCATGCCGATAATCAGACACTCAAGCTTATCGTTGACGATTTGCTGGACGTTCCTGGCAATGCGGCATTCCGAGCCACCATTGCCAAGATGGTAGAAGAACTAAAATAATCCGATCGAGTCGGGACGGGAGCGTATTGTGCGCCCCGTCCCTTTGACGGCTAGTGGCGGTTCAAGTCCTGTATCTTGCCCATGCATGGCATGCCGAAGCGGTGATGGTAGTAACCTCCGAGACTGGTCCACACGATGTGATCACCGCGGCGCAGTTCCTCGGATAACTTCTGCTCGACCTTCTCACGAGCGGCGCGCCTGTGCATCCACGTGCCGGATTCCCCCAACAGGAACGTCGACGCCGAGAATACGTATCCGCGATTGGTCTCGCTGAACTCGGCGATCGCCGCGAACGCCCTGTCGTCTATGCGCTCGGTCCAGGTGCGGCGGAGCACGTTGGCCATCGGATCGCGTGGCTGCCTCATCACGACTCCTTGGCGGTTAGGGATAGATGTTGTCTGTCACGCCGGCGATCCTCGCGGAGACGCCAGAGGATGCTGCATACCACCGACTCCAAGGAACCTGTGAGTTCGGCGATGTCGCAAGTGTCCATGCGCCCGTGGTCCCACAGCAGCAACATCCTCATCTCGGAGTCTGTCATTTTGGCACCAACTTCCCATCCGCCACCAGTTTGTTGATGAGATGCACCAAAGGTTCTGGAATAAACGACTTGGATTCCAGTTTCTTGACTTTCTTGACTGGATTGTCGTTTGTCAGCAGGCCCGTTGTCCTGGAAATTGTACGACTAGCTCGTCCATGAGAATCGGTAAAACCCAGATAGCGCGCGAACTGCCTCTCTGATAGACCATTGGCCTGCCGTAAACTCCTGAGTTGTGCTCCTGTCATTGCAATCTAGCCATCTCACAAAGTCCCCCGCGTAGTCAGCCCAAATTACCAGGGCCAGCATGAACAACGCAACCGCGACAACGTCCCATAGGTCGGTCCAGTCGGGGTCGCGCAGCCAAGTCATGGCTTCACCCTGGAATAGGCAAGAATTGCCAATAGTGACGGGACGATCGCCGCGAGCACCCATCCGGTGCTGATCCCTACTGTGAAGACCATCACCATCGCGATGATCACTGGGGAGAGGCAACATACCCACCCAATGCCGACAAGGATGACCGCCCACCAATTCACGAGATCACCTCCCCCACTAACCTCGTGTCCGTCCCGCAGTTGCAGCAGTAGGCCGTCTCGAACACCACCTTGACGACCCACTTCTGGGTGAGCTTGTCCCAACCACTCTGCCCTGCGTACACGCTCTCTTTCGGCAGCGGACTATCGAAGGTTATCCCGAACCAAATCGCCGGTGGATCACGATTGACCCAGCAACAAACGGAACTACCGAACCATGCGCAGCCGGCACGATGAACTCCATGCCTTTTCATCAATTCATCGATATCAACCATCATGATCCCTCCGCGCTGTAGCCCCGCCCCGTGGGAGCCGGATCCCCACATCCCGGCTCCCCTAGGCCGGTGCCGCCTACTGGCTGGCGACCACCTTCTTCACGTAGTAGGTCGTTACGATGCGCGGATGCTCCGCCCGCGCCTGCTGGACCTGCGGCGCACTTAGGGTGTTGGTCCCGAGATTGATCGCACCAGGGAACCAGCCGAGCGCCAGACCGAAGAACGGCATGCGCTGCACGTCGGCCGCCGTCTGGAGGGCGATGAATTGGTCGGCCGGGCCGCTCTCGCCAGACGCCTGGTGATCGCGCGTGACGGTGACCTTCTCCCCAGTATCAGCTGGTCCATAAACTGTCTCCTGGATCGCCGCACGGGCGTGGCGGGGTGCCTTGTGGTACGTCACCCGGTAGGCCCCCTCGCACCACCGCATGTGGCGCTCGTAGAACCCCACGTCGGTCGCGCAGCGCCCCACGTACTGCGCGAACTGCCGCTCCGTGAACCGCGTCGCCTCGGCACCGAACCCGAGGTAGAGCACGGGCAATGATGCCGCCATGGCGAGAGACACAATTTTGATTTGTTGAAACGCAATCATAAGAACGTCCTTCCTTCATCGTCTTCGTGGTTGTGGCTACCGCTACAACGGTGCCCCGTGCGGGTAGAGTTCACGCTCTACCCGCCCAGGCCAGCGTCAGACCAGCGACGTGACGCGCTCGGACATCTTCGGCTTGTCGGTCTCGCCGAGGACGAACTGCACGTCGACCACGTCGCCGTCCACCAGCGCACTCCAGTTCTTTTCGATGTGGTCGTGCGCGACCTTCATGGTGCGTGAGCCGTCGGACCAGCTGTAAGGATCATACGAGACGCCGCGGCACTGACCTTTGATCACGATGACGCAAGTCTCGGCCGCGGTGCCGCTGTAACCGTCGCGACGCAGCAGGTATCGTTGGCCTTCATTGTCCGGCACCGGCTTGATGCAGATCGCCGGGATGAACGTCCCCTTGTCGCGTATCTCCAGACACTTCACTTGCATGATAGTTCTCCATCTATTGATTGGAGCGACTGGCCCGTCACGCCGCCGTCTTGATCTGCGCCATGCGCTCGGCGATGACCCACAGCGCCTTGTTCAGCCGGACGTCCTGGTCGATACCCTTCACCTCGCGGGTCGTCGTCCGCCTGCGCCGGCCGTTGGCGTCGAGCCCGACCGCCGTCAGCCCGCCCTTGATGGTGTTCTCCTGAATGGTGTTAAACGTTGTCCAGAGGTCCCAGGCGAAGTCGTCATGGCGCCGCGGGATCAGCAGTTGGTCCGGCTTCACCGGAGTCGTGACATCACCATCGGCGTCCGCGAACCGCAGGACGTGCGCCGACGCGGCGAACGCGTCGCGCTCCTCCTTGACCAGCTGCTGACGGGACCACTCCGCGGGAGCGACCAGCGCCTTCTGCGCCTCGTCGAGCACTCGGTATGTTCCCTCGATGACCTTGCCCATCACGTCGCCGGAGTGGCGCACCTTCACGGTGTCGATCGTCCCCGTCTGCGCCACCATGCCGTTCAGACACTTGATGCGGAACAGACCGGCGAGCAGGTCGTACGCCGATGAACCATCGTTCGCGTTCTTCAGCAGCATCTCGCAGACCGTGTCCCCGACCCGGTATTGCTCCTGATTGTCCATCCGGCGTAGCCGCAGCAGGTGCTTGGTGAACAGCCGACGGTCGTCCATGCGCGCGACGGACTGCTTCGCCCCGACGACCTGGAATCCCTCCTTACCCAGGTTGCGCAGGATCTCGATGGTCGGGATCGGCGCGAACCGCTCGGACCGACTGGAGTGCGCCTCGACGGCAAAGACGGACGGTGCCAGCTTGTGAAGTTCGTCCTCGGTCAATCCTCGGCCGGTATCGAAGCGCGCGGCGGATACGTTCATGTTCATGTGGTTCTCCATCAAGTTGCGGAACTTTGACGGTTCCCCAATGCCGTCACATAGCAACGGCATGGCGGGAGCCGTCAACACCGCTCAATCGTTAACTGCCAGAGGATAGATGATGAACTCTCCATCTCGGACTCGAACAATGTTGTCACCTTTGAACTGAGCGCGACGTGATAGTTCAGTCTGCCAATAGACAACATCGCGCATGTCGCCAGACAAGGTGACCGTGACTTTTTCTGGTTGTCTTCCGAAATCCATTGTTCTTGCTCCTACCACCCGTTTTTCTCGACGATTGCCCAGCCCTCGACCACGTCGAAACGGCCCATCTGGTTGTCGTCCTTGTCCCACCAGCCGCGTTTACCGTCCGTGTTCGTCTGGCTGTCACGGGTAGTGGTGATGCCATGGGACTTGAGAACCTCGGAAAGGGTTCGGTCGTATTGCTGGTCCATCTCTTCCTCCTACCCGCTTCTGAGCGCTTGTCGAAGAACGTGTCGCCCCAGCTGATTCGATCCGTTCAGGCTTTCCAATTCCAAGCTTTGCCGGTCTGTCGTGCGTATTCGTTGGCGGCCTCTGTCTCGTTCAAAACGCCTTCCGCGATATAGTGGCGAAGATCGCGTTCGATCGCTGCATCGCGATCAAGTTTAGCCTGCTTGTCTGTCTTGGTCTTGGTCATCTCTTCCTCCTACGGCTTCCGTGCCGCCACGGCTGAAGAAGGATTGGCATTCAACCAATCCTCTATGGCGTCCTGAATAACTGATGCCAGCGTATCGACACGCTCGCGGTGATTATGCGAAATGACTTCATCTCCGATGAAAAACTCTGCCAAGTCTCGGCATTCGGTTGCCCAAGTTTTTCTGGCCATCTCTTCCTCCTACCGCTTCCGTGTCGCGCTGGCTGACTCGGCTTCGATCGCTCTATCGACCGCTTCCGCCTTTTGCTGCTGGATAAGATATTCACGCTCCAACGTCCTGTTAATGTCGTTAAATTGCTCGGCGGTAATACGTCCAGAGGCAAGTTGCCCAGCATTTTCGAGAAGATGACGGCGATATTCGGTCGTGTTCATCGGCTGTTCTCCTCCCTACTGCTTCCGTGTCGATTCATCCGAAGAAATGCTTGATGGCCCGCCTGACGACGCCATCCGGCACGCGGTAACGATCAGGACGGTAGACGTGCCCGCCAGGAACCAGCACGAAGTAGGTTAGCCCGACGTGCCCGGAGAACCGGCGCACCCGGTACAGCATGCCGCTCTCTGAGTTGGCGAGCAGTCTGGTCTTATCCCCGCCGTCGCGCCGCCATTCCCGGCGGTAGCGGTGGATGAGCCCGCGGCGCACGTAGTCGCGGACTTCGCGTTCGCGATCCATCTCGCACTCCTCGCCGTCGCAGTTGTATCCGCCTTCCTCGTTGAACGTGCCGCATTCTCCGCACGTCCAGCCGTGCCGGCGCTGGTGCCAGTTCATGCTCATGGCGCTGCCCTTCTATTGCTGTAAAGAAGGCAAGCGATTTCTGCGTTTATCTCGACGTACCTCTTCAGTTGTTTCTCTGGGAGAACATCAGGATGCCTAGTGTTTATCGTGCTTCGCTGCCTTCTCAGATATCTTAATCGAGCGCGAATTTCTAACTCACTACGCAACTGCTCTTCTTGCTGACGTTCAGCCTCTTTTCTGCGGTGCTCTTCAAGATGCCAAGCGTGGCGACGATCTTTCGCTTCAATGTCGGCCTCGGCTTCTGCGTCTCTAGTTTCCTTGATGTCTTCTAAGCGTTCTGGCTTGATACTTCCTGACCAGTTGGCCGACGCCAATTCTTCAAATATGCGATCCAGTACAATTCCGGTTATCGTAACCGTAATCTCAGAATAGTCTTCACCACCAGCCTCAATCTTCAGAACCGGCTTTCCACCCCACCCATCATGACGCAAAGCTACCGTAGTCCTTGAATGATTTGGATGAGCACCTTGAAAAAAGGAATAGCTTCCATCGCCATGACGACGATCAAATCTGATTGGCATGATTCATCACTCCCGAAACGTGCGCCCGAAGGCCAACTCGTAGGCGAAGAACATGCCGCCGATGACGAATACGCCGGCCATGATGAAGTCTGAGTTGTAGGCCGCGCCCATCCCGAGGATGGCCGCGATGATGCCGAGGATGGCGGTCATGTGTGCCCCCTCAGATGCTGGCGTAGCGGACGAAGATGCCGGTGCAGTTCTGGTGCACCTGCGCGTCGATGCCTTCCTCGAAGTTCACGAACGACCCGCGCGTGGTGAGTTCGAACCCGCGACGGGCGAGGTGATCGGTGGCCTGCTGGATGTTGGGGAAATACTGAACTGTTGTCATCGTCTGGTCTCCTCTTTGAGGCGGGCCTGTGGCCCAGTTGACGAGTCGATTTATAGACAGTCGTAGCGGGTATGTAAATAGCTAAGTTGGCCCTTTTCTGCTTTTTTTCGTCTCTTGCCCGGTTTCATCGCCGCACCACTTCCCCGTTGAGCTTCTTGCGCATCCCGGGGATACCCCAGGAACGTCTAGGAACGTCCGTGGTGCGTTTGGCGTCAATCCCGGCCGAACTACCGACCCTCGGCTTCGGCTTCCCTGCGACCACCTGTGGTGCTTGGCGGAGGCGTTTGACCTTGGCCACGATGCTGGTGTCCCGGCTGGACTTCTCTCGGTGCACAGCCTTGAACTTGGGATCGAGATTCCACCACTTGTCAGATCCGTCATGCGCATGAAGGATCACGTGATCGAACTCGAACCACGACAGGACGTGTTCGGCCTTCACCTTGTCGGCCCGCGCCGCGTCCCGCTCATCCCGCGGCAGCAGACATGCCAGCGCCGCCGCCAGCTTCGTCTTCATCGGAATGTGCTTGCGCTTGCGTCTCGCCATCCGGTTCCTCCCATTGCAGTTCTACCGGCAGCACGTCCGGCGGCGCGTCCATGAACTGCTCTGCTGCCTCAGCCTTGCCGCCGTACTTCGTCGCCAGGATCACCCACTCCCGGACGTGATCCGCGTTCTTGAGCAGCCATACCAACGTAGAATATGCCGCCGCCATCCTCGCGAGCTTGAACTCCATCGCCTCCTGGCGCATCTGGCCGCGAATCACCATCTCCGGGTACATCTGGCAGCGGCGGGTGTACTCGGCGCGGATTTCATCCAATTGTTCGGAGAGAGGGATTCGATCTGTCATCTATTTTCCAATTAAAAAGGACGACCTAATTTGAGGTCGCCCTTTCTCGCACGTCAACATCTACTTGCGGATGCCGGCCTTCTCCATGAAGGCTCCAAGCTGCTTGTGGGCTTCGAGCAACTTGAGATTATCCCAGGCCGTATAGATGCGCTTGTTAGAAAAGCTATCGTCACGGTAATCAATCGAAGCGATCGCCGCCGCCGCCTCCTCGTTGATAAGCCGGATATTGATGCCCTGGTTGAAGCAAACCTTGAACCCTCCTTCCTGGATCTCCTTGATACGCTCGCGCCATTGTTCCGCTGGTTGGCCAAAAAAGTCGTTATCGAGTAGGTGCAGGTGACGCGGGTGACCATCACCGCGCCAAATATCGGCGATCGTGTTGACCGTACGATTCTTGCCTTCCTTAATTGGTACCACGCAGAACTTACAGCTTAGCCGGCAGCCGCGTTGCGTAAAGCCGAGTGACCCTGTGAATTTCGGATAGAGCGAATAATCTGGTTTTATCCGTTCAATATCGTCGTCGAGGATCACCGAAGCCCCAGATGGGCCGAGTCCGGTACCTCCGATGATGGCTTCCGGCCACACTTCGCGAAGCTTGGCGGTACGTTCCTTTGAAAACTCGAATATCGTTGACCCGTAGATCTTTGTCGGCGGACTCAAGAACATATCCTTGCGTTCCGGGATGCGTCGTGTCAACTCGATGTGGTCGCCACGCTGGTGATGCCATGCCGCCAGCTTCATGAGTGCGAGATTGGGAAGTTTCCCGTCTAGATGGACGAGTAGAACACGTTCGCTCATCGCTTGATCCTTTTGGCATCTTCGATGTTGTCGCATGCCGCAGTGAATAAGTCGATCGTCCTCATTCCGCCGCCTGCAGGCCCGTTCTACTTCAGATCCTGACGTAATGGGCTTGATGGAAATCCTTCGCCCTCTCCTCGTACAGACCGGCATCACGGTATTTCTTTTCATTGGCGCACTGCTGCGCCTTCCACATGGCCCACGCCTCCATGTTTTCCAGAGTACGGCTAGAAATGCTAACGTTGACCGGAAACGATCTGGGAAGATTACCACCGCTGATGGCGTCTCTCAGTCTTTCCAGCGCATGCGGGTCTTCTCCGTACAGCGCCACATATCCTGCATCTGGTCTCTTGGTGTAAGTGACGCCGCTCAAGATACCAATAAGAGCGCCGAACTCGGCTCGATCTCTAATCTCAATATCCCAACGATCATCTGTCCTCATATCAATCTACTCCGCTGCTTGCAGATGCCTCACGGCATTCTGCTTCGATTTCGCGAACGCAATATTGCGCGAACGAATCCACTGCGCAACCTCGAACGAGACCTCCGTCGGGACTTTCTGCATGTAGTTCGGCCATACACCGAACTTCTCACGAAACATGTGCGCCGCGCGGCCGTCCTGGCTGCCTTTCTCGCGGCAGTATTGTAGCAGCTGCGAGTAGAACAGTTGCTTTTCTGCTGGCGTATATTGCCGGCTCAGCGCCTGCCCCGTCTTCTGCATCGCGCCAGGGACGTACTCGACCAGCACGCCATTGCGCTCGACCACGCCTGACGCCAGCGGGAGCATGTGGCCGCACTCGGTGCATGTCCGATTGAGCCGCGGGACGATCGCCTGGCACTCGGTGCACGCCCGCGGCAGCGGCTTCTTGCGCTTGGCGTCCTTCGCCTTGCCGTTCGGTTTGCCGTCGTCCAACCGATCATAATGAATATCGGTTACCAAACCGAGTTCCATCGTTGAGTTACTGTGATCCAGAATTATTGCGCAATCCTTGTTCGTCGCTGTGCGAAGACATCTGCCAATAATTTGGGTATATAGGATGGGACTCTTCGTCGGCCGCCCAAGAACCAAACACCTCACGTCCCAATCTACCCCACAAGTGAGAGTCCCGATATTTACAACCACGTCGATCTGGCCGTTGTGGAACCCGCGCTTGATCTCCTGGCGTTCCGCCGACGGCGTCTCGCCATCTTGGTACGCCGACGACACGCCCGCTTCCTGGAACCGGTAGTGGACCGTCTCGGCGTGCTTCCTATCGACGCAGAACACGAGTGTGTTCGGCTTCCCCCACATGCGCTTCCATGTGTCGATGATGTCCGCCGTCAGCGTCCCGCCGCACATGGCGTCCGAGAGTTGATCCTTGACGTACTCGCCGGCGACGACCTTCACCTCGGACAAGTCCGGCTGCCCGGTGCAAAATACCTTGAACTTCGACAGGAGACCCTTGTCGATGAGTTCCTGCGTCGTCGCGATGATAAGCAAGGACTGGAAATACTTCCCTAGCCCCTTGGACCACGGCGTCGCCGACAGACCAATGAACGGGACGTTCTGCCACGCAGCATCTGCCAGCCATTGCTTGTGGAAGTCGTGCAGCGAGTGCACCTCGTCGAAGATCACCGTCTTCGCCTCGGGATACGCGCTGCGGCTTTTCAGAGTTTGTATGCTGCAAATTTGGACGGGTTTTGCCCAATCAGTCATCGAGTGGTTCGCCTGGATCACCCCGATGTCCCTGATCCCCTCGGCGTAGAACGCCTCCACCGTCTGATCGATGAGACCGATCGCGTTCACTACGAACGCCAGCCTGTTACCCTTGCGAATCGCCCCATCCACGATCGCCGCCGCCATCCGCGTCTTGCCTGCCCCCGTCGGTGCCTGCATCACGACCCGCCTCACACCCTGCTGGATCGTCGCGCGCAGGTCGTCCAAACCTTGCTGCTGGTGTTCCCAAAGCGATTTGTTCATGTTGCGCCCTCACCGATTTGCAACCGTTGGTCCAAAACCGGTGTCGCGCGCGTGTCGCGCGTATACGTTCCCCCCTAGTTTGTTTAAGAAAGATTGCTCTCCAGTACAAAGTTTTCCTTCTCTTCCTGCCTTCCTCTCTTGTTTCCCTTCTTGGAGAGGCAAAACAACAAATGAAGGAAGCAAGATGGGGTTACCTGCGCGCGCGAGGGCAAATGTCTGGAACATGGGCACGTCTCCTCGTTCCCAGGGAACTTGTCCCGGGTGGTTGTGGTGGTATCAATGTGGTTCACACCTCGCCGTGGCCTTTGGCGAGGTTCGACGTTACTTCAGGCAGCGAGCTTCTTTTGGGATTTAGACTTAGCGAAGTGCTCAGCCAGTTTTGCCAGAGCTTGATCCTGATCAGACTTCGTTACCTTGCCGCACGGCTCTCCGGACAGGTCGACGCGATCGACGTCTTCGACAAGGCAGCGTCGGTATCTGATTGTCTTGGTATATCGGTAGAGGGTACGGTTGATCTTCTCTTTGCTGAGGAGCGGTAATTGTTCTTTGAGATCGACGTGGATGCCGATCTTGAGGGGTTTTGGATTAGCCTTCCAAGCAAAAAATGCCTTTGGAAATACGGCTATCAATACCGGAAGCATCTCTCCGGGGATGTTTCGTTTGGGACTAGGCGACATGGAAACCCCTCATTCTTGGTCGAGGGGATTGACGAGACGAGATATTTTACATATTTCATCTCTTGGATGCGTAGCCGACCAAAGCACTTCGCATCCGAACCCGGCGGTTGAGGCTACGGCCTCCTGCCGGGGTTTCTTTTTGTAATCCCGCCGTCATGTGTTCGTCAACCAGCATTGTGCTGTTGATAACTATGTGAATACGCAACGTCTCGTATAGTGTGCCAGCGCTAACGCTAGGGATTGATTCCGCGGGTCGACATCCTTGTCCGGCAATGAGTACACTCCGCTTTTGCGGAAGCGCGACAAGGAACCGGAGGATGTCTTTCTGGGAACTATCGAGCCCCGCGGTGCCCGACAGGGAATACACCTTGCCGCACCGATGGGAGCATAGCGCCATGGTATCGCGTTGAGGTCAACACCGGTTGACGCCACGAATCATCTGGGCATAAGGTCACTTGCTCCGCGGCAGCTACAACAGCCTTTGACGATTTGGGAGTCGGAGGAAGCTATGTGCTGGAGACGGTCATTCCCAAAGGCCAACCCTCCAGATTACCTTCCCACGCTGGGCTGGCGACCAAGGGCTAGCTGCGGAGCGCTTCTCCACCACTGTTGACGCCGCGTCCCGCGCGGGATTAGCGTTCCACATGGTTCGTGGTGCGCCTTGCTGAGTCACCATCTGCGGTGCCAGGGTCGGGTCCATCGCCCCCCTATCCCTCCGGCCCTGGCGTCGTCAGCTATTAATTCTGCCGTGTGCTTGGACGTGGAAATCTAGTACTCGGCAGATCGACGGCGGCAGGCTGGGTAGGTCGCAAGACTTGCAGCCTGCCGCCGTTAGCTACGATCCCGTGGCGGAACGGTAGACGCGGCAGGATAGGTCTGCCGGCATCGGAACCACTCTCACGATGCCGTGGAGGTTCGAATCCTCCCGGGACCTCTTAACAATGCAGGAGACATCAACAACATGGCAAAAGCGGCAACGAAGAAGAACAAATCCGGCAAGGTCGACGGCCGGTCGAAGGCGGCGCGAGCCGCGAAGGCAAAGACTGGCAGTGGCGGCAACGGCCGCGATCTGCATCTGTCAGATAACGGCGGGAATCAGGAGGCGATCCAGGCCAGCTTCCTGCAGCACCGCAACCTATGGAACAACGCCATCGCCAAGCTGAAGGTGGCCGAGAAGGCGCTGAAGGAGGTTGTAGCCGACGCCAAGGCCGAAGGATTCTTGAAGCTACACTTCCAGATCGCCGACGCGCTGACGGCTGGTCCCAAGAAGGAGGCCAAGGTCGTCGGCGAGGTGAAGAACCGTCTTCAGGTGGCCCGCTGGATCGGCCACGCGATGGGCAAGCGGATCGACCTCAACCAGCTCGACCTGTTCGCTCCGGACAAGCCGGCCGGCGACCCGGTCCAGGCTGCCTACGAGGACGGCGAGAGGGCCGGCCTGGGAGGCGTTACGGCGAACGTGCCTGGACAGTATTCAGCCAACGAACTCTCACAGGCGTGGCTCTCAGGCCACCACAAGGGGCAGTCCACGCTCCATAAGGGCATCAAGCCGCTGGAGGAGAAGACGGACAGCGTCGTCGGGCCTGCCGCCGGCTGGGGTGCGTCGAAGGCGACAACGGCATGACCACACTCCAAGAAGCTGAAGCCAAGCTGAAGGCTGCGCGCGCGGCTCTCCCGCAATGGGATGATCTTCCGACGGCCCCAGCTGTCATGGAGCGTCTCATAGACGCAAAGATCGACGTGGCACTGGCCCCGATCATCAAACGGCTGGAAGAATTATCCGGCGACGTATGGAAGCGCGGAACATGAGCCCGCTCGTCGTCGGCCTCGACATAGCGACGGACTGCGGCGTCGCCTATGGGCATCCCAGCGACTACCCAAAATGCCAGAGCTGGGACCTGCGCAAGGGCGGCAAGGGTCGTCCGCGCCGGCTGGCGGCGTTGTGGGACTACCTGCACGACTTCTGCAACGTCCATAGCCCCGACATGCTCTTCTACGAGGCCGGGATGGGCCTTCAGACGGCGCTGGGCATAGGCACCAGCGAGGAGACATTCGCCTTCCTGCGGGGCGCTATCGGCGTCGTGGAGGCATGCGCCATCAAAGCCAGAATACCCTACATCAAGTCGATCGGCGTGCAGGATGCCAGGAAGCACCTGCTGGGCGCCGGGAGGCTTCCGAAGGGCGAGGGCAAGAAGCTGGTGTTCGACCGCTGCCGCGCCCTGCGCTGGCCAGTGACGAACGAGGACGAGTCGGACGCCGCGGCAATCTGGTCGCTCGGCTGCGGGGAGGCCAACCCGCTGTCCAGCGCGATGGTAACGCCGCTGTTCTCGGGAGCGCCGCAGTGAGGTACGTGGTTTTGCTGCCTGATGGCCAGCCGTTGATCGGCACCAAAAGCGACACGTCTCAATCCGCCATGGCCAAGGCCATGATGATGGATATTCCGCACGGCTGCCGAGTGGTCGAGATCACGGACGAAGATCATTTCATGGTGTTGACCGCGCAACGCTAGCCGTGTCTCTATGGTCGCATGAGCGACCATCCCTCAAATCACGTGAAATACTTTCGTTACGTACCCCATCGTCTCATCCTTGACTATGAGCATGACGGCTGGATCGTGATCGACGATATGGGCGGCCGGCATGGCGAGTGGTCAGTGCTGATGTGGTGGCCGTTCCGGTGCAGTTTCGGGGGATTATCAACATGAGCTACCAAGATTTTCTTGAGAGAAAATCGCAGCTTGGCTCAATGCACGGCTTCGATCCGTTGTGGATGCCGAGCGCCGCTTTCGATTTCCAGCGATCCTTGATCGAGTGGTCCTTGCGCAAGGGGCGCGCGGCGATCTTCGCCGACTGCGGTTTGGGTAAGACGCTGATCCAACTCGCGTGGGCAGAGAACGTGGTTCGAAAGATGAACAGACCGGTGCTGATCCTGACGCCGCTGGCGGTATCGCACCAAACGGTGGCGGAGGCTAGCAAGTTCGGCATCGAGGCCAAACGATCCCATATCGGTACCCCCAGCGGCATCGTCGTCGCCAATTACGAGAAGCTTCACCACTTTGATCCAAACGACTTCAGTGGATGCGTATGTGACGAAAGTTCCATACTCAAGTCCTTCGACGGCGTGAGGCGCAAGGAGATCACGGAGTTTATGCGCAAACTGCCGTATCGTCTGCTTTGCACGGCGACGGCGGCGCCCAACGATTACGTGGAGTTGGGAACGTCGAGCGAGGCGCTCGGTGAGCTTGGGTACACCGACATGCTGACGAAGTTCTTCAAGAACGACCAACATACGATCAAGCCGATGCGCGGAGGATACTGGGACAAAGGGAAAGATCATGCGGCTTTGGCTGAAGCCGCCAAATGGCGATTCAAGGGTCATGCCGAAGTGCCGTTCTGGCGCTGGGTGTGTTCGTGGGCTAGGGCGGTACGTCACCCTTCAGACCTCGGCTTCAGCAATGACGGTTTCATCCTGCCGCCGCTGATCGAGCGGGATCATATGATCGACGTGGACAAGCCGGCCGACGGGATGCTGTTCTCGCTACCTGCGGTAGGTCTCAAGGAGCAGCGCAGCGAGCGGCGCAGGACCATCGACGAGCGGTGCGCGAAGGCGTCGGAGTTGGTCAACGGACACCAGCCGGCGCTCGTGTGGTGCCACCTGAACGACGAGGGTGACTTGCTCTCGAAGATCATCCCGGGCGCGGTCCAGGTGAGCGGCGATGACGCCGACGATGCCAAGGAGGAGAAGTTCATCGCGTTCGTCGCCGGACATATCCGCGTCTTGGTGACGAAACCCAAGATCGGAGCATGGGGATTGAACTTCCAGCACTGCAATCACGTCACGTTCTTCCCGTCGCATTCTTTCGAGCAGTATTACCAGGGAGTACGAAGGTGCTGGCGGTTCGGGCAACAGAGGTCCGTCACCGTGGACATCGTGACGACAGAGGGCGAGAAGGCCGTGCTCGCCAACCTGCAACGCAAGGCGAAGGCCGCGGACAAGATGTTCTCCGACCTGGTGCTCCACATGAACGATGCTCACACGATCGCGAGGGCGTCGGTGTTTTGCAAACAGGAAACAATCCCAAAATGGTTGTGACTGAGGAAACGGTGGCGTATAACGTCGCATGGTCGATTGGTCAAAGTACAATGTCGAATGTGCGGAATGCGGTGCCTATCTTTCCCGGATATTGTTCAGACCCAAAGATGGCAGGCGCATAGAGAGATTTTTTTGCGATTTCCACTGCAAAGGACGATGGCAATCAAAGCAACATCCGGTTTCCAATGAGTGGCTCAGAGAAAAATACGTCGTAGAGGGTCTTGATTGTGTGCAGATTGGTAGACTCGTTGAGCGCGATGCGAAGTCTGTTTGGAATTGGCTCAAGTCAGCAGGCATTCCGACACGGCGGCGCGGCTCCGACAAACGGCAGCATTTTATAAAAGGGCAGAAAAATCTCTTCGAAGGACGGAAACATACCGAGGAAACAAAGCAGAAAATGCGTGAAATCGCTTTGGCAGATGGTCGCGTTCCATTCGATCCGGCCATCGGTTCTTACATGAAGGGGCGTAAGGGCGCGTCAACGCCCAGTTGGAAAGGCGGTATAACGCCGGAACGTCAGGCGTTTTATTTGACCCGTGAATGGAAAGAAGCCGTCAAGGAAGTCTGGAAGCGTGCGGGTGCAAAATGCGAACGATGTGGAGTTGAACACAACACGTCGGAGCGGCGCGGGACATTTGATATTCATCATATCGTCAGTTTCGAGAACAGGACACTACGGGCCGTAGTGAGCAATCTGGCGCTGCTTTGTGAGCTTTGTCACATGTTCGTTCACAGCAAAAAGAACGTCAGCCGGGAGTTTCTAAAATGACAGTACATGAACAAAAAATCACGGAGCGATATGCGATCTATTGTGGGGACTGCTGTGAGACAATGACTAAGTTTCCAAGTGAGAGTATCCATCTTTCATTGTACAGTCCTCCATTCGGCGGCCTATACCATTATTCGTCCAGCGACCGCGATCTGTCGAACTGCCGAGACTACGATCAGTTCTTCGATCACTACGCCTTCGTCGTGTCAGAGATTTGTCGCCTCACGTTGCCAGGTCGAATGACCGCGGTCCACTGCATGGACGTGCCGAGCGGGAACAGCGGGACGGACTTCCTTATCGATTTTCCTGGCGACATCATTAGACTTCACGACAAATACGGATTCAAGTTCATCGCCCGCTACGCCATATGGAAGGAGCCGCTCGCGGTCCGCAACCGGACGATGGCCAAGAACCTGGCTCACCGCACCGTGGTCGAGGACAGCTCGAGGTGCAGCGTCGCGTCCGCCGACTATCTCCTCGTGTTCCGCCGCAAGGGTGAGAACAAGATGCATATCGCTCATCCGACAGGTTTCCTGGAATATGCAGGCGAACGTCAGCCTCCAGTGGACATCCTCAAGTACCGCGGATGGACTGGCAACCAGATCGAGAACCGCTACTCGCATTGGATATGGCGACAGTACGCCAGCGCCTTCTGGGACGATATCCGCATCGACCGTGTGCTGCCGTTCAAGCAGTCGAGGGACGAGGAGGATGAGAAGCACGTCCATCCATTGCAGCTCGACGTGATCGACCGCGTGATGGCGCTGTGGTCCAACCCGGGAGAGAAAGTCCTGACGCCGTTCATGGGCGTCGGTTCCGAGGTTTATAGTGCGGTGATGAACGGGAGACGCGGAATAGGCATCGAACTCAAGCCGTCGTACTTCAAGCAGGCCATGAAAAATCTTGCTGATATAGATGCTGCAAAGCATCGTCCGAAGAACCAAGACGAGCTTTTGTTTTCATGACAATCAGCAAGCCGCCGCCAGGAGTGATACATGTGCAAATACTGCGAGAAATTGCCGACTGCCGAGGAGATCGGGTTCAAGTCGGGTCACCGGACAAGACAGGGGAGGGCGCTCGTCTACGAGGCCTTCCGGAAACGCGGGAAGCTGACCATTGATGAGATCCGTATGGTCGTCTGGCCAAACGGGGAATCCAGGAACGACAGCAGCATTAACGTATTCTTGTCCAGGATGGAGCAAGTCCTTGGGAAGCACGGTCTAACGATCTTGAAGGGCGTCGGTAAGGACAGCAGCACCTACCGACTGGGGCCAGCGTGAGACAGACGTTCGTCAGATTGGTGATTGGATCAATCTGTGCCATCATTGTCGTCGCCTTCGTCTATTTTGAGATGGGCGTATGGCGGGAATGCAGGCAGGCCAACTCTTGGTACTATTGCGCGAGGATACTAGCCCGTTGAGGTCGGTGTTGACCGTCACCGATTCGTCGCAATAGGGTCGCGCATTCTACCAAGAATGGAGAAGGCGCGATGTCAGACATGTATGAGGTGTGCTTCGATGAGCGGGCGTCCTCTATCCCCAGCAGGTTCATGCGCAACCTATCGACTCGCGGCCATGCCGTGGTAATTGCCAAACAGTTCTGTCAGGAGGATGCCACGAGCGTCGAGATATCCCACCTAGCTGATGCCATTCTAGCGCGCAAGCGCAGGCTTGAGGCATGATGGACCAGATCGACCATCTCGAACAGATCGCGCTGCTAAAGCGGACCATCCGCGCGCAGATCAACGCGTCCGTTCAGGATGGTCATCTATGTGGCGAGCAGATCCTGGGCATTCTCATGAGCCTGAGCGCCGAGATCATCGCCAGCGTCTCCGACGACAAGATGCGCGGCGAGTTCGTCGACATGGTGGTGTCCCAGTTCCCGGACGCGGTCATGTTCGAGCGCGAGGTGCCAGGCGAGGTGACTTGGCAATGATTACCGACGAAATCGATAAGCTGAAGAACCTTCCATCCCTTGAGCAGCAGGTATGCGGGTCATGTCAGTTCTTTCGAGAGAGAGGCAGTTATCTGGACCTCAGCAAATGTCTTGCCGTTGGCAGTCGTGACGCTCATGAAGCGTGGCTGAAAATATGTAAGGGCAACCTCTGGCAACCGCGGCCGTCGATCTGGAGACGCTTCAAGCGCTGGGCATGGCAATGAAACAGCTCAGCGATCGCGAGGAGTTGGTGCTACTGCTGCGCGAAATCATGCGGTGGGAGAAGCGCAACCGTTCGTTAGTCGGTCTAGCCTATGATGCAGGTATCGATCGATACGAGGAGTGGGACGACCTTTCCGACATCCTCAACCGCGCGCACGTCGCCATCAGCACGGACACCCGCAAGCGCGTGAGGCAGAGACCGCAGAAGCCGGTGTTGACCGCGCGCTGACATCCGGTTTTGTATCGGAATCGTACCGATGGAGAACCGCTATGATCCAAGCACTCATCGCGACAATCGTTGAGTTGGTGTCATTGATGTTCGCGATATCAGCTGGATTGTTTCTTGAAAAAGCACAGTCCGATTCTACAAATTATCCGAAGGCAACGACCTGCATTGTCCTGATGCTGATAATGGCCGCGTGCGCATTGGGAGTGGCAGCCAGATGACCGGCGCACTCATTCCCCTAGGTCTGCACTTCGGCTTGCCTTTCGAGCAATACCTCGGTGACCCCGGGTTGGGCTCCGGCGACATCAAGGATTTATTTACCAACCCTTCCACCTATTGGTGGAAGTCGGAGATGAACCCGAAACGTCCCAAGCGCAAGGAGAAGCCGCACCACGTCATGGGGCACGCCCTTCATAAGCTCGTCCTGGAAGGCAAGGATGAGTTTGACGAGGTGTTCCTGCGTGGTCCCACCGTTGACGATGCGCTGTCGTCTGGGATGAAGGGCGTCGCCACCAAGGCTGCCAAAGCCGAGGCGAAGAAGATCAACCGAGTCATGCTGAAGGCTGACGAATACGATGGCATCGCGGAGTGGGCAGGAGCGATCCTCCGCAATCCTTTCCTCGCCGAGGCGTTCAGGGGAGGGTTCGGCGAGGTGTCGGTGTTCTGGGAGCGCGAGGGAGTACGTCTCAAGGGCCGGTTCGACTATCTCAAGATTATGGAGCGTTCCGGCTACATGCTAGCGGCCAACGGTGATCTGAAGACTGTTGAGAACATCTACGACGACAACTTCAAGCGAATCTGCCGGCAGGCGATCGAGCGTTACCACTACGACGCTCAAGCCTCGCACTACATCGACGGTCTGGCACATGTCCCTAGGATGGTCGACGCTGGTACGTTTTATGCCCACGAAGGACCAGTTCCGTCCGAGGAGTGGTTAGATCAGTTTCTGGCCGATAACATCCGCTACGCCTGGCAATGGATCTTCGTCCAGAAGAACGGATTCCCGACGACGTGCTCGTTCTCGATGACGCCGGGGATGGACGGCGCGCCTGGCAGCGCGATCTTCGAAACCGGCGCGGCCAAGGTGAACCGCGGACTCCAGAATTACATAAACTGTATGGATAAATTCGGGTCAGACAAGCCGTGGGAGGAGTTCGAACCGCCCGAGGAGCTGATGGCTGAGGAAATGGGCTACAACTATGGGAGGCGGTGATGCGCGCGCTGATCATCGACGATGAAGCCAAAGCAACGGCGGCACGCATCCTAGCCTACGCGGACACGCATCACTATCACCCCGGTCGTCCCGGTCAGATGACGCCCGGCGATGATCCGAACTTCGTCGCTCATTTCGACACCTACCTGGCGGTCTTCTCCTATACGCACGCCGACGGGATCGTGTACCGGCATCTGTCGGTATCGGTGCCGGGATCGAAATATCCCAATCCATTTGCGGCATTCACGATTGCCGAAATGTTCGGTTTCACCGGGTGGAACCAGCGCACGGTCGAGCCGCCGCCCGAAGGCTGGCAGATCGATGTGAGCCAGCGGGAACACTGCATCGTGCTCGCCCAGGTCTGCGGTCACGACCATCTCCGCAGGGAGGCGCATTAGTGGGCAAGCCAGGCAACTGGAAGGCACTCCAGAACAAGAAGAAGTCGGCCGTGGCGATGAGGCAGGGCTTCGACACCGCCGGGGCTCTGAACCGCACCGGTGCCGGACCCAAGAAGGGTCACGGCATGATCAAGGAGGAGTTGCGCGCCCAGGCCGCGGCGGCGGTCGCCAATTTCGCCGGCGAGGTCAGAAAGGTTCCCACGATTCTGCCCGGCGATAGCCGCAAGACGAGGTCCAACAGGGAACTATGAGCGCGCACTTCGAATACATTGCAAGGACTGCTGATGATGGCCGTGTCACGCAAAAATATCCTGCAATTGGATGCTGGCGTCGGCAATACGATCCATTTCACGAAGATGGAGAATGGCAACCTGTACGTGGAGATCGAGAACGAGTGGGCCGGATCGACAGAAACGGGATTCGGCGCGACGACGTCGATCACGCTGGACCCTTCAGACATCGAGACCTTCCTGGAATGGTTGAGCGGTGTTGACGCCGCCGGTTGAACCGTTGTTTGCTTGATCTAAGGTCGCCGCGTCCCAGCAACAGCCGTTTGCGTTTCCTGAAGGGAGGTCAACCGGGATTCATCACGCGGCTGAATGCGTGGCCCTCAGCAAGTTACCGGGGACGGGCGACCTGCCCAACAGATGGAGAACCGCCACCATGACCGACCAGTCCACCGAGCGCGGCACGGCGCTCATCGAATCCAAGCTCGACCGCGAGCGCACGGCATTGATCCCGATGGGGCAAGGCGCTGGACAACCCTATGGGATAATCTTCAGGAACGTCGGCGAGATCATGGAGTGGGCGAAGATGATGGCGCTCGACCCGACGATGCCGAAGCACCTGCAGGGGAAGCCGGCCACGTGTCTGCACGTCGTCAGCGACGCGCTGGGGTGGCGCATGGACCCGTTCAAGGTGGCGCTGCTGTCGTTCGTCGTCAGCGGGACGCTCTGCTACATGGCGCAGATATCCACCGCCGTCATCAACATGAAGGCTCCGATCAAGGGGCGCATCAAGTACCGCCACGACGGGGAGGGGGACAGGCGGCGGTGCACGGCGTCGGCCACGTGCTTGCATGTGGATGATGAAGAGGTCGTCGAATACACGACGCCGGAGGTCGGCAAGATCAGCCCCAAGAACAGCCCGCTATGGAAGACCGACCCCGATCAGCAACTCTGCTACTACGCCGGACGCGCGCTGTGCCGGCGATACTTCCCCGACGTTCTGCTCGGCACCTACTTCCGCGACGAGGTCGTGGACAACCCGAAGATGATCGAGCACCGGGAGTACGAGCGCATCTCCAACCCCCTCGGCGGGAACGGGGAGGGGGTACCGGACAAGACCGCCGGAACGGTAGAGGAGTGGAACGGTGGTATAGTCTCCGGACCAGGGTGCGTCGGAGCAAGCCGTAGGGAGCCCGCTGGTGAACCGGATGTCGAGACGGTTAGTAACCAGCCCAAGGACCAGAAAGCCTCTCCTGGGTCTCCTACCAAGGCTGGCGGGCCTACGGAAACCCATATGTCATCCGGGACCAAGCGGGCACCCCGGAAACAGACCCGTCCCGACGAAGGGACGGTAGCGGAGGGAACCCGGAAGACTACTGGTGATGGGAGCGACATGTCCAGTAGCGTGTCGTCCCCTCCGCGCCTCGACACATGGACAGCAGCGTTCCCGACTCCGTGGAACCGGCAGAGTTCGGCCAGCTACGTTGGATACGCGCTAGTCTGGATGGATGCTGCCCCCAGCCAGGAGCGCGCCAAAGAGCGCTGGAACACCGAACGCGCCATCCGCAACGGCCTCGCCAACCCTCTCGACAAGGAGCAGATGGCGGCGTGCCAGGATGCGCTGGGGAAGGTTGGATCATGAGCCTGAACCATCTCTTCACAAACAAAAATCAGCGCGTCGCAGTCGTGGCTGGCGTCATCATGCACGCGTCCGATCGGGGATCAGGATGTCCAGCCTGCGGCTATGAGGGGTTCGGCACGCAGTGGAACAAGTGCCTCGCGCTTGCAGAGTCAATCGTCAACGACCTGGATGCTGTCGAAAGCGAATACTGGAGGCAGGATAACATTCGAAAACGCGACGGGGCGCAATCGACATGACCGCGGCCAGGATCTACGACATTAGGTGCCGCGACCTCGCCGACGCGTTTCTCGTTGACTACAAGGACCTCACCGATAAACGACGCCGTGAGTTGGCACACATGCTGGCGCTCGATATCCAGACGGCGGTCGATGAGTTCCTGGAACATGAGGTGTGGTCATGACAACGCTCATCCGATGCGTCGACGTGGAGACTACTGGGATCGATCCTGCGGTTCACCGCGTCTGCGAGATCGCGACGGTGGACGTGATCATCAGCAAAAATAAGCTTCCAGACATGGAAAGCGGCGGTAGCGTCATAAAGGATAATGCGCTGATGACGGTCGAGCGCGGCGCGATGTGGTCGTCCATTATCAACCCGGGTATACCTATTCCGCCCGAGGCCAGCGGCATCCATGACATCACCGACGAGATGGTGAAGGACGCGCCGTCTTCCGGAGATGTCCTCATGCATATCGCTGCGATGGATCCGCCGGACTACTATTGCGCCCACAACAGCCGGTTCGACAGCAAGTTCTTTATGCCAGAAGATGCGGTATGGCTCGACACCTATCGCATCGCGCTGTGGCTGTGGCCGTCCGCGCCAGAGCACAAACTCGCGACGCTGCGGTACTGGCTGAAATTGAAATTGGAAAGCTTCAGGGATGCGCTCGATGCAGTCGTGATGGCATACGGCAGGGAATATCTGCCATTGCGGCGAGGACATCTCGCTATACTGGACGCCTACATCTGCGCCGCCGTCCTGCGCCGCGCGTTCATGGCCGGCGCGACGATCGAGCAGATGGTCGAGGTGTCCAGCCAGCCGGCGCTGCTGCCGAAGTTCTACTTCGGCAAGAACGCAGGCGTTCCGATAGAGAAAATTGATGGTGGCTATCTAGACTGGATCATGTCCCAGCGCGGCATGGACGAAGACGTAACCCATACGGCGTTTACTGAGCTTCAGAGGAGGCGCAACCTTGAGCGACTTCAATCCTCATAGCCATCTCCTCGTGTTCCAGGAGGACAATCATGACAACGTTGAAGATCGGTCCGCGGGAACAGCAACTTCGGACCCAGCGCGAACAGCAGGTAAAGGAGCACGGGGCCAAGCCGAAGACGGGACGCCCGCGCAGCCGACAGAGCAAGGCCATCCCCGAGGAGGACAAGCACTGGAGGCAACAGCTCCGTGCCGTCAAAGCCAACGCAGGCAGGAAGGATCGCCGAAAATGAGAGCCAACCCTGATTTGATGATTGTGATCGGCTATTGCGGGCTAGTCCTATTCTCGGGCTGGACAGCAAGCTATATCGCTGAAACCTTCGAGGAGATTTTACGCCGATGAAACCGGTTCTCAAACGCATCATGATCTTCCTCGCGCTCGTCATCGCCGCGATGCTCATCATCATCGGCGTGGCCTCCGTCGGCCGCGCGGCGGAGTGCCTCCCGAGCGCTCGCGCCGTGTGGGCGGCGCATCCTGGTTCTCACGCCACATGGAACATAGTCGACGATGTGAAGTGCTATCGCGTCGGCTACGGCCGACATCATTCCCGTGCTGGAGCAAAGCCATCTCTTGCATCACCAACGAAGGCGTCTGCTAGCCACGCCAGCGCGATGCATGGGCTGAACAGCGGGTTCGATTCCCGCGACGGGAGCCACCCTTTTCGCTGGAAGAACTCCGAGCACGCCAAGCTGTTCGAGGAGTTCGAGGACTGGCGGATTCGGCAAGCGATAGGAGGATGGAGATGAAGATTTACCTCACACTGCCATACGATCCGGATGGGATCGAAGAAGTAGAAACAACTGAAGATCCGAAGGACGATAGCCGCCTCGCCTTCATCAAGAATGGAACCTATTACACAAGCCAATGGTGGTATCGCGAGGGCGTGACGTGGCATCGAACGGAAGAGGCTGCGCTAAATGCCGCTCGTAAATTCCGCGAAGATTGGATCAAAGAGACTACGGCGGAAGCGGCACGTATTGCTAATTTTCCATCAATTATAGAGCGGGGCGCACCTGGCAGGTAATGCCCCCGCGGTGGCGGCGGTCGATTTCTCCATCTCCCGCGCCGCCGGGTCGGCCTCCTTCCCCCACGCTGGAGGCCGGCCTTCTCTTTCCACGGGTGTTGACGAGGAGCATGACAATGGCTGATGTCGGCGTCGAGGTTCGCGATTGCCCGGTCTGCGGCGAACCTATGAGCAAGGTTATGGACATCTGGTTTTGCACCAAGTGCTCGGAAGACGAAGACCAGGAAGATCAGAGTGACTGATGCCAATCCCCTCAAGTTCATGTTCGCGACGCTGGTCACCGCGCTGTGCCTCGACAGCGTATTCACCCACATCCAGGTCTTGCAGGTAAATCCTGGCATCCTCGGGTGGGTGGTCGTCATCTTCTGCACCAAGCTCGTCGGCGCTGCCATCATGGTGGCGATCGCGCTGTGGTGCAGGAGCGCGTGGAGGTCTTGGCGATCATGAAAGCAATCACGATCCACCGACTAGCCTATAACAGGAGATCACCGCCTATGGCATGGGGAGATAAAAAAACCACCCGCGACGACACCGACCATAAGGTGCCACAGAAGCTACCGACGAACGGGTGGAACAAGCCAGAGCAGCGCGCGACAGCGCGGGCCATCGAGGATCTCAACCAACGCAGCGACATTCACACATATACGCCAGACATCATCGAGATTGACGACATGGCTGGAGACAAAGCCGAGAGGGCGCAGCAACGCGCCGCGGAGATGCGTCGTATGGATGATCTGGAGAAGGAGATGAGCAAGTCGAAGATCGAGCAGATCAAGGACCTCGTGAAGGCGCTCACCTACGGGGAGATGATCCAAATCGCCGAGCAGTTCTCCGATTCCATGCCATCCGGCACCGTCGACAAGGACCAGTTCAGGTTCATCCTGCCCCCGACGCTGCACGCGTGGGCGACATCGAATCCTCAGAACGAGGTTTGATCATGGTCGCCTACAATTTCAAGCAGCGGTTCATTGCACCGATCCGTTGCGGCCATTCATCGCCGTCGCTTCGTGATCTCGTCCACGGCAACTAGCCAGGAACGCCCTCTCCCTGATGGGGATGCCGTTTCCTCGGCTGATACATGATGCTGCCGCGGACGCACATCACCAGGACGTTGATCATGAGCAGCACATCCACGGCGGCCCCGGTCGGACGGTGTCCCTCGATCAGCATCCAGTTCGGAATGTCATAGACGGCGTTAGCGAACAGCGCGATCGACAGCAATGCGAGCGACATCCGTTGCAGATGAACAAATGGCGTATGTTCCTTGAGGATGACGACAGTCAGGTAAAGGCATCCGACCGCCGCCACCGCGCATGAGATCGACGTGATGGCGTCGAGGTTCACGACGATGGCATCAACTGCCTTGTTGGTTATTTCAATCGACCTGGTGACGACCTTCCCGTCAGGCATTCGGCCCCCCGCTATTTGGAGTTGACGATGGCGTCGTGCCTGAGTTCAAGCGCTTGCGCAGCATCGAGGAGAGGGATTCCAATATTTGCACGCCGATGTAGCCGATGACGAACGAGGTCGGGACGAGAGGAAAGTTGACGAGCTTGGCTATGGGCTCTCCCAAGTAGACGGCTATCAGGGTTGATGACGCCACCGTCGCGATGACGATAAGCGCGTTGAGCGCCTTCATGCGCAGAACGTTTACGACGCCCCCGCTGAACCCCGCCACAGCGATCGATGGATCGATCCCGAGCTGCGTGAGGACTTCCCTCCACGAGCCAACGCCATCGTCCATCATGTGCTACTTCCCAGACATTTCTCCCGCACTGTGGACAAAAAGAAGGCGTCGCACAAGGCGACGCCCTCAGTCTGTCCTTTCCCAGGGAGGAGAAAGTTCTCAGAAGTGATAGCTCAGCCGCACTATGGTCGCGCTGATATTGTGTTTGATATCGGCACCGACCGGGATGGGACCGGTGCATTCGTTGCCGCTACAGACAACGCCTGTCGTTCCCGTGTGAACATCGCCAAGGAAATAATGACGATACTCAACTCCGAGACCCCAGTTACGGCTGAGGGCGTATTCCAGGCCGGCGCCAACGACAGCGCCGTTGAGCGTCGGCTTTGTCGAGAATTGCGAGCCGTCGGTCCCCGTCACGATGAACTCAGACCCGGACCAACCCCAGCCGGCCGTTCCGTAGGCCATGAGGTTGGGAGCAAGGATGAAGCCGAACCGGCCGCGGATCGAAGCCAGCCATCGGCTTTTGCTGTTGATGTTGCCGATGAAGCCGGGGTTCTTGACGTCTCCGTCCATCGTCGCGATGTCACCGTCGCCCTCAATGCCGACGTAGAAGTTGCCGCCAAAGTGGGTGCCGATGCCGGCATGCAAGCCACCGATGGCTCCGAACGGCGCCGTGTTGAAGTCCATGCTACCGAACGGGTCGGATGCGGTTCCCGAGCCGCGGTCCCAACCGACGCCACCATGCCCACCGACATAGAAGCCGTTGAAATAATCGTAGACTTCAACAGCCGCCGGTGCCTTGTACTGGGGCGGCGGCACCCTTAGATCGGCCGCATAAACGCTGGTGGAGCAGAGCAGCGCGGCGGTTGCGATGATGAGCTTCTTCATGGGTTGTCCTTCCTCTGAAGCGGTGTGGTTTGCAGGGCACCCTACACTAGGCCGCTTGCTGGGCATGTGTCTCCGCAGCAACAGTCAATGACTTTTCCGTGGTGACGAACCCGGATGCCAACTCTGGAGACATGGTGGCCAGCTTCTTGGCGATCGCCACCGTGCCGAGTTGATGATCAAATGTCCCGCGGCTCCAGACTCCGTCAGCGATGTACTTGCCGCCCCGGTAGATGCTCGTCCCAGCCCATAGGTAGCCGCTGGGGCGTCCGTGGTGAAGCCTGGGTCCGAAACCGTTCCATAGTTCCCAATAGTAGCAGGCGCGCTCCCAGGTCCATACGGGGCATGCCGTGATGTGGTCGAGCTTCAACGAATCGATGACGCCGTCCTCCCACGTTGAGAACGGACCGCGCCCCTTGGGCACGTGGGTTGTCGGGTGCGAGAGTGGGTCACCATTGCCGAAGTAAGCGTCGAAGGATGGTCCCTCTCGTTCGAAGACAGGCATCAACCACAAAGCCGGGACGCCGCACCCTGCCTGGACCTTCTTGAAACGGCCGACGCTCGCCAACAGTACCCTCGCTACGCTGGAAAGTTCGGCGTCATGCGCGGTGGTCTTCATGGTGGCTAGGTCATTGGTGTAGTCGGCCTCGAGTTGGTCGAACGTCATTTCATCCTCTTCAGCATCTCGATGGTCAGCATGGCCTCGGTGTTCCTCAATAAGTCGAGCAGGTGACCTGCATTTCCCACCCGCCACCAGCCGGCGAGCCGACACCGGAGTTGCTGGCCTGGAAATCGATCCACACCATGTTGGCTCCGTTGCCCTGGATCTGCGGGTCGTTCGGCGACAGAATGGGACTGTGCACGGGAATGGTCGGCTCCGTCGACAGGTGGTGCCCCTGCCAGACCGTCTCGAAGTTATCGATCGTGCCGACCACGACGCGCGCCAGCAGTTCAACGTTCATGATCTTGATCGTCTGTGTTCCGCTGCACTCCCGCAGGATCTTGCCTGATGGGATGGCGGCGCAGTTGCTTCCACCCTGATTGGGCGATCCGCAGTAGCCGGTCCCGTTGTAGCCGGTCCACTGGATGGTGAACCCCTGATTGACCGTGTACTGAACGCCGATCTCGATCGTGTCTGCCCGCGCCTGGACAGATGCGAGGAGGATGGATGCGGTGACTAGAAATATTCTCATGGGGATGGGTCTCCTTGTTGGACCCGCACAGTGCAATCTCACTTACCCATCCGCGTCAACATCGCGTGTCGGTCCGGGTCCTCGCACCACCAGTTTGACTTGGTGGGAGGATAGTTGGCGCTCATACCAGCAGGGCCCATCATCAGGACCGGGGCGCGCAGGCGACATGAACCGCTCATCACGAACCGGCCGTCTACCGATCTCTCATATTGGACTGCGCCGTTCTCGGTGACAGGCTTTCCATCGTTTCCGGTCATCGGCACGAGGACTTCCTTGCCGTCGTAGTCGGCTCCCTTTGCGAACGCCGGACAATGCTCGCAGGTATCCTTGGGATCACGCTGCATCATCGGACTCCGTGCGCGCGGCGTCAGCCTCGGTCTGCGCAGCGGCCACCTGGGCATCAGTCGGGCGTAGCTTCTTCATTTTAGTGATCTCAAACGTGAGCGTGTCCAGCAGTGATTGATTGATCGCGATCCTGTCCTTGTCTGTCGACGCGGCGATGTCGGACGCGAGTCCAGCAGCAGCAGCCGTGTTTGACGTGATCGCCTCGTCTACGTGCCCCTGCTGGCGTATGAGCGCGTCAACCTTATCGACCTTGGCATTCGCCCGCGCCCGCAGCCACGCCTTGACGTATGGCGCGAGTTGTTCCCTGTCGGCGAAGCCCTCCATCGCGCCGTAGCCCTCGATGCTGCCGTGGTTGTGCGCGCCGTGCCACTGGACGGCAAGGATGCGGTCCGCCGGCACCTTGCGTACGGAACCCTGCATGTCCTGCACCTCGATGTCGGGACAGTTGTAGGCCTCGCCATCGATGATGATAGTGTGGCCAGGTAGGGCGCTGAGGTTGGTGAAGTTTCTCATGTTTTCAGATATCTCAAATAGCAGCATCTGCTGAAACGTGGACGTATATGTTGCTGTTCTGGGCAGCAACGGTGGCGGTTGTCTCGATGAATACCCGATCTGGGCTCAAAGCGGTGTTGGGGTCAACACTGATCGCCACGTCAGCGGCTCCGGTAACGTTGCGCGCACTGGAGTTTGCGGCCGATGGGTTGTAGGTCGTGATGACTGGATTGATTCGCATCGATACCGGGAAGTTCCAGTTCCACGACACGTCGGAGGTGGCCACCTGTGTGTTCGCACCGAGCGCACCAACCACTCCAGCGTTCTGCGCCGGCGCAGTACCATAGGCGAACGTCTTTGCAAAATGCCGTTTGCATCCCAGCAGCGACCTCTCCAGTGGAACTCGTTCGAACGGCGTCGTCGTCCCGACCTCGAGCTGCACATCGTCGATCGTGATCGAGTCGTCCGCGCCAGCAGTCCCCACGGGGGTCCACGCGAACGTCACCTCTGCCTGCGTGGCGTTGGCTGGGACGGCAACGATGGCAGCTGACGCCAGGTTCGATGACACCTGGGAGCCGGCAGTTATGTTAATGGCGGATCCGAAGACCTGGACCTCTCCGGTGAAGGCACCCGTCCCGCGCTTTCCGACGGCGCCAGTTCCAGTGAACAGGAAGCAAGTCAAGGTGCCGCTGGCTGGCGACCAGTTAGCGCCTGCCTTCGCCACGAAGCTGATGCTTATCAACTTGCCCCGTATCCTGATGATTTCGTCGGTGTCGAGCGGGAATGCGAACACCACGAAGGTAGTGCCGGTCTGGCCGTTGTTCCTGGTGATCTTGGCGGCGAGGTTGGAGTTGGTCGTCAACCCGGTGACGGCGGCGATGACGGAGGCCTGGTTGGCCCCGTTCTGGTAGTACCATCTGTCGGCAGTGTAGGTCGTCGACGATGCGCCGACCGCGAAACTGGCGCTCGAACCCGCTCCCCTCTGCCATACCTCCATGCCGCCGTTGTCGCCGATAATGTTGCGCCATGACAGCGGCGGCGTCGCCGAGTGGCTGGCAGGGTCGATCGCTGCGTGCAAGCACCAAGTCGTGCCGTCCCACACCTTCCACACGTGGACCGACAGGGACGTGTCGAGCCACGGCTGCCCCTCCACCAGCGCGCCGGACGCGCCCGGCCCAAGCGTCGGGGCAGCCGCCCCCGAGAACAGGGAGATCATGGCCGCCCATGCGGCGTTCATGTCGCCAGCGGCAGCAGCGCCGGTGAGCGGGGAACCGGGGAGGATGACGGGAGCTTGCGACATGCTAGATCCCCGCGTCAACGATTAGATGGACACCGCCAGTATCGCCAACCGTTCCGCTAGCGTTTCCTGTCGCCGTGACCGTTATGGTTTCTGAATTGAGGTTGGCGGTAGCTGTGGCGCTCATATCGCCAGGGGTTCCTGTCTCCAATCTCGCTTGCGCATTTGCTGCCGACGGGTTGAGCGTCGTCACTGATGGGGATGCTCGCATCGAGACTGGGTGACGAACCGCCACGACGAAACCGAGGGCTGTTGCGCCCGCCTTCCCAATAGTGTCCTGTATCTCCCCGGTGTTAGCTCCCGCGTTGGTCACCGGCGCAGTCCCATATAGGAACGTCTTCCAGAAGTGCCGCTTGCACTTCTGCAGGATGAGGTCGAACGGCATCCGTTCGAACTGGCTGGCGAACACGCCGATCTCGACCTGCACGTCGTCCAGGGTGATCGAGTCGTCCGCGCCAGCCGTACCGACCGGCGTCCATGTGAACTGGAGTTCGCCCTGCGTCGCGTTCGTCGGCACCACCGCGGCGCTCACCGCCGAGTTTCCGGTCGGCCCTGCACTCGGCGCGATGTTGGTGCTCATGGACACGACGCTGATTTCGCCGGTGAACCCGCCACCACGCTTCGCCACCGCGCCCGTGCCGACGTAGAGCGTTCCTACAATCGTGCCGGCCGTCGGCGACCAGTTCGCACCCGCCTTGAAGAACGCACTCATCGTCACCTTGCTGCCGCGCATCCGCACCACCTCGTCGGTGTCGAGCGGAAAGCCGAAGGTGTAGGCGGTAACGCCGGTCTGTGCGTTGTTGCGGGTGATCTTTCCAGCGAGGTTGGACGCGTTCGTGAGTCCCGTCACCGCCGCGACCACGGATGCCTGATTCGCTCCCGTCGTGATGTACCACCTGTCCGCCGTGTAGGCCGTCGATGACGCGCCTACGGCGATCGATGCAGACGATCCGGCCCCGCGCTGCCACACCTCGAAGCTGCCGTTGTCCATCAGGATGTTGCGCAATGCTTGCGGCGGTTGCGAGAAGTGGTTGGTCGTGTCCAGCGTCAGCAGCGGAACGAACTGCGCGCCGTCGTGAACTCTCAGGACGTGGGGCGTGGTCGACGTGTCCAGCCACCACTGGCTCTCGACGAGCGCGCCGCTGCCGCCAGGACCGAGCGTCGGCGCGACGGTGCCGGAGAACTTGGAGATGATCGCTGCCCACGCGGCGTTGATGTCGCCAACCATCGTACTTCCGGCGAGCGGCGACCCAGGCAATATGACGGCGGACTGCGACATTTATCGTGCTCCGATTATTTCTTTGACAATGAGTTTTGGCATGTCAAAGACAAATATACCAAGTCCCAGTAGCCGTAGGCTGTAAAATCTTCACTGCTGTTCCGCTGCCGCCCGAGGCAACGCTGATGCCTGTCGTACTGGTCGAGGTGTTGACCGTGTTGAGCGTATCGAAGGGCGCGGTGCCGCCGGCAGCTGGTTTTTGGTTCCCACTCGTTACGGCTATACTATAGGTGTGGTTGTGACCAGAATCGGTCACCGACCAGTTGAGGCTCGGCAGGTTGGCCTGGAGGAACGTCAGAGATTGCCCGCCACCGGTCGCCATCGGGGTCACGCCGTCAGGCGTCATCGTCAGGGACGTTAGCCGCGACGCCGCCGAGTTCCCCATGTCGTCGAGTCCGGCCGGCACGTTACCGCGCATGTCCGGGAGGCCGATAGTCTTGTTGGCGGCGAAGTCGGCCGCCGCCGTCGCGCCGCGCCCGCCGCTGACCGGCGCTGCGATGTTCGACAGGTTGTTCCACAGGAACGCGTAGAGGTTCGACGCCGTGGCGCTGGCCAACTCCGTCGCCCCCGACGCAGCCGAACCCAACGTCCTGGCGTTGCATCGCACCGCGCCGCTGATCGAGACGTTCGCGCTCGGAGTCCAGAACGTCGCTCCCGTCGGCAGGGAGAACCCTGCCGCGAAGGAACCGCGGGAAAACCCGAAGATGATCCAGACGCCAGCGCCCTGGTAAACGACTGTGCAATTGTCGCCGGCGTTCGTCGTAATGTTGACGAGCCCGGGAGTGATGATGGCCGCCGGGTTGTAGGTCAGTTGGAGCTGGCCGGAGAACTGTACCTTCTTCTCTTGCCCAACCGTAGCGTTCGCGCCAAAGCTGGTGATCGTTACCGAACCGCTGATGGTTATGAAATTCTCGCCATGCCCGCCGACGTCTACCGTGGAACTGCTGGCCAGCGTGATCATGCCGCCGCCCATCTTCGGCAACCAATTGTTGCCGGCGACATCGAGCGCCCCGACGAAGTCCCAATTCACGCCATCGAATATGTTCAGGCTCGGGACAGTGACGTTCGTCGTGTTGAACCAGGTCTGGAACTCCTGCGGCGCGCTGCCGGGACCGTTGGCGGGTGCAGACGCACCAGCGCTCTGACTGGCCAGCGCGTTGTAGGCACCGTTCATCAGCCCGGCGAACGTCACCATCGAGAAGGAGCCGCCGGTCGGAACGTTGTAACTCGCTTGGCTCATGGCATCAGTACCCCGCGAACTCAATGTTGACCGTCCTGGCGACGGGGCTGCCTGCATTGGTAGTGGTCACGATGGCAGATGACAAGGAGAGAGCGGTGACGGTCAAGAGATCACCGGCCATCTCGTTGGTTATCGTCGCCTGCCACGTCGGGAGTCCAGGCACCGACGGCCCTCCACCGGGTCCACCGTTGAACGCCGCAGCCACCAGCGATCCGTCCGACGTGAACGTGACGGTGACGCCGCCCGGACTGCTCGGCGTAGCAAGACCGATGTAGTGGTCGATTCTCGATGGGATGTGCACCGCATACGAGAAGGCGCTCACCGCGGCGATCGTGTTAGGGTCGACCGATTGGAGGAACATCTGCATCGCGAACGACCTGCCGACGTAGAACCCGGCCCGGTAGCGACGCCACCCCGTCGACGTGATACTGAACTGGTAAATGTCCGGCACGGTGTAGATGTCAGTGATCGCGAACACGTCGCCGTCAAACACGCCATCCGACGACACGTTGATGTTCGGGAAAGCCGAGATAAACACGTTCGCCGATGTCGAGAAGATGTCCGTGATCGAGAACACGTCGGTCCACGAGAAGATGTTCTGCCCGATCGGAATTCCTTCGGACACCCACGAGACGTCCACCAAACACCCGACGACGCGGCCGACGTTGATGAAATGCGAGGTCGGGGCGGTGTATGTGCCGGTCACCACCAGGGACGTATTGATGAAGTAGAAATCCGGGATGATGTAGACGTTAGGGATCGTGTAAACGTCGCTAGGGACCGAACCGAACGCGAAGTTGTAGAAGTCGAGCAATCCGTAGAGGTCCGGCACCGCGTAGAGGTCGCCGGTCCCGAACGTCTCGATGGTGCCATTGTTGTTGTAGGCGCTGCCACCGAACGTGCCTGTCAGGATTCCCGTGACACCGGAGAACTCGTCGAAGCTCTTGACGATATTGAGCGGGATCACCGAACTGCCGCTCACGATCGAGATCGTTGCCGCATCTGCCGAGTACACGTCCAATCCGGATATGGGCTGGCAGTGCGCCTTGATGAGGTACAGCGTGCCGCCGACTGACGAACCGATCGCGGGAACGTTAGGGTGGAGGTAGCGGCCGATGACCTGGGCGGAATCCCAGGTGGCACCGCGCCTGATCTCGTAGTCGATCGGGTTCCTAAAGTCCCTGATCTCGTCCCACGCGAACAGCGTGATGTTGCTCTGGTAGTTCGTGGTGAAGTTCTGCACGTCCGGCAGCGGTGAAACGAGCGCTGTCCCGACGATCGTGTAGGTGTACGGCGACACGCTGGCCAGCGTCTGCGGCCCGGCACCATAGTGGTTGAAGTTCACCAGCTTTATGAACAGCGTTTGCCCGATGCGGTCCTGCGTGAACGGGATGCGGAACACTCCCGCGTCGATGCGCACGAACGTCGTTCCGGATGGAACCGTCTGCGGGGTCGTCCCATATCCGGCGCGGTTGAGCGTTGTCAGGTTGTAGGAGTTTGCCCCGGTCGGCGTCGCGTCGCGGTACGCCAGGAACTCGCCGCCCACGTAACAGAGCGTGGCGAACCCGAGCAGGTCGGCTTGCGTGGCGGATATGAGTTGCGATCCGCTCTCGGTCAAGTTAATGGGCAGCGTGCTGGACGAGTCAATCGTGGGTGGAGACGTCGCCTGGGTCACAGGCGGAAGCGTCGCAGTGGTAACGCCCATCCTCGTCGGGCCGAGCTGCTGGCCGGAGAACTGGTAGTTGATCCCGTCGTAGCTGACGTAGACGTTGGCGCCGCCCCACGTCGCTAGGTTGACGCCAGTGACGGCCATCCACACCTCGAGGCCTCCGGCGAGCTGGTCCGTGGGCTCGAAGAAGAACGGCTGCAGCGTCACGCCCGGGTCGATGTTGCTGTTGAGGACGAACCCGGAGCCTGCCTGCGCACCGAACAGCGGGGACGATGCCGAGCCGATGAGCATGTCCTCGGCGAGGAACGTGAGGGTGTAGTCTTGGTTTTCGGTGATCTCCTTGATGCGCACCAGCTTGCGACTGAGCCCGAGCGCCACGTCCGTCAGCGTCACCAGGTCCATGGGCTCCAGCAGGACGAACTTTGCCCCGAGCGAGAACTGGTAGGTGGTGATCACCTGCTCGCGGCCGAGCTGGAGGAGCGCACACTGCTGCGCGGCAGGCCCGTAGCAGAACAGGTCGAGCTGCTTCGTGTCCCGCGCGCGCAACGTGTACTGCTGGATCAAGGCGTCGTCCTTCACCTCGACGACCGTCGGGTTGTAGTCCGGCGTCGAACCGGCCGCCCCCGCGTAGTTGAAGTTGCGGTCGAGATATTGGACCTTGACGTTGTTGTAGATGTCCGCCACCGCCTTGATGGTGACGATGACCGGAGACGAGTAGCTGTTGTTGCCGCCGGCCTGGAAGTCGTCGTCGGTCAGATCGTAGATCGGCGACAGGTTGGGCGTGAACGACGCGCCGTGTCCGCTGACCGGCGAGTCATAATAGGGCACGACCTTGAGTTGGCCGTTCGACCACACCGCCTCCGCCACGCAACCGTAGAGGATGTCCTGCATGAAGGAGTTGGCATCCTTCTGCGCCGACAGGATAGGCGACATCCAGATGCCGACGGACTGGCAGTAGTTGTAGAGCGTGACGAGGTTGGTGTCGCCGATGCGGCTGGACGGGAACTGGAGTCCGTATTTGTTGTTCGTCAGGAAGTCGACGATGATGTCACGCGGGTTCGCGTCGAGCGTCGTGTTGGAAGGTTCGAGGAACCCGAACATCACCTCGAAGTTGAGCGCCGGGAGTTCCGGCGACGTGTGGAGGTTGAACGGTGCCGCCGCAACATAGGCCACGCCGCGGTAGGCGCGCGCATCGTTAGGGTGGTTCGTCATCACGAAGGACCACGCCGTCTGCGTGTAACTGCCGGTGAACAGCGCAAAGTTGAGCGCGGCCAGGGACGAGATGTTGCCGCTCACCCATACGCCGTTGCCGATGGGGGACGTGGTGGTACTGGTCAAGATCTGACTTATGAGCGTCTTGATCGTCGCCTGCGTTATCGGGTTGTTGAAGCCGTTAAAGAACAAGTTGTTGTTCTGGCTTCCGAATACATTGCCGGATACGGCGGCCGTGCTACCCACCTGCGTGCCGACGCCTAGGATCGGCCCCTCACACAGCCCGCACACCACCGTGGCGGAGTAGTTAGTCTGGGTTCCCCCTCCTCCACCCTTCCCGCCGCCGCCAGATCCAGAACCTTTGCCGCCACCGGAACTCTGCTGGACCTCTGTCGCCAGGAAGTCGTTGTAATATATCAAATTAGGCGCAATGCGGTTGGTACCCCAGCCGATCGGGATCGGCGTGCCGGCGACGGCCGTCTGGACCCGCAGCTGGGTGGCTGGCGGTGTCGGCGCTGTCTTCCGGCCGCCGCCGCCGAAGAAGTTGGTCATGGTGTTGACGCCGTCCTTGCCGACGGAGTCATACTACGCGGCGACGACGGACAGAAGGAAGTAAACCAACGCGCAAGTCATGCGGCACATGCAAACATTGGCTGCGAGATCAGGATCCGCCGTCCTGCGGATGGGAAGAACCGAATTTGCCATTCTGGGCGTCCATCAGCAACGGCGACCATGGTGATTATACCGAGGCAACGGATGGCGCGCGATGTCTAACGTGGGAAGAAATTACCAGAGGCTGAAGAACTTCACCTCCCTTGCCATCGCGAGGTGCGCCTGGTCTCCGCGCACCTCGTAGATGATCTTGGCCCCCATGTCCCCGTGGATGATCCACGGCCACCCTACGGCCTGTTCGAAGTCCTTGACGTGCTCTGGCCAGTCGTGGGCGTTGACGATCCCGCCGTGCGAGAAATCCCTCGCGATGTGGAACATCGCGATGTCACCGGGCCGTACCCGGTCACGATCCACCTCGTGGGCGTACTTCCTGATGTGCTGAAGGTACTGCCCAGACGCGCGATGCAGATGGGCGTTCGACGAGTAGACAGATATCGGTACCTCTGGGACAAGGCCAGCCTCCTCGTAGACCTTCGCGAAGAACGTGCAGTCGGCGGCGACGCCCTTGATGCGGGCTCCGTGGCGGTACGGCGTACCGATCCAGCTATGTGCGATGGTGACGACGCGTTGACGCTGGGCAAGTTCGGTGGTGTTCATCTCGCCGCAGCAATCTTTTCTGCGCGTCGGCTCACGAAAGCAGCCTTCGCCTCTGGCGTTAGCGATGCCCACCAGTTCTTGACTTGGGACGAAAGCCTGGATTGAGCGCCCGGCTTAGCTGCGGCGGCACGCGCGGCCTGACTAGAAATCTCGGAGCGTCGTTCCTGTGACAAGTTGCGCTCGCGCGCCTTGGCGATCTTTTTGCCTATCGCTGATCGTTCTTCTGGAGACCGTTGAGCCCATGCATCGTTATTGCGTGCTGTTGCCATCTTCGAGCGTTGATCATGCGGAATGGCATCCCACATAATTCGGATACCTTCATAAAGTTTTTCATCTTCCTGGGCAGTTCGTTTCCGACCTGGCTTGAATTGTGTTTTGGCCGCTGCTTCACGTCCCTCTGGGGTCCAATCATGCGGTTTGCCACGTGTTACCGCACCGATGCGCTCACCCCATCCGTCTGGTTTCTTTTTCCCTTTCTTGATCATGGACCAATGTTCACGAGAGGCTTGCGTCTGAACCCATCGTCCACCGAAAGTGTCCGTCAATTTGTTCGATAAAGCAGGATTGATGCGGCGATAAAGCTTGATCCACTTTGATTCGGCATCGTTGCGACTGACACCTACCCCAGTTTCCAAAACTTGCACTTGCGGTTTGTATCCCAGAACCTTCTTATGTTCTTTCAGCCGACGTTTAAGGTCATTCGTCGAGCCGACGTAAATCGGAATGGCGGATTGGTTGAACAGAAGATAGATCAGCCATTTGTGGTTTATCAGCTTTGTCATAACTTAGACCGCGACCTCTGGTTTTGGTATCAACGATTCTCCGCCGTGATTCACGAGGTTATTGAATTTGTTAGCACAAGTTTGCTCCGATTTGTCGCATCCCGGATAAGCCGTGAACCCGTCTCCCACCGCCACCGCGAACGGGAACGGCGCGATGAGGAACATCGTTGACCCGTCGAACGATTTCACCATGCGGCGGAACCCGGCGTTGAGCCCGCTCACCATCGTCACCTGCCCCAGCGTGAACCATCCGGCAGGAGGACCGATCCCCGTGGCCACGATCTGGGACTGCGTCGACCCGGCTTGGGCGTTGCCGTTGATGTGGAAGTCCACCTGGTTCAGGGCGCACCCAGCGTCGAACAGCGTCCACCGGCACGGTGCCTGCCACAGGTTCCGCGGCATCATCAGGCGGAACTGGTCGAGCCACGAGTTGATGGAGATGACCGCCTGGTTGCGCATCACATCGACCGCCGCGACCCGCCCGGCGAAGTAGTCCACGATCACGAAGGTCCCAGAACCGTCAGAGAAGGCCGCCAGTGGGCTTTTCCACGGCTGGGGCCAGGATGGCCAGTAGGCCCGATGGATGTCCACCTGGGCTCCTGCGAGCGCCCCAGCGGCCACCGCGGCGAGGAACGGCGTGCTGCCTATGGTGATGGGGAACAGCGCGAGCGTCACCGGGTCGAACTCGACCGGCATGGCGTAGACCTGCCACGTGTCGGTGTCGAGGCCGGTCTTCCAGTGCCCGACCGCCTTGTTGCCGCTCTGGTCGAAGAACAGCGCCGACGAGTAGGTGTTGCCGGCATAGGTGATGTCCACGTCCGCGGTCGTGTAACGCAACACCTGTCCGGTGATGAGCGTGAACTGGTAGAGGTCGCAGAAGACGAACTGGCCGGTCCCCAGCAGCGTGACGAGGCCGGTCGGCGCGGTCTTCATTTGATGTCCGAGGTGTCTATCCGAGGCGTGGCCATAGACATGACTTCCGTAAGTCTCTCAAACTGATCATCGAACTCTAGAATCGCGAGCCTAGCTCTCGCGTCAGCCAACCTAGCGATGTCATCGCCAATCGCATTGGCATGCAATGGACCAACAGCCAGTAACAGATGACGCTTCAACGCGTCGACGGCACTATCAAATTCATGGCGGACTTCTTCTGTTCGTTTTGTCATCTACTTGCTCTGCGTCTTGATGGTCGTGAATTTCAGACTCTTGACCTCCCAAAGCGCACTCATGAACTTCGAGAAGTCGAGGTTGTCGTCGTCGAAACGGCACAGCCACCGGAAGGTCCCCGTCCACGTCAGGTTGGCACCACCCGCCGGGGGACTGTTGAACGTGATGAGCCCCTGGGTGCCGAGCGTGAACAGCACGGTCGGCGTGCCGTTGATCTTGACGACCGGCGTTCCGACCGGGGCGAACACCGGCTCGTTCCAGACGAAGCCGCCTGCCCCCGTCATCGTGCGCGTCAGCGGGAACCCCACCGTCGTCCCATCTCCGACGCCGAATAGTTGGTCCGTTACCGAGCTGTCGTCGGTGTCGAGGAACTGGAACACGCCGAACGATCCGTTGAGCTGGTTGTAGAACGCGTTGAGGGCCTGCCATTCAAGGGCAACGGCGTTCTGGAACGCCACCGACTTGGAGTTCAAGAGCGAGATCGGCAGGTCGTACATCCACCTGTTGAAACTCCAAAGCGGGATCGGGTTGTCCATCCCGGACACCGATTCCTGGTGCAGCGTCCTCCATATCGGCGAGCGCGTGGCCGGGTAGGTGATGAAGTTGAACGTCGGGAGGATCGGGGGGGCCATATCATCGTTCCTGCACTGCCGCGTGGCAGTTTGGTTCGTGGTCGCAATAGACGCAACGGCCGTTGGTACCGATCTCAAATGTCCGGCACGGTCCGAGGTTTCCTACATATGTGTTGCACTGGCAGAATGGGTTCGAGAAGCGCTCCGTCAGCGTAGTTTCGCAACGTCCCTGGTTCTCGTCCATGTCAGTACCTCGGCCGCAGCGTCGGGTTGGCGTTCATCGCCTCGACGACGTGGCGCGCTATCATCTGTCCGCCGCCGCCGCGCAGCCAGCTCTGGATGCTCGACCCATCCCACGCCGAGATGTTGAACGTCGCGGCGAGTCCTCCACCACCTCCATACGGTTTGATGTTCTCAGATGCCGGGATGATCGCCTCGCCCTGGTGGATGAGCGCCATTCCGGTGCGAGGCACGTAGTCGGTGCCGGTGTCGAGCGCGACCGCGGCAGTCGCCGCCGCGACCGTAGCAGTCGCCAACGCAGCACCCTCGGCGGGTGCCGCCGGCCCCTGCACGGGGGCAAAGAACGCCGTGAACCCAGCGAACAGCGGACCGAACATGCTCGTGATGACCTTGATGAGAGCGCCCAGTATCTCGGACGGGGCCGCCAGCGCCGACGCTAGCATGCCGCTCAGGGGTTTGATGACGGCCAACAGGAGGAACTCGTCGATGATCTTAAGAACGAGTTCAAGCATGATGTTCTTGATCGCTTGCGACCATGTGGTGGTACCCTGAAGGATGCCGCGGAGTTGGCTGGTGAACGCGGTTGAGATGCCTCTCAAGGTGGATTCCCATTGCTGTGTCGACCTTTTCAACTCCTCCAATTTAAGTTTCTCTCCCTCGCGCGTGATCTCAAAGGTTTCCTTCTGGTAGTTCCGCTCTATGTTGGCCCGTACCCTGGCGTTGTCGCCGTACTCCGCTATCTCGTTTGCAAAAATCTCATCCGTGGCCCTTTGGCGCGCCGCCAGCGCCTCTCTGAGTGTCGCGACTTTCTGTCCTTCCGTTATCTTATACGTTGCGAGGTCTTCATCTTCTTTGATCTTCAACAGCGCATATTTTTCTTTCACGGCGTCCAATTGAGCACCGAACTCACGCAGCGCCGTCGGGTCGAATTTGTCCTCCTTGTCACTGCCTGGGAATTTGATTGCATCGAACTTCTTCCCGGTCGCGACGAGTCCATCGAATTCACCGCCAAGGTTCTCAGCCTCTTTGACGGAGCTTGTGAGCGATGCCGATAATTTCGTCGTGCTCGTGGCTAGGGCTCTAAGAGAACCTTCGGCTGCTCCGAATCGACCAGCGAACGTGTCAACATCGCCGGCCCACTTGGACGTGACGTCCTGGAATGTGCCCTTCAACTCTGCGAAGATGGTGGCGAAGGCTGCCCGGATGGCTTTGGCGACGGCCATTCCCCACTCTTGCAGAGATGGAAGAAGCCCAGCCAGTTGCGCCTTGAACCAGGTGGCCATGTTAGAGGTAGCGGCATTCCACTCCTTCTCGAAATCGGCCGCTTTGTGAACTACTTCCGCGTCGAGACCAACACCCAAGTCTTTCGCCTTCTTCACCATGGCATCGAACGCGACAGGCCCCTGTTGCAGCACGCGCACCAATTCTTGCGACAGGCCGAGGGATTCGCCGACTTTACGGGCCAGTGGTGCGCCTCCCTCGGCGACTGCCTGCTGAAGCAGCCGAGCCGACTCCCTAATGAAGTCGTTCGTCGAAACGATATTGTCCTTGGAATCCTTCCACTTGATGTTGTTGGCGTCGAGAAACTTCCCAAGTTCGCCGGAGTCGTATTTAATGTTCGTCAGTTTCTTCGATACCTCATCTAGGCTTGAGATAATCTTGTCTGAGGAAACACCCGCCGCATTGAAAGCTGACTGAAGAAGTTGGAACCTCTCTATCGACACGCCCGTCTCATTCGCGGACCGCTCTAACTTGATCATCTCTTCACCGAGAAGATGAACGCCTTCGGCGAGGCCAGCGACCGCTGCGATAGCGATCCCGATGCCGGGTGCCTTCGACAATATTCCTATGATGCCGGACGCCGCTGAAACGTTACCTCCCTTCTGGATCGTGTCGTTGAGAGATTTTAGGACCGTATCGAAATGGGTGAGGCTGGTCGCAGCATCATCGAAAGCCGCCCCCATCTTCTCCCCGAAGGCGGTGAACTGCGACGACATCGCGTCGGTCTGATCTCGCAGTTGGTTCAGCTTGGCCGAAACGTCGGCGGCACCCTGATCAATGCCATCGGTCTTCGCACCAAATTGCAGAGAGACATCATCAGCCATCAGAGTTGTCCTATCCCGTCGATCTTCCCGCCAGTCGCCGCCATGTGCCGCTCGAACTGCTCGAACGTCATGTGGCCCTTCTTGGGCGTCAGGTCATAGTCTTCGGCCGTCAAGTCCTTCACCGTCTTAACGTTATACAATTTCTCCAGCGGGATACCCAGCGCTGCGGCTACGGTGCTGACGAGAACGCGCAGCGGTGGGTTGCGCTTCCAGTATCCATGGGCGATCGCTACGTCGTGGAGCGTCATCCGCCTCACCTCCTCGAACCCTATCCCGTGGTCCAGGAACGGGCCGAACACGTCCTGCCAGAACTCTGGATCGGTCAGACCGCGGGCGTCACCGCCGTTTGAGGGTTTGCGGTGGCTTTCAACCCCGCTAGATCCATGATCACCTTCGACGCCTCCATCACCTCGTCGAGGGTGGCCTCGAGAGAGCCGACATCACCGACGCTGGGATCCGCGCGCAGCAGCGCCAGCTTGAGAATCATGAACGAGCGCGCCGATGCCTGGACGTTGTCGTCGGAGATGATCCCGGCGAGTTGCTCCAGTTCGTCGATGTTGAAGGCATGGACGGTGTAACTGTCCCCGTCCAGCATGATGGTCGCGGTCCTTTTTCCTGGCATGGCGGTGGTTCCTTTGGTTTTCCTTGCAAACAAACTACCCGATGAAATCATTGTCGCAGAAGGACGAAAACTGAGATTGCCAAAAATTGGCGTTAAATATGCGCGTGGCTATATACGCCGCTTCGCCTTGCTCTGGAGCCGCTTGAGCGTCGCCTCCCGGCTGGCGCCGAGGATGAGCCCGACCCTGACGTTGATGAGGATGAGGCTGGAGACCTTCAGACCGGCGGACTCCGCGGCCCGCCGCACGGCATCGATCAGCACATGGTCAATGGGGTCGAGGGACGGGCGGCCACCACGGTTCCGCCCCGCGGCTCCTCCACCACCTGCTTTGCTGCCTTTGACGCGCGGCGCACGAGCCATGCCGGTATCCCTAGGATACGAGGCTCGTAGGGTGACATAGGGGGCATCAGGATGGCAACGGGCAGGATGGCTAGGGCAATGCCGGCCAAGACCATGTCGGCTCTCAGGAACGTCCCCACGGGCGTGGCAGGGGTATATACGACGGCGGCGGTGAGCAGCAGGCACCCCACCGAAAAGGAGACCACTGACACCGCCGCCGCGCTCACCCGCACACCGCCAGGCACGGGGATCACGAGATCTCGGGGAATGTCATGCTGTAGACATTGCCGGCAGCGTTCGCGAATAGCGAAAAGTCAAACTCGGGGATCATGAAGTCCTCAAGTTTGAACTGCAGCATGTGCTTCGCAGCAACACACGAGAAGATGCGCACCACGAACGGCTTGGACGCCGGCTGGTTGAAGTTCGTGTAGTAGTCGAGCTGGAACGTCGGCGTCGAGCCGATGAGCTGGTTCGTGACCAGGATGTTGCCGCCAACGGACGTTGTATTCGTGTAGGTGATCTTGACGAACGTGCCGCCAGCGGCACCGGCCGTCGTGTCGCCTGCCGCGAAGTTGTAGAGGCCAGGAGAGGTCGAGCCGACGCTGTACTTGCCCGTCGCCTCGTTGCCCGTCGACACCCGCTGGAACGGCAACCCGGTGTTGACGTAGGTGATGCCGAGGTCCGCGTCGAAGGTGAGGGACGACCCGACCTGGACCGCGGCCGTCGACGCCGTGGACAGCGTGAACGTCGACCCGATGTTCCATGCGATCTGGTTGGTCGTCGATTCGGCGTTGCCGTAGAACAGCGCGGACCAGGCCAGCCCGCTGATGACCGCCGACTTGAACTTGCCCGTGCCCTTGATGGTGCCGCGGGCGACGGCGAGGGGCCACTGGTTCTGTCCGAACAACTCCTTGATGGTGCCGGTGGCGTCGATGGAGAACTCTTGGACGAACCCGACGTTGACCGGGGAGGGTATGGTGATATCAGTCCGGCTGGCGATCAGGATGCCTGGACCGAAGACGGCGAGCGGCGTGGACATGGCACCCCCTGGGCGGTGACGGGTGCCTTGTTATTTACAGCCAGCGGTAAGCCGCGGAAATTCATGTGCGCGCACAGTATAGGAAAGGCCGCCCCGAAGGATGGCCTCTGTTTGATGTAGAATGGATTGGAGCGCTCGGATTCGCAGGGCGGTGGTGCGGTTTGGCGCGCAACGCTTTAAGGTATCACAATATGTATGGGCAATGTCAACATCCCTTGACCATTCGGAAAAATCTCACCCGTTAGCCAATGCGATTCGCCCTCTAACCACACATGGGACACCAGACCTCCAAGGGTGAGCGCGGCGTTGTCGAAGTCTACTTGGTTGAACACTCCCTCCACCGCCTCCACCAGCGGAGCGAAGATGGTCCCGCCCGACGGTACCGTCCCGTCCGGGCCGCTCGGCGTCCCCGCGCCGGGGAACTGCGCATAGACGACGATCGTGCGGTGCAGCACGCGCTTCGGCGGCATCCCGCGACCGCGCCGCTCGTACTGCGTCTTGCCGCCGCCGTAGCCGATCCCGTCGAACAGGAACAGCGCCGGCTGGCGGAACGGCAGCGTGATGTTGGTGCTAATCATCTGGTCGACCTGCTCCCACGGGATGATCCCGCGCGCCATATAGCGGAACGTGCCAGGGACAAGCGCATTCTGAAGAAGCGCTAGCAGCGCATTCATGATCGGTTCATAGGTGACGGAAGCGAGCATGTCACCTTCCAGGAGTCGGCAAGTGAATACTGCCAGCCATCCCGCCAATCATGTGCAGGATCGGGATCACAACGTAGAACAGGATGATGGCCACGACGAGGACGATCAGCAATGCGTGGACAGCCTGATGAATGACCGGTGGCCCCGGGATCAGATGCACGAACTGCATCAGTGCCCAGTAAATGAATCCGGCAACGATCAGGGCAACGATGATATTGATCACGAAGTTGATGCTCATCTGAACCTCACTTCCTCGTTCCAAGCCCGTCGCTAACCGCCTTGCGGATGGTGCTCTTGATCTCGCCGCTCATCGCCTCGAACGCGTTGTGCATGTAGTGGATGCCGGCAAAGCCCGGATGCATGACCCTCTTGAAGGCAACGTTCTTTCCCATCTTCTCCCAGAAGAAGTAGAGCGCCTTGGCGTTCCTTGCCTCGATCGCGTGGGCCTTCGTCCCGGACTCCAGCCACACTGGCAGCATGAGGGGAGATTCGGTTGCGACGACCGACACGCGCCCGATGAGTTCCCGCGGGTTCTCGATCATCTCGGTGCGGACGCGGAGCCGACGCCTGCTCTTAAGTCCAACGTTGAGGTTGGCGTCCACCTGCGCGCCAAGGCGCTTCGTCAGTCCTATGATGGCGGGACGCAGGAAGTTCCGCACCGTGACGGGAATGCCGCTCGGGCCGAACTTCGAGAACACGTCCTCGTTTCCGACCTTCGGGGCGACGAACCTTACCGTCATCATGTCAGAACCACTTTTTGTGAGCCGACATTGCGGCAACAGCAAACAATGTCCCATTCACCAGCACTAGGAGAATACCCATCCACGTCTTGTCCATGCGAACGTAATCTGCGGCGATGACCAGGATCAACAATGCCCAACAGAACGCCGCAAGCCACTGCTTGATGTTCCGCGTTCTGATGAACTCGTTCATATGACGCTCCCTTCCGGCGCCGCCGAATCTGGCAGGCCGAACGTCTGGGTAGCTTCCCCCACAGGCGTAACTGGCAAACGATCATCGTGTTGCCCCCGCTGGAAGTCTGGCGGCGGCCTGTCCGGGTCCTGCTGGACGTTAATCTTGTCGGCGATGCTGACCGCGCCAGCGTAGGGCTGCGCGCTGATGTTGGCCAGCAACTTCATCTGTCGCGCCAGTGCCGCATACTGCTTCGATCGGTTGCTGAAGTTCGTCTTGAGCTCGCCCTGCACGACGTCGACCTGACGCGCGAGTTGAAACGCGAGGGAGTTCGCCATCTCGGCGGTCGCGCCGTAGATGTTCCATCGGCTCAGCGACCACAGGATCTCCTCGTCCTGGACCTGGGCGTCGGACGGGAGAACATCCCCCAAAAGTCTGCGGACCTGCATCAGCGGGCTGGTGGTGATCAGCGCTGGGTTGTATGTCCAAGAAATGTTAACCTCCTCAGGCGGGAGACACGCTAGGTGCGTGAGCATACAACACCAGCACCTGGTTGTCAGATGTAGTCGCCGTCATGGTTATCAGGTAGAGCACGGCCGCCTGCATCGTCGTGACCTGCTGAAGCACCGCCCGGTTCGCCCCGTTGTCCGACGGCGACGCCGCCAGTTGAGGGCTACCGAGCAGCCGACCGGCCGGACTTGCATCTGACCCCGAGAGGACGGAACACGCCGCTACGGGAGCAGAGATCGTGACACCGGTCCTGAGCATTGGCCCGAAGTCGAACGTCAGCGTCACCGTCTCGGCCGGGTTGATCTCTGAGAAGTCGTTCCCCTTTGGCATATCATCTTTCCTCTAATCGTAAACCCAGCCGCTGCCGTTGCAAAAAACCGGCTGCACCGTGGCTCCTGTCGCGCTTACAGCCTGCCGATAGGTCGGAGAAGCAATACCATCCGTTATTGTAGCGCGCGCGCCAGCCATCCCTGTGCCAGCTGGAGGTAGACTTGCAATAGTGAACGGCCCAATCACGAACGGCTGGCGAACTGAGGATGTACCGTCAACGACATATGGCAGTGGTACACCGACAGAAGTATTAGCTTCTATGGTATGACCAGTGGAACTACTCAGGAGCCTAACGCCAGTATTTACATTACCAATCCAATTACTGAAGTGTGTATTGTTAACGACGTTGCTGTTGTCTATACCAACGGTCGTCGTGGTATCTATCCCTGTAATTGTGTTTAATCCAATGAGATGATTCCCGTCCCCCGCAACAGAACCAACGGAATTGATCCCGGCAAAGTTTGCAGGGATGTTAACAACCGCATTGCCAAGGACCCGATTGCGCCTTGTATAGATTGCAAGGTTGATGCCATTAAATCCAGGGCCGTTCCCGGATGTTGGATCATTGACATTGTTCCAGCCGATGAAGCTGTTCTGAGTGCCGCCGTCAAATTGGATAGCGCCACCGTTCAATACGCTGTAAACTATACGGCTATCGAAACAGCCGAGCATGTCTACAATGACGCCATAACTTACCGAGTTCTGCCACGAACAATTCCTACAGGCGCTAAATCCTACAGAAGCGCCCGTCGTTCCCCCAAAACCAGCCCTTACGATGACGTTGTCGAATGTGATGTTCTGACCGGCAAATACTTGGAGGGACTGATCATTGGTCCCCAGGATGGTCATGTCGGAGATTTTGATATTCTGCGGCTGCGTGAGAAGGCGCTGGACCCTCGTTATAGTAGTACCCCCAAATGGAAGGTTCTCGCTTAGCGTAATGACGCCCGTGCCCGCGACAGCTGAAACGACTGTCGTGGTCCAGTCGGGATACCAGAAATTCGTACCATGAGTGTCGCCTGAAATCAGGACGGTTTGCCCGGCCGCAAGGTTTCCGGCATCCGCATTCGTCGTCGTCTTGATCGTGTTCGCGCCTTCCGTCGGCGGATCGATCGGATAGGTAATTGCGGTTCCGGTGAGATTGTCTAGATGGTTGCCTCCGGTAAACGTAGCAGCAATCACGAGCGACATATTAAGGGGGGCGGGACCAAGCCCAGCGCCCTTGATGATCGTTACGTCTTTACCGGAGCCTTGATAGTTAACGCCGGAACTCGGCTGCAATGCCAATGACGTGAAATAGGTTCCGGCCGGAAAATATACCGCGCCGCCGCCAGCGGCGACCGCAGCTGCATCGGCTGATTTTATTGCCTGGAGATCGTCTGCTACGCCGTCGCCTTTTGCATTGTATGGCGCAGACTTGACATTTGCGATGAAGACATCCTGTTTCGCGGCGAAAGCAGCGTTCAGGTCGGCTGCTGGAAGTATCTGCCGCGTTGCAAATGACATCTCCACCTACCCAAGGACGTCGTCGCCATCTAGCTGGCTTTGGTCGAGGGTGAAGATCGCTATCCTCACCTTTCTCGGTCCGATTGCCGTCAGCGTGACCCGCTGTTGCGGGTAGCTCACCTCCAACAGCCTAGCAGCACCAGCCGTCACCGTCACGCGGCTTTGCGGGTAGGTGATGTAGTTCGGGTCGAGCCGGGCCAGGATTGGCGGCGGGACGAAAACGTAAATCGCATCCGTCCCCTGGTGCCCGACCATGATGGAGCCGGCACGCTCGAACCTAGGATGCGGCGGCTGGTAGGGTGGAATCTCCCAACCCATGTTGAACCACCTGATGAACCGCGCCTGGATGCCCTCGTCGCCGCGGACCACCGCCCCGAACTTCTCTGCCCGCGGATGAGAAGGTTGGAACGGTGCGATTTCCCAGCCCGCGTTGAACCAACGCATGAACGGGGACTGGATGCCGTCGTCGCCCTTGAAGATGGCCGCGGCCCTACGCTCTGGCGTTGGATGACGCGGTTGGAACGGCGAGATTTCCCAGGCAATTGTCGGAGGTGTGACAAAGATGTACTTGGCTTCGATGCCTGCCTCCCATGGCATGATGGCCGCGGCCTTCTCGGGGCGTGGATGGGGAGGCTGGAAGGGAGCGATCTCCCATCCGGAGTTGAACCAGCGAATCAACGGGAACTGGGTGCCTTCGTCGCCGCGCGCCAGAGCGCTCCATCGTTCGGGTCGCGGGTGCGGCGGCTGCCAGGACTGGACCTCCCACGCGTCCGTGACGAACGGCGGAGGAACGAACTTGGCCTCGATCCCAGGCTCGTTTGTGATGACAGGTGCACCTCTCTCCGGGCGCGGATGAGGCGGCTGGAACGGAGGCAACTCCCAACCATAGGGCAGGAAGTCGAAGAACGCGAAGTCGCTGGTGCCCTCGATGCCGAAGTAGCGGGTTGATGTCTTCTGCCTGAGATGTGGCGCAGGGACGTCCCATCCCCATTTGAACGGCGGCACGAAGACATACTGCGCCTCGATGCCAGGCTCCCAGGGCATGATGGCACCCGCCCGCTCGGGTCGGGGATGAGAGGGTTGGAATGGCGGGATGATCCAGTTGTAGGGGATGAAATTGATGAGGGAGGCTTGCGTGCCCTGGTCGCCAATCTCCGGGTTGACGCGGCGCTGGTATCTGACGAACGGGGCCGCGATATCCCAGCCCCAGACGATCGTGACAGGCACGTACTGAGCTTCGATGCCGGCCTCCGACGGCATGGTCGCGCCCGCCTTCTCGGGCCGCGGGTGCGGAGGCTGGAATGACGGGATCTCCCAGCCGGAATTCACCCACGGTGCATAAATCGCGGAAGTGCTTCTTCCCTTGATGCCGAAGTATTTCTGCTTGGTCGACGGGGAAGCCGGCGGTTGGAACGATTGTACTTCCCAGCCCCAGATGATCACCGTCGGAACGAACACCGCCTCGATCCCAGATTCCGACGGCATGATCATGGCCGCCCTTTCTGGCCTCGGGTGCGACGGCTGGAATGGTGGGATATGCCAGTTGAAGTTGATCCTCCTGATGAATGGGAACTGGATGCCCTGGTCGCCGATGTCGGGGTTCTTGAAAACCTGATCCCGCGTCAGAGGTGGCGGAATCTCCCACCCATATGGCTGGAATGCGAAGGGCGGCGTCTCGATGCTGCCGAACGTCTTGAGGGCGCCAGACTTGGTCCGGTACGATATGGCCGGAGGCTGGAACGGCTGGAAATTCCATCCCCAGTTCGTGGGCGCTGGCGGTACGAACTGCGCCTCGATGCCTGGTTCGCTGGTCGCGATCGCGCCTGCCCTCTCCGGTCGCGGGTGCGGGGATTGGAACGACGGTATGTCCCAGCCATAGTTGATCCAGGTCGAGAAGATCGGGAACTGGCTGCTGCCCTTGAGGCCGGCCAGGTTCGATCCACGATATCGCAGGTGCGTGAACGGTGCGTCTAGGAAGGTCGCTGGTGGGACGAAGACGTACTGGGCCTCTATCCCTGCCTCGGACGGCATGAACGCACCAGCGGCCTCCGGGCGAGGATGGCGGGGCTGTATGGGGGCAATCTCCCACCCGTAAGGAAAGAACCTGATGAACGGCGCGTAGATGCCCTCGTCGCCTTTTATCAGGCCGCCGAAACGTCCATCGGGTTGCGGCGGGTGGGGCGGCTGGAACGGGTGCGTGTCCCAATCGTTCGGAAGGAACCTGATGAAGCGCGCTTGAATACCTTCGTCGCCCCGCATGATCGCGCCGGCCCCAGGTTTCGGCCGATATGGTGGTTGGGGCGGATGCGTGTCCCAATCATTGGGGAAAAAGCGAATGAACCGCGCCTCGGTGCCCTGGTTGCCGACCATGATGGCAGCAGCACGTTCGTGGCGCCGGCGCGGCGGCTGGAACGGCTGAATCTCCCACCCCATAGGAAGCAGATTGGAGATTACGGCAAAACCACCCCTACCTCTCACGGCGGCACGTCTCTGGCTGACCGTGCGGTTGAACGGAGGAGGCTGGAATGGTGGGATCGCCCATCCCAAATCCGAAGCAGCCATCATCTACTCCATGTTTTGCAGGCCACTGGACTCACCATTCGTCCTCCACGAACCCAAGTATCCCAGCTGATGGCGCGACACCGCCGCCAGCCGCGGCAGCCTTGAACGCCATCACCGCGACAAGGCACGTCGCCGTGGAAGGAGAGCAGCCGAACGTCGCCGCTATGGACCCGTGGGCAGATTGCACCTGACTCTCGTCTGCCATGCAGATGACGAGGCCAACGCCGCTTCCGTTGTTTCCTATGGTAAAGCCGGAGCCAACAGTCAGCGTGGTGTCGCTTCCTCCGGCGGCGTCGCATGAACCATAGATCAGATCGCCGTCAACGGTAGTCGTTATGTTGCCCGATGAGACGGTCGCCCCGCTGGTCTGCTGGATGGTGTGACCGTCAAGCGGCGTGGTGATCACCACACCAGACCACTCCTGCACTTCGATCCTGGTCCCTGTGGTGCTGGCGCTGAACGTGGCAATGATCGAGGTCGGGGCACCGGATATGTTGGGAAAATAGAACGTAGCCATGGACTTGGCGTCGCCAGCATCATCCAGGTTGTCCACGATGTTGTAAGTGACGCCATTGTTGTCCTTAACGTTGCTCAGGGTCTGTGGGTCCGTCCATGTGACTGACCCGCAAATCAGGTTCCCCGCCGCACCCGCCGAAATGGTGACGGTGACTGTCGTCCCCGAGCCGCCGTCGGCAGATATGTTTTTTTGGACAAATGTCGGCATCAGGGCAGTCCTATGACGGCCATATCCACGCCCGCGCCGATCCCATAAGAACCGACCGTGGACATGGACAAAGAACTGCTGGACACGGTAACACCGATAGCCACTGGGAACACGATCGAGTCCGTCGCGCCCTGGACCACGGTTTTGGACATGACCACGCCGGCCACCACGATCCAGAAAGTCACCGTTTCGATGCCCTGAGCATTGTCAATCGAGACGCCGGTCGCGACCAAAAGGATCGCATCGTAGTTCAGGTTCACCACGCAGCCATCGGAACTCCCAAGGAACCTTGTGGCCATTGATTCCGCCCTACCATTCTGAAGTCACGGCGCCGACGATGCCGCTGGATGCCGATGCCGGTGGTGATGAACCTCCGTTGATGGCGAACGCCGGACCCCAGAAATGATTGGTCTGCGTCGCAAGGTCCATCGTCACCGACCCAGGCGACGACTGTATCCCCCACTCCGAGCACCTCGCCGTTCCGTTTCCTGTGCCGAGGTTGAAGCTCGTACCATGGGTCGATGTCCCGCTACTCATCGCCACCGCGTATACGAGGTCGTCGGACAAGCTGGTGCTGAAGCTAGCGAACGATGTGCCAGCCGAGTTGGACGTCTGTGACGATCCGTCGACGCTGACGGCTGTCGCCCCGGTGGGCGGCTGAAATTCGTCCTGCACCATCCACTGATTGCCGGTCGCCCCCGAGAAATTATAAGTCAGAATTTTGGGGCCGTTGGTCAGGAAACCGTTTGATCTAAAGGCGACGGTGTACAGGCTGCCGTCATCGTGCGAATCGAAAACCGTGTAAGCGTTGCTCTTGTCGTCCGTGACCGACGTCAGGGTGAATGCTGCATCCAATAGCACCGCACCGACGACGATGTTGCCGTTGGCGATGGTTGACGCGAACGATTCATTGACTGTGGTGACCCCGCCAGCCGTGTTCACGACTCCTTGGATTTGCGTCCAGTCGGTCAACCATTCCTCCTACCAATCACACGATGCCATACCGATCACGCCAAACGGCACCGATGGCGCTGCCGCTGGGCCAGGCAGTATCTCTAAGGCAAGGGAGTTGACGCCGCTCGTGACACCGGGGGCGAGGAACGTCCACGAGCAGTTCTGCAAGGTCGTCGGCTGGTTGTAGGCGTGAGCCCAACCATCGCCCGACGAATAGGCCGTCCTATCTATAAACCCCGTGAAGCT
>Ga0137362_10000004_pt1 | contig 97580 bp, 189 predicted proteins | sample MadtaG_2_FD_104801 | JGI IMG/M metagenome (GOLD analysis project Ga0137362, IMG submission 104801) | Vadose zone soil microbial communities from Angelo Coast Range Reserve, California, USA - Mad1_100_16 metaG | ecosystem: Environmental > Terrestrial > Soil > Vadose zone | place: USA... | reverse complement strand
GAACCCACCGAAGGCACAGACCATGCCGTCGTGCCCGTAGGAATCCCCACGCCGTGAAGCGTCGGGGAGGATGTCAAACGACAGTTAATCGTTGTGAACTTCAGCCGTCCAGTGACGGCTGTCGCTTTGGCCTTTACTGTGCCGGGCTTACATGTACTGTAAATACATTCCCGAAAGGGAGCCCGACCGACATAAGGCCGTTCTGAATTTTCAACCGAGCATAGTGTGTTGAAAATCGCAGTTACGGCGGCCAGGGGCTTGATGAACCTGGCCGCAACTGTTTTTAAGGGAGAAACAAATGGGGAGCGACAAGACCGATGTAGCGGTAGCACCATCCACAAAAAAGAAATCGGACGACCGTTTTTATTTGATGGAAATGGCAAATCGTCCAGCAAAATGGGGCGACATCGGTAACCTTCTTCGTATCGAAGGTCTCGTGATTGGCGGCGGGGGTGCTCAGGCTGTTCTTTTTTTGCCAGACAGAACGCCAGTACGAGAAATGCATGAGCTGAATACGATTGAGATGAGCATCGAAGAATGGAGCGATTGGTTGCGCTACTCCGATGATCCTCAAATCCTTGTCGGGCCAACACCGAATGGGTCGAATGCGTCATTGCCAAAAATTTGGGCGCGAAAACTGCGCTACGAAGTTAGCGGGGCTGTTCAGCAAAAAGTTTGGGCTGCCGACCGTTTCAAATGCTATTACTGCGGCGCGAAAATGGGCGATGCACTTTTGACGGTTGATCATTTTGAGCCACTTGAAAATGGCGGCAAAAACGATCCGACGAATTTCCTGACGGCCTGTCGGCGCTGCAACAAAGATAAGGGCAGTGAACCGGCAGAAAAGTTTTGCGAGAGACGGCACATCGATTTCGAAGCCGTGAAAATATATCTGGCATCTCGCAAGATTTCTTAGGAGGAGAGGCAATGCCCGAGAGAATCGAACTGGAAATATCCGAGTGGGGCAGGCCAATCGTTTACCTTGCCGACTACTACGAAAGGTGCATACCGGGCGTGGCGATCGAAGGTATCTCCAATCGCTGTTTATTCAATAGTCGTAAGGAAGCGATCCGCTGGGCTAAGTTCTCGACGAGAGACAAGATCGACTGGTCTAGTTGGAAGGCGCCGCAAGGACAATATCCCAACGAGAGTGCCAGGGATGATGTTAGGTTGACGCCATCGTTCATCGCGGAACAGGGGCAATGGCCAGAGGAACCGCATGTCAAAGTTACGGTAACGAAGATCGAGGTATGTGGGGAGTTCGATTGGTGGGCCAAGGAAGCGGATGGAGATTGGAATGGTCAGAAAGGTGGTGTCCAATGAAAGCATTCTATTTGGCTTTTGCGATTCTACTTTTTGCAGTGCCGGCACGGTCCCAGGACTGTGACCAGCTTGTGGCCGATTATTCCGGCAGTCTCAAAACCGGCGACGCGGAGCAGATTCAAGCAGCGGCGCAGCCACTCATAGCTCAGGGCGGCGACCTGCGCGTGCGCATCCTCGGCACGACTTCAAATCTCGACATAAACGAAAAGGACATCGAGCGAAGCTGCCTGTCCTGGCAGTCGCCGAACCACGGCCGAAAAAGCACTTTGGTTGTGCTGATGGTTTCGCCGCTTAGCCACAAGATGGGCATTTATTACGGCAACGCGTTCGATCATGCCCTCGCAGACCACTGGAACCGAATCAAGATCGACTACATGGGTCCGCATTTCAAGACCGGCGATTGGGCCGGAGGATTCATCGCGGCAGAGCAGCAACTGGCCGCGCGCATCGTTGCCGCCAAAGACGAAGCGGTGCATCCGGCGACCACGACAACGACAACGACCACGGTCAACCAGGCGGCAGACTTGTCCGGATTATGGATCGTTCTCAAATGGGGATTGTTTCTTGGGCTTCTCTTGGCCGGGGCGTATTTTTTCTTTGCTTTCTTGTCTCGCAGGGGGAAAAAGCAGCAGGAATTGCGTGAAGCGCGTGTGAACGCCATCAACGCGAAATCGCAGGCATCCAATCTGTTGCGCGTCAAAGACAAGAACAACCCCGGAGTGGACGCCGCTTTAGAGGAGTTTGCTAGGTTGGATTCCTTGGTTGGCAGCGACCCTTACGCCGACAATTTGGAGATTGCCGAATACAACGCGATTGCGGCGCAGTACCAGAAAGTTTCGGACATGTTGCAGGGCAGCGCGAAAGAACCTGCACCCGCTCGTACTCCATTCAGGGCGCCTGCTCCGGCAGAAAAGAAGAAAGCGAAAAGCGCAACCGCGGCGACTACAGGGTCACCTGGCAGCACGACAGTGATGATCAACAATACGGAGGTGGTCATTCCGGAGCCGGTAAGAGAACGCGAACGAGACCCGGAGCCCGAACCTTCCCATAGCCACCGTTCCAGCCGTAGTTCTGACGATGATAGCAGTGGCGGTGGTTCAAGCAGTTGGAGTAGCGGATCCAGCGACAGTGGCGGCTCTTCGGACTTCGGTGGGGGTGGCAGCGATAGCGGTGGGGGCGGCGGCAGCAGCGATTTTTGAGTTTACCGTCCTAGGCCGTCCAGTGGCGAGCGGACGTGACCACGTTCCACTGGCAGGGAGGCTATCGCGCTAGTTAGGCGTGGCCTCCCTGAGACGATCTTAACGAAAAGGAGAACACGAAATGTCAGGATTCTTAGCAAAACTTCGCGTCGTAACGTTGGGCTCCGTACACGATCTGCTTGATCGCGCAATCGATCTCAATTCACCATCCGTCATCCGGCAGTACACCCGGGACCTGGAGGACGCGCTCGATCGCATGAAGAGCGAAGCGGCGGTCCAGGCCGGCACGGTCCGCACTTTGCAGCGCGAAAAGGGAGAGCTCGAAGGCCGGATCAAAACCGCCGAAAGCACCATTCAGCACTTGGTCCAAGCTGGCCATGAAGACTTGGCGCGGCCGAAGGCGGCTGACCTCGTGCGTATGCGAGCAAAGTTCGCCGGGGCAGATGAAAATATCGAACACGCGAAGAAAGCGTCGGTTGATATCGACGTTGCTGTTTCCAACCTGGAAGGCAAGCATGCTGCGATGGTTGATAGGGTTCGACAATTGGAACAGCTCGATCGCGACACTAAAGCCAAAAACTCCGCAGCATCCGCTCTGGCGGCGGCTGGCCGGCTGATCCAAGGTGGTGCCGATATTTCTGTAGACGACGTACAGCAGAGAATGGCGCGCAACAACGACGTTGCCCAGGAAAGATTCCATCGGGCTCTTGGCGAAACTGCCGTGCAGGAGGATGCAGAAACCACCACAGCTATCGATGATGTGCTGGCGGAATTCAAAGCACCGAAGGTTGCAGCAGCAAAATGGTGAAGACCATCGAAGAACGCGTCAAGACGCTCGTCGTTGACAATCTCGGTGTTAGCGACGAGCAAATCACGCCCAACGCTTCTCTCGCCGATGACCTTGGCGCGAATTCGCTGGACGTCGTTGAATTGGTCATGACGGTCGAAGAAGAATTTGAAATCGAAATACCGAACGAGCAAGCGGAAGAATTGAAAACCGTCGGGCTCTTAATTGAGTATGTGACCAGGCGCGTTGGGAAGAAGGAGACGTTATGAATGAAACCGGGCTGTCGAAGAATAAAATCATCGCGGAGCTTTCGAAGTCCGCGCATGGCACTTTGAAAGAATATGTTGTAATCGGCAAACAGGCCGCGGAACAGCATCCGGAATTTTTCGCCCACCTGATCGCTTGGAATCGGTTGAAAGGTTCGGTGCGCGATAGTCAAGTCGCCCTGCCAATCGTTTCACTTTTGGCGAAGGCATACCCGGCCGAATTTGTGGAAAACTCGCTGGCGGCTCTTTCTCTGCTCAATCCCCGCGAGCAGCTCAAGGCGCTCCGGTTCGTACTGGAGACGCGTGTGCCCGGACACATGACCGGCATCAGTCATGTCCTGGGGATCTCCTTACTCGAACGCGAAAAAAATTGGCCAAAGTGGGAACGGCAAATGCTCCAGCACCGTGCCGTGCTCAAGGAACTTTTTTCCTTACTCCACACCAAGCCGCGCGATCAGCGTACCAAGGCATGCCTATGGCGCTGCGACAAGCACGACGGCAAGCGCATCCCGCTGCCCTATCCGGAAGGCGGACTGTTTGAAATCGTGACGCGACTCAAGGACATGTCGCCAGCAGAAGCGGCCGGCACAATCATGGCTAGGAAACTTCCGTTCCTCGTTGCTATGGGCGCGCTCGGCGAGAAAGCCCGAGAAGTGGATCTCGTGTTGGCTCTCATCAAATCAATGACTGCAACGGAATTAACAACCAACGTCAAGATGCTCGAACGCCTGGGCGTCAAGACGAACCCGGCGCTGCGCGGAGCCTTCCAGGAAGCACTGGAAAAGGCCGGTAAGAGCAAAACAAATATTCTCAAGACGACTCGTGCGGCTGAGAATATCGACGATGAAGAATTGAAAGAGAATTTGCGCGGCTTGCAAGAAAAACAAATTGCAAGCCTTGGCGGCGTCGAAGGCAATTGGGCCGTTTTGGCCGACAAGTCAGGTTCGATGAGTGCGGCGATCGAGCTTGCCAAGCATGTGGCAGCTACGCTTGCCAAAGTCGTCAAAGGCAAAGTGTGGCTCATCTTTTTCGATGTTGCGCCACAATCCATCGACGTTACAGGCATGGCGCTGGACGTGATCAAAAACGTTACACGGTACGTTCAAGCCGGCGGTGGAACGTCGGTCGGTTGTGGTCTGCTTCGTTTATTCGAAGCGAAAGAAGAAGTTGACGGCATTGCCATCGTTTCGGACGGCGGCGAAAATACGGCCCCAACTTTCCCGGATGTCTACAAACGATATTCAGAGATGTTCGGGAAGATGCCGCCGGTTTATCTTTACCAGACGCATGGCGACTCGCCGGCATTGATTACGACGATGCAGCAAGCTGGACATGACATGCAGGTATTCGACTTGCGCGGCCAGGAGACCGATTTTTACTCCCTGCCAAATCTTGTTCAGACGATGCGAACACAAAGGTTCTCTCTGTCGGACGAGATCATGGGAACAAAACTTTTGCAGTTGTCGGATGCTTACAAGACAACTGTCAAAAAAACGGCCACGGCGTAGAAATCGACGTGCCCGTCACGTTCCGAAAGGCTTGACCGGTGGGAGTTAAATTCTAAAGAAAGGAGGACAAGAGCATGCTCAATGCGTTGAAATCTTATACCCCTCAACGATTAGATACGGAAGAGTTAATCGAACTTGCCGGATTTGGTCGATTGCTTGAGGCAGAATTCAATCAACTGAGCGTTGACGCTCCCGAATGGATTGGCAATCAATTGAAAGCCGTCAGACGGGAAATCAAGACGCGTAACGCCGATGCCATTGCGAACAAACTTCGCGCTGCACGGGCCCGTCTTGCAACGCTCGCAACGCCAGATGAAAAGAGAGCTGCAGTTACGGAGGAAATCGCCAAACTTGAAGAATTGGCGAAGGCCGCAGGGGCCTAAGCAACGGCGATCCTGTGCATGTGGGTGCGGATGCGAGTTTTCCCCACGCGTTCGCACCCAACTTTATTTCTCGGTCCGGTGCAAGAACCGGGCGGCGCAGACACGCTGGCGAAGGAACGGGAACGGGAAGCATGAATAAACTCGAAAAGCGGATTGAACAGGTCCGCGAGGCTTTGCATGAAGCCGGCCACGGATTGCCGGTTCCCGACTGGAAGGAACTGCTTGAAGAAATCCATGCCGACATCGAAGGCCATCTGGAAGCAATAAGAGAAGAACAGTCAGACGATGAAAGTTGAACTCAGCGAAGAAGGTCGTCAGTTGATTCTCTTGGCGCTTGCTGAACTAGCGTTGTCGCGTCCAGGATTTGATTACGCCCTACGGCAATTGGCATTGCTTTTTTGGGGCGAAGAGATGTTCGAGTCTTTCAAAAAACTTAACGCTGATCGCGTAAAGGAATCGCATAGTTCGGTATGAATCCTCCTGGCATCATTCTGATCAATCCTCGGCATCCCCACAATGTGGCGGCGACGATCCGGGCGTGTTCCTGCTTTGGCGTTCCTACCTTGTTCTGGACCGGTTCGCGGGTGGATCCATCGCAGTACGATCGTTTGCCGCGCGAAGAGAGAATGAAAGGTTACCGCGATGTAACCTGGATTCACAGCGACCGGCCCTTCGATCATTTCAAGAATGCTTTCCCGGTGTGCATCGAGATTCATCCGGACTCGATTGCGCTGCCTGATTTTGTGCACCCGGACAACGCGGTTTACGTCTTCGGCCCGGAGGATGGGAGCGTCCCGCAGGTAATTCGCCGCCTGTGTTTCTCCTTTGTCCATATCCCGTCATTTCATTGCCTGAATCTTTCCGCCGCGGTCAACGTCGTGCTGTACGATCGGGCCATGAAAGAGCATCCGGCAACCGGCATGAGCGTCGCCAAGCATGAAGTCCGCGGGGAAATCCCGGTACCGGGATGGGATGGCAAATAGCATGGGCATCCGCATAGTACTTGAGAAGCAGGACAATGGCTGGCTGGTCCGATACGGCGAATTCTGGGAAGACCGCTTGTGCCTTGATGAAGCTCTAGGTTGCGTGGCCTCGATCATGTTCACTGGCCATGCGCCATATCTTAAAAACGAACTTCAGCATTACCTCTGGAACAGCCGCTATGCTCCAAACGACCTGCCAAAATTACTTCCTGAGAGGGCTGGTCAAGCATCCCCATGATCGACCACGAAGAAAAGAGAACCTTAATCACCAACGATACCCGTATGGGAGAAGCGGAACACCGTACCCTGATCGAAGCTCCCGGCACGATCGTTACACTGGAAAAGTTGAAAGAACTCGCCGCCCTCGCTCGCGAACGGAAGCTGGAATTTGACGTGATCGCCTGTGCCGGCATGAGCTATCAGCGCGCGCTACGGATTCGCGAACTGCGCAGCCAATTGAGTTGGCGCGGCGTAGCCGTTGAGACCTATGCCGAATGGGGAGCAGATGCGCTCTGGGAGCCTCCCACGAACCAACTGGCCGGCATGGCGCTTTGCGAAGCCGCCGCCCATGTTCTCCAGGAAGACCCGCACAAATTTCCGTGGCAAGCGATGCAATAATGGCCGAAGAGCTCTGCATCACGATTCCGTGCAAGCCAGCAAAGCCATGGACGGATGCCGATGTACGGCCGATTCATATATTCCTCGGCAACGATTCAACTGGAGCAGCGCGAACCTGCTGGCAATGTCCTTACTGCAAATGGCAATTCTATCGGCGCAAATCGTGCGAAAAGCACATGGGTATGGTTATGAACATTCCCGCTGGCTGCCCGGTCTTGAAAGCGCAAGACGAAGCGCGGCGCACCGATAGGAAGAAAACAGATTGAAACTATTTATAATGTGCTAAACTTCTGCTGCGGGGCGGGAAAACGGTAATCCGTTGGGCTCATAACCCAAAGATAAAGCGTTCAATTCGCTTCCCCGCAAAATTTCCTGGAGGTCCACCATGGGCCAGAAAGTCCGCGCAAAGTTCCAAGTGCAAGGCGTGAAAAAGACATCCTGGGGCGGAACGGTCATCGAGCTTCAGCCGCAATACGACACCTCGATTCCAGAGGATCAACGCTTCGCCAAAGCGACGCCTTCCGGGTCCATCTCCTTGACGATCGACAATCCACTTGCGGTAGAATTCCTCCAGCTTGGCAAGTTCTTCTATGTGGATTTCAGCGAAGTGCCACAAGCGGTTGGTGCTGGCGGCTAATCAAGATTCGCTTGCAATGTGAACGGGGCCACCGGAAACTGGAACAGGGGATGGAGAGAGGCGTCGGTATTTCCGGTACCGATCGTTCTGCGGCGCCGAGCGGGCTGGGCCTCAGCGCCAGCGGCCCATCCCTCCTGCAGGAGGGGCATGGATATCAGCGGAAAGTCGGAAGCCTCAACCAGCTCTAGATTAATCATTGGCACTGCTGCACGAATCCAAACAATAGCGGAAAATTTCTGGCATGTCGTAAACATGCGCAGGCCCGAAGGCTGCGATTGTGCCGGCTGCCGGATGTATCGACTGCTGCCGGAATCTCTCCACGCGGATGCGCAGGACCAAATCCGCTGCCGCAATGCATTCGTGGCCTGGGAAGTGGCCATTGAGAATCTGGTCACGACCGAAGGCAAGAACGACCTGCTGACAAACTACCTCAAGGGCTCGGGCTATACGGCTGCGTTCTATGTGGGCCTCGTGAACAATGCATCGTTTACCGCCTATGCGGCCGGCGACGTGGCCGCACAAATCAACGGCACGAATGGTTGGCTTGAGGGCGTCCCTTATTCGAACGCCAATCGCGTAACCTGGACTGGTGGAACCGCGGCGGGTGGGTCGATCGATAATTCCGCTTCGCCGGCCATCTTCAATATCAATGCCACGCTTACCGTGCGTGGGGCGTTCTTGAGCACCAGCAACGTCAAGAGCGGCACGGCCGGGAAGCTCTATGGCGAGGCTGATTTTGCTGCTGCGCGATCGGTGTTGAGCGGTGACACGCTCAATGCGACCATAACGGCGACTGTATAGGAGTTTGAATGGCAAATCTTAAATATCAAAATCCTGCAACAGTCGATGCGGTCCTCGATTCAGTGTTGCTCGGCACCGATTACGCAACCCAACAGGACTTGCGCCGCGAGACAATGGACATCCAGGATTCCCTGATGCCGCTCGCAAATCTTTTACGGGAAATCCGGGCGCAGAACTACGCCATCATGGGGCAACACATGATGCAAACAGGCGGATTCATCCCGCTGCCGGAGATTCCCAATTTCTTAGCGTTCTGAAAGGATAGCCATGCTTTCACCGCAAGCTCTACTCAGAGGACTAGTCAGCCGGATCATGCCGGCCATGAATCCGGATTCGCAAAACGTAGACGTTGCACAGCGATTTGGCCGGTATGGTGAAGGCACGGTCTTATCCTACATTCGCAAGTCGCATTTGTTGGCCGATGAAGGTTCTTACTTCATCGCGAATAACGCACAGACCGGGGCTTTGACTAACACGGGTGTGGCCTATTCCGCTACGGCGCCTGTCATCATCGTTCAAAATCAGGATTCTCCTGGCGGGAAAAGATTATATTTGGATTATATTAACTTGATTACAACTGCCGCCGGAACAGATACCGCTGCCGGGCAAATAGCGGTTGGGCTTGCGATCGATAACATTCTAAGGTGGTCCTCAGGTGGTAGCCAATTAGCAGCCGCAGTATCTCCAAACATGGATTTGCCTCTTGCATCTGTTGCGGTAGTTTATTTTGGAGCTTTAACCGCTATAGGCGCTTCTGCTAAGGCCCGGCTCCTAGTTGGCCAAAGGACAGTTCGCCCGGTCGTATCGGCCACGGTTGTAGATGTGGTAGGGGAACAGAAATTCTTTAACTTCGGCGGGGTGGAAGGCGGTTCGCAAGGGAACATCGTAGTAGCCAATGCGAATGTCATTCCTGTTCCATTGCCACCAGTAGTGATTGGACCAGGACATTCTGCATTGTTTTACATCTGGTTTCCAAACTGCACTTCGGTATCTCCGGCACCTCAGTATTTGCCTGAGATTGGTTGGTTTGAGCGCTAAAATTTGCCTACTGCAGCAATCCTGAATCAACAGCGTGAACGCTGGGCAAGATATTACTCTGCCTCGATCTATCTCGCCGGGACCTCGGACATTTCTGATCTTGGCGTCTCCACGATTCCGGTTACCGAAACACTTGCCGGAGCAGTCGACGTCTCCAATACAACAATAATGACTGAGGTTGTCTCCCTGGCGCTGACAGGCGCGGCTGGAGTCACTCCTTCCGTGGTTCTCACGATGCCGATTTCAGAGGCTCTTGGTGCCAATGCCGCATTCAGTGAATTCGCCGGCGATCTTTTATTTTGTTCCATGTCCCTAGACGGCGCCGCTGCTCTTACCGATGCAGCTGCAAACACGATCGCTAGTCTGTCGACGCTAACCGGCGCTGCTGTAGTCGCGCACTCCACTTCCAGCACAATGCCAGTCTCGGGGACATTCGCCGGGAACGCGGATCTTGCACCTTCCAATATCATCAGCATGAGCGCATCGGCCGCCATCGTAGGAACCGCCGGATCCGCGAGCACCGGCGGTAACCCTTATAGCGGCGAGGTCAGTCTCAGCGGCCTGGTGGCGGACCTGGCAGCTTCATTCGTGATTGGCACGGCACCTATAGCAGCGCCGCGCTGGCCGCCAAATTTTCAACAGCCAGATTATCGTTCACCCCAAATTTCTCCATTAGTTGCAACTTATCCGGTTGGCTCAAACATGTTGCTATTGACCTGGCCACTTCCCAAGCATGAAGAGCCGAAATAAACACTCTTAACTATAAACTTAGGCCGCAAGAAAGTGTTGACAGTGTTCGGTTAATGTGTGAGCCTAAATACGGCAAGTCTAGGCACGGCCAGTCCCGACGAGCATTGGCAGGGTAAGTCCCGAACGTGGCAAGGCAGGAACGGCATAGTGGAGATACGTGTCCTTCAATTTAAATCCAATGGGCTTGAACAGTGGGACCTGGTCCGGCAATAGCACACAGACCGATTATCGCGCCCCTTTAAGCCCGCTGACAGAGGATCATCCGGCAAAATTAAATCCGTTGGAGATTCTCGATTCCAGCCGACCGCCAAATTACACGCAAAACGATTACCGCGATCCGGATACAAGTCCTCTAGTAGCGACTTATCCTGTCGGCACGAACGTATTGCTTTTGAGCTGGCCGATCCCGCGATACAATCAACCATAGAGGGTCGCATGGGAAATTACATTCAACCCGATACTGATACTCGAAAAAATTCGCAAATAACGGTTCAGACAGGCATCAATGCGTTGATACCAGGACCTGCACACGCCGGCAATCATTCGCAAGTCGATTACCGAAAGCCGACGATCGTGCCAACGCCGGGAACGGCAACGAAAAACCCGATCGCTTTGACATGGCCGCTGCCTGCGTACGTTCAGCCAAATATTCAGACAAACGTCAGCGGGCTAAAAGGGCCGATGGGAACAAGCAACAATCCCCATTAGGAGGATGAAATGCCGAATTACAGTCAACCAGATTTCCGAAATCCAGTTTTGGATTCACGCGTTGGCGTCATTGCTGTGGCCGGCAACGCTTTTGTGAACGGCCCGGTCTCGCCGGCGAATCATATTCAGCCGAATCCCAATCCCGATGCCAATCGGCATGGCGCCAACTTCTCCGTTGGCCGGAATGAACTGCTCATAGCTTACCCACTCACCCGATATGTCCAGCCGACGTCCTCGAAAGAATTCCCGTCAGGGAAAATATAAATAAACTTTCCCCATAAGTTCCCAGTCGTGCTAGTCTAGTTTGGGCGCGTAGCTCACTTGGGAGAGCGCGGGCTTTGCATCCCCGAGGCAGTCGGTTCGAATCCGATCGCGTCCACCAGATTTTTAAAGTTGTGTTGAGCGGAATGGAGTTTCTGTGGTGACGGAAGCCAAACGGTGAGGCGGATGCCTGTGGAGCATCTTCTAGTGAGTTCGACTCTCATCCGTCGCCCCAAAATTTATTGGCGTCGTAGGGAAACGGTTCAACCCGCTTGCTTTGGGAGCAAGAGATTGTCGGTTCGAATCCGACCGATGCCACCAGTTCCGCCGCGTGGCCTAGCGTTCAAGGCACTTCTTTCGGGTAGAAGGGATCGTGGGTTAAAATCCCACCGCGGCGACCAATTTTGTGCAATGCCCCGATGGTGCAAACGGTTTAGCACACGGCCCTTTCAAGGCTGAGATGTCAGTTCGATTCTGATTCGGGGTACGGGACCGTAGCTTAGATGGTAAAGCATCCGCCTTTTAAGCGGACTAGCGCGAGTTCGAGTCTCGCCGGTCCCACCAAGTTTTGGGAGGTCGTCCAACGGCAGGACTTGAGATTTTGGATCTCAGTATCGGGGTTCGAATCCCTGCCTCCCATCCATGTTTGCGTCACTTCCCCGGTCGTTCAAGTAGGCAGGACGCGAGATTCTGGATCTTGAAATGTTGGTTCGAGGCCAACCCGGGGAACCAAAAGTTTTTTGCTGGCTTAGCTCAACGGGCAGAGTTCGGCACTCGTAACGCCAGGACCGCGGTTCGAGTCCGCGAGCCAGCTCCAAATTGGAGGCAACCATGACGGCAAAAGACATCCGGGAGAAATACAATCGGATCCACGATCTGCCAGCGGGACCGGAGCGCGAGAAGATGTTGCTTGCTGTTCTTGGCGATATCCTGCTCTGGATCGAGGAGCGCGAGCCGGTTGCCGGCAGAGTAGCTGCTGGCAGCATAGGGCCGTACTAGTTTGCCGGGATAGCTCAGTCGGTTTAGAGCATCGCATTGGTAATGCGAAGACGAGAGTTCGACTCTCTCTCCTGGCCCCAAATTTCGCCGGGTTAGTTCAGCGGTAGAACGGCAGTTCTGTAAACTGCGCGTCGGGAGTTCGAATCTCTCACTCGGCCCCAAGTTGCAGTAACCGGATCGGCGGCGTTAAGGAGGCGCGACAGCGGCAATCCGGTGAAGATCTTGGCGGGTGTCGTCTAGTGGAAAGACCCGAGAACGCCATTCTCGGTACAGCGGTTCGATTCCGCTCATCCGCTCCAGTTTGCGGGCGTGGCCCATTGGTTGGGTATCACTCTTCCAAGGTGAACAACGGAGTTCGATCCTCCGCGTCCGCTCCAGTTCGGCAGGTCTGTCGTCTAGCGGCTAGGACAACGGCCTCCAAACCCGTTAACGAGAGTTCGAGTCTCTCCGGGCCTGCCAAAAGATTTTGTGGGCGGATAGCTCATCAGGTAGAGCACAGTCTTGATAAGGCTGCGGCGGTTGGTTCGAGACCAACTCCGCCCACCAAGAGTTCGGGCCCTTGACGGAATGGAGATTTAAAATGCATTCAAAATACAGTAAGGAAATGCTTCAAGATGCCGTAAAACCGAGTACGTCAATGGCACAGGTTATGGTTCGGCTTGGTCTACGAATTGCTGGCGGTTCATACTTATATCTAAAACGACGCATCGCGCGACTGGAAATTGACACAACTCATTTTTTAGGACAAGCCGCCAATTGCGGGCTGAGATATAAAGGTGGTTCTCCAAAACAACCTTGGCAAGAAATTTTGATATTACATGACCAAAATGCTGAGCCCGTACGAGCACCGCGACGAAGACGCGCACTGAGGGATAGTGGACGAGAATATAAATGTGAAATTTGTGGTCAACTTCCAGTTTGGAACAACAAGCCATTGACGCTCCATGTTGACCATAAGAACGGATGGAAATGGGATGACCGTCCCGAAAATTTACGATTTGCATGTCCGAACTGTCATTCACAGACGGATAATTTTGGCATTAAAAACAGATTTGCCGGAGTGGCGGAACTACCAGACGCATCCGCTTCAAAAGCGGACGCCTTAGCGGCGTGAGAGTGGGAATCTCTCCTCCGGCACCAGAATGCGCGGTTGGCGGAAGTGGTAGACGCGACAGACTTAAAATCTGTTGGGCATGACCCGTAAGAGTTCGAGTCTCTTACCGCGCACCAAAGTTTATGAGTAGATGGCGTAGCGCCAACATCTATTGGTACATCGCAGCAGTTGGCATTGCGCTCGAATGTCTGCTGGTTTTAGCCAGCAAGATATTCTAAGAGTTTGGTTCCGTCGTCCAACCGGACAGGACACCAGTTTCCGGAACTGGCGATCGCGGTTCGAATCCGCGCGGGACCACCAGGATGAAAGAATCGTTGAAGAGTTTGCTCAAGGTTTTTGATGGAGTACAGATTCAATTCGGCCTTGAGCAACAAGGACATATTCCGACCGTGGAACGGATGCTCGCAGAGGGCAAAACTTGGAATGAAATAGGCGATGCCATCGGTTGGCATGGACCAACGGCGGCAAAGTTTTATGATATGTATTTGAAGCGGACAAAAAAGTTTTCTGAGGGCGTCCCGTAATGGATAACGGCTCACGCTACGAACGTGAATGATATGGAGGTTCAAGTCCTCTCGCCCTCACCAGATTTTGAAGGAGAAAGTATGCAGCCACATCAAGAACGGGTCGTAACGGAATTGAATGAATTGACCGAGAAGCACGCTAAGCTTGGCGTGTTCCTCCAGGGAGCCACATTCAAATCTCTTGATGTTGAGGAACACGCGAGATTGACGCGTCAGCACGCGGTGATGGGTGAATATGCGAAAATCCTTACTGACCGCATCGCCAATTTTAAATAGAGTTTGTGCCCGGCTCGTCTAACGGTCAGGATACTTCGCCTACACCGAAGGGATTAGGGTTCGAGTCCTTAGCTGGGTACCAAGAATAGGCCCAGGCCAGAATTGAGGAACGATGCCGGCTAAAAAATGTAAACTTTGCAGGACAGACAGATTGCCAGGCAACGGAATACTCACAACGCTCGGTTGGTTCTGTTATAAATGCGTGAGCCGATTCCGGAAAGAAACAAGAGCCCTGGACGAACGATTTGACGAGCAAGCGGCGGCAAGGCAAAGCGAAGTCGCATAAAAAAGATTGCGCGCGTGGCGGAACGGCAGACGCACTGCGCTTAGGACGCAGCGCCTTCGGGCGTGGAGGTTCAAATCCTTTCGCGCGCACCAGAATTAACGGCATGTGTTAATATATGCCGCCATGAAAAAATGTGAATGGTGCGATAAGGAGCTATCCGGAAAAAGAGCGAACAATAGATTTTGCTGTAGAGGACATGGCACCATATTTTACGTTACTGAATGGAGGCGGCGGACGAAACAAAAAGCCGTTGAATTCCTTGGTGGAAAATGTCAACGATGCGGATATGACAAATGCTTTGCTGCTTTAATTTTCCATCATCCCGGAGAGAAATCTTTTGGTGTTGGCGGTGGCCATATTTTGGCTTGGGCGAAGATTGAAAAGGAGCTTAAGAAGTGTGAGCTCCTTTGTTTGAATTGTCATGCAGAAGAACATCATCCGGAATTGATAAAAGTTTTGGGGTGTGCCTCAATCGGTACAGGGCCGCGCCGTTAACGCGGTATTTGAAGGTTCGAGTCCTTCCGCCCCAGCCAGTTTGGACCTGTAGAGGAGCGGCTGTCCTCGCCACACTGTCTATGTGGAGATCGTGGGTTCGAAACCCATCAGGTCCGCCAGTTTCTAGGAGTGGTGGGTAGCGCGTGGCTGACCAGCTAGGATGGTGAGGCATATGCGTCCGAACCAATAGCGCAGCGGACAAGGCTTAGGCACTCCTAGAACAATTTACGGCCCGCTTTAGCTCAGTGGAAGCAGCCCTGGTCTGAAAAGCCAGTGACCGCGGTTCGATTCCGCGAAGCGGGACCAAAAGCTTTGTGGCCCTGTTACCGTAACGGATAACGGTCTTGAGTTCTAATCAAGATATGCGGGTTCGAATCCTGCCAGGGCCGCTAAGATTGGTGGTGATATGAAGACGCAGAGCAAGATAGAAATCAGAAAAGAAATTGCGGCGCGTAAGCGTGCCAACCGGAAAGCTGAGCGCAAGCAATTCGGAAGTACGATTCGCGTGACTGTGAAAAGTTTCGGGGAAGATGAGCGAATTGGCTGAGCTCGGCAGTCTGTAAAACTGCTAGCCCTGGCGGCTATGCCGGTTCGATTCCGGCCTTCCCCACCAGATTTGGGTGCGTAGCTCCTAATTGCGCAGAGCAGCTCCCTCTTAAGGAGAAGGCTGTGAGTTCAAATCTCACCGCACCCACCAGTTTCGGTCCGTAGCTCAGACCGGTTTAGAGCAACGGTCTCATAAACCGTAGGTCGTTGGTTCAAATCCAACCGGACCGACCAAGTTGGAGGAGACGTGGCGGAATTGGTAAACGCACCGGTTTGCTAAACCGGCGACCGCAAGGTTGTGAGAGTTCAAGTCTCTCCGTCTCCGCCAATCTGTTATAATCAAGTCATGACACGCGGATCATCATCGCACTCTCCATCGGAGGGTGCTGCGGAACGGCCCGCAACTGGACTCGAAACCCAGGGCGTGTGAAAGCACGGAAGTTCGATTCTTCCATCCTCCTCCAAAATTCCCAACGGCCTAGTTATAAACTGCCATACTACCGGTTGAGGATAGTTGACAGCAGAACTACAACTGCTTGATGATGGCGTTCATGGCGCAAGTAGCGCCCAACCTCAGCTTCGATATTCACCGCACGCTGGTCTCGCCGGAGAGCCAAGCTAAAATTATCCATTTGCTCTTCGTGCAGGAATTGAGTGTAGACACGGTAGCTCGCCGTTTTGGTGTTGGCCGCACCACTATTCGGAGGATTCAAACCGCTTATTGTGAGAAAATGGAGCGAAGGACCGACCATGGACATTGAAAAACCGGCAACGGTGAGAACGATTCCGATTGGCGATCTTGCCTCGGACCCTTCCAATGCCAATCGAGGCACCCCGCGCGGGCGGAAACTTCTCAAACATTCCCTAAAAAAACTCGGTGCCGGCCGTTCGATCCTGGTCGACAAAAACTTTACAGCGGTAGCTGGTTCGAAAACTTTAGAGGAAGCCAAGAAACAAGGTTTCAAACGCGTTGTTGTTGTGGATTCCGATGGGGAAACGCTTGTCGCTGTGCGCCGAACGGATCTTCAAATTGATGACAAGAGAGCCCAAGAACTTGCCGTGGCAGACAATCAGGTTGCCTCCGTCGACTTGGCCTGGGATCCGGAGATATTAAGCCAAACAGAAGCCGACTTGACGGAATTGTTCGAGCCTTTGGAGCTCGAGAAGCTTTTGAATGGAGGAAAGAACACCCGGGAGCCCGAGGCGATTGATTTACAGCCACCGCCGAAAATGGTTTGGGTTCTACTCGGCATTCCTTTCAATCGATTCGATTTGGTGCAAGAAAATCTCGCGGCACTCGAAAGTGAAGCAGAAATATCTGTGCAATCAGCACGAAATGAATAGGGGGAAGTATCATGGGAACACGCTCACGTTCATTGCGGCCACAAGAAGAAGATGAAGAAGATTCGCCGGCCACTCCTGCTCCAGCCTTGCAAAAGGAAGCGGCAACACCGCCATGGTCAGTGCCAGCCTCGCCACAACCGGAAGTTATCCCGGTCGTCGACCAAACTCCTGCGTCTCCCCCAACTCCAAGGGTCGGGCTATTCTGTCAAGCATGCGGCAGTTCCGCCGTGGGAATCGCCGGAGGCATGCGGCGCTGCAACCAGTGCGGCAATTCCTGGGCATAGAACAAACGTGAACTTTCAAATTAAGGAGAATCCCAGCGTTCTGAGCCGGGATATGAATCTATGAACGCTGAGGGCACCGGGGACAGCAAAGAGCTCATTTTCAAAGAAGTTCTCCCCGAAGAGCGCATCGCCAGGCTAGTGATGATCTTGGCGGATACTCCCGAGTTTCATGCTTTGACAATGACCGAAGTGGCCGCAATATTATCGCCCTATGTACAGCTCGAGGTCCTGGATGCCCGGCACCAGGAACGCGTTCTCTGTTTGACGGACTTCTATAACTTGCGCGAGAAATTGATCAAAAGAGAGCGGGAAGCTTTCCAGACAAAAAGCGAACTCATCGCGCAGATCCTGGCGCGCCCGGAGGCCAAGACCCTCGGTTTTTTGTACGATAAGAGTTAAATTCCCATGGTACGCAAGTTTGGTAATACCCGTACATTAAGTACTATCTAGTTACAACTAAGCATCATTGTCATTAACCTACCCTCTAGCTATCTTCGCTTTTCCTTCTCCAGCCTCTCCCATCTTCCCTCTTGTCTTAACCTACAGGCTAGGTTATAATAGACTCCAAAGTAAGAGTTTACCTCCCATCAATGCGAGCAAGACCAAAGCATTTACAGGGAGATGGAGAAAAGAAATGGCGATGGCAAAAAGAATTCGACGGGAATTAGGCAAGAGCCGGGAATTGCTCTGGTTTTTGCTCGATGGAAAGAAATGCATCTTCTGCAAAGAACTGCTGCTGGAATCTCCTGGGACAAGAATTCGTTTCGGGAATTCCACTGCGCCGCCCTTGGATTTGAACATCACCTTGCATCACAAAGATGGGAACCATGCGAACAATGGCAAGTTTGGGAACCGCAAGAACATCAAGCTGTCCCATGAGTCCTGCCACAAGACTCATCATGCGAATGAAGTATTCCGGGCATGGAGGGCGGCATGAACATCCTGCAATCGAAGCTGGAAAATGGCGTGCGGAAATTCACGGTTCAATCCCTGACCGATGCGCGCCGCCATTACATCATTACCCGCCGGGCAACCAATAAATGGCAATGCTCCTGCCCGCGCTGGATTTATGGCGTGAAACAAGCCGATGGGACGCGCCGCCGCGAATCGTGCAAACACATCCTTGCGGTCCGGGAGATGGTATGACAAATCCTATGGTACGCAGTTTGGTTCCAGGGATTCTCCCTGAAAATATCCTCGCCAATATCCCGAAGACGAAGCAAGACACTTTCTTTCTTCTCGATAGGGTACAGCGCCATCTAAAAAACTCCGGCCTGAAAGATTGCCAGGTGTTCGATAGTCCCCAAGAGACGAGCGCCATCATTCAAAAGTTAATCGCCAAGGTTTCGCAGAAATGGGTACGCAATGCGAAAACTCCCACGAAAGACTTGCAAACTTTCCGGCGCGCCAAGCGCCACGTTCGCCGCGTCCAATATAAAGACACAGTGCAAGTCTTTATCAAGGCGACGGTACCTGCACTGCGGGCATCTTTGCCACAGATACATGGCCAGGGTTTCCTCTCCAAGCCCGTCGCAGTTTATCCCTACCGCCCGATGGATACATTCCTCGGCGGTCACCGCGTCAACGTCTATCGCCAGAGGAATCGTTTCGATGTGATCGATGCTCTTTGCGGCATTCCCATTCTTGCCGGGCTCACGCGCCGTGGGCTCAAGAAAGTGGTGGTATGGTGAGACGAATATCGAATTGGAACAACCAAAAACGCAATGCGTGCCTCGGCGAATTCCGCCGCATGATCGCCGGTTGCCGGAAGGCGCAGATCGAGAACGCCATAACTGCGGGGCGGTCTTTGGCAAAGCTGATGCTCGATGGCCACGTCACCATCGCCGGGATCGATGGCGTTCAAATGGAACGGTTCCGGCGCCGGTACGCCGTTGTGCCGCATCTGAAGCACGTTATGTATGCGGTGGCGACTGGCCGGCTCACCGACGATTTACTGGAACAGCGTCTCGATCGCAGATTCCCCGCCTATCGATTGCCGAGCGGCCGTCTGCGCTTGGTCGATCGGTGCATGCTCTGTTCTAAGCGCACTTGCCGTTGCTGGCTGCCGCCTGACCGCAAAACAAAACTGCACAAGCATTCGCCGCATCCGCTGGCCGGCACAGTAGTATCTGTCCGTGGGTTGAGGAAAATATGAAACTCAAACGAATCAGTTTCATGCGCGTCGATAACCGCATTGGGCTTGGCGATGATCTGCCGAAACTGGCCGACATGCTGCGCTATGACGTAGCGTTTCAGTGCCAGGCCGACCCGCACTTGATCGCCTTCCCTGTTTTCCAGACCAAGGATGGCAACCTGGGCGGCACGATCACCCATGGCCGCTGGCTTTCCTTTGGAGTGCTGGTCAAATATCTGACCGATGCGCAAGAGGCTCTCGCTAAAGGTTATAAGCAAAGCCAATGGATAACGTTTCACCATCCGCGCAACGAATTCGATCAGCTGGATTATAGCAAGTTGGTTCCCGTCACCTTGGAAGCCTATTGCCAGGCAAAAGATCCGAGGGACCTATGAAATCCTTCTTGGCTGGGATGTTTGTTTTTGTACTGCTCGCCGTCACTGTCGGTGTGGTGGAACAAAGAAAAGGAAATGCCCGCAAAGCCGATATCCAATGGGTGAAGGACTTCACGATCAGACAACGCGAAGAGTCTTGCGCCAGTCATATCGGTAAGCTGACTGGAGCCAAGCACAAAGCTGCGTTGAAATGGATGTGGTCGTTTTCCCTCGCGGGCAAAGAACATCGCATGACGGAAAAGGACTTTGAAACCTGCCTGACGTTATAAAATAGTGAAGCACCGGTAAAAACTCTAAACAAAAAGGACTCCCATGAAATTCATTCTGCGGATCGCCGCGATTGTGTCTCTTTGTGCCCAAACAGCTTTGGCGCAGCATTATGTCATTGCGCCAAAGCCGAAGGTGGCTATCGAAGGACACCGGTTCAATAAGCGCATCTTCTTCGCCGGTATTGGTTTACTGGCGGCCGCAAAGACGGCCGATGCCATCACCACGCGCCAACTTCTCGATCGCGGGGGATGGGAGAACAACCCGCAAATTGGCCGGCATCCTTCAAGCATCCGATTGGCCGGGCATGCTGCTGCAATGTTCGCGGCGCAATCTGCTGTCTTCTACTTGACAGAACGTAATCATCACGCATGGGTTCGGTGGACCGGCCGCGTGTGGTTGGGTTCGACGATTACAAACCATGCGCAGCTTGCTGCTTGCAATGCCGGCATCGATGTCCACGGGGCGTTGACGCAATGCCGAAATATAATTCCAGGGTTAAATTAAAGAAAGGATGAATCACAAATGGTCAATATTCCTCCAGATGAACAGCAGATTCTATCAGGCAACAATCCTGAACCAGAGCCGGAAGAAGAACCGCCGAAGATGCAGACGTTTTTCGACACCTATGAATCGCGGCTGCGGGCGCTGGCCGTACGGCACCATTTGGAACCTGCCTATCTCAAAGGATTAGTCGAAGATGCCTTCGGAACGTGCGATACTCCACCAGCCGAGCAAGAGTCTAAGTTAGCGCTGATGAAACTGGCCAAACTCAAGATCGGGCCTTGCGAGGTGAATTGGTTGTTCCAAGTCCACATTTTAAAATAGGGGGCTAACCAATGACCGAAGGCATGAACGAAATTCGCATCCGTGGCTGGCAAGTTCTTTGCGTGATAGGAGTGTTGTTGCTAGAGACCTGGTGGATTGTGAAATCGGTAGCCGATAGCGTCGGCTACTAAAAATCAAACAAAAAAGGGAGAAACAAAATGGCTCTAAGTTTTATTGAACAGTTCAACCTAGCGCGGCGCGCATCCGCTCCATTGATTGCCGTCCGCACTCCGGACATCGAAGCGACCATCAAGACGATCGCGCTCAACAAAGACAATGCCAATTCGCCGATGGTTCTGCACGATTGCGTCCGCGGATTGACGGCCGTAAACGATCCCCAGGGCAAAGCGCTTGTGCGGGCACTTGGCGAACCAGCCGCCCTGGCAAATCCCGTTGAAATGCTGGTCAAGGCAATGCAGATGCCCAAAGAGTCGATTCTTTTCATGGCGAATCTGCATCGGTTCTTTCAAGACCCGGCGGTCGTACAAGCCATCTGGAACCTGCGCGGAGCCTTCAAAACCAATACACGCACTTTGGTTATTGTTTGCCCGGACGTTACGCTTCCTCCGGAGATTGCCCAGGATGTTCTTGTCCTGGACGAGCCTTTGCCGGATGCCAATCGCCTGGAAGCGATCGTCGCGGAAACCTATTCGGCCGTAAAGCAGCCAAACCCGGCTGCCGAAACCATGTCACGGGCTGTGGACGCTCTTTGCGGCCTGGCGGCCTTCCCGGCCGAGCAAGTGTGCGCGATGAGCATCCGGAAGAACGGCATGGACCTCGAACAGCTCTGGGAACGTAAGCGCCAGCAGATCGAACAGACTCCCGGCCTCAAAGTGTGGCGCGGCCAGCAACGTTTCAAGGATATTGGCGGCTGCGAGAACATCAAGAAATTCCTGACCAGCGTGATGAATGGCAAGGATCGCCCGCGCGCCATCGTCTTCCAGGATGAAATCGAAAAGCAATTTGCCGGCGGCGAAGGCGGCGACTTGAGCGGCACGACCCAGGAGCTCCTCGGCAACCAGCTATCCTTCATGCAGGACCACGATTCGACCGGCATCATGTCGATCGGACATCCCGGCGTCGCCAAATCCGATATCGCCAAAGCCTTTGGAAATGAAGCTGGCGTGCCAACCATACAGCTGGATCTCGGAAATGCCAAAGGGTCGCTGGTCGGGGAAAGCAACGCCAACATGCGAGCGATTCTCAAGGTCATCGAAGCCGTGTCGCAGGGACGGGCCCTGTGGATCGCTACCTGCAATAACATCCAAGGATTGCCGGCAGAACTACGCAGCCGGTACACCTTTGGCACGTTCTTCTATGACTTGCCGACGCCTTCCGAACGCAACCTGATCTGGAACATCTATTTCGCAAAGTTCGACTTGAAGGATACCGACCGGCCACCCGACACCGGATGGAACGGAAGGGAAATCAAGAATTGCTGTCTCTTGGCCCACCGGTTGAATATCCCGCTCCGGGAAGCGGCCGACTACATCGTCCCTCTATCCACGAGCGCCGCCGAGCGCATCACTTCCCTGCGCAAGGAAGCCGATGGCCGCTATATCTCCGCCGCCTATCCCGGGCCCTACAAAGCGCCCGAAGGCATGGATGAAACCGAGCCCGAGAGGATGGTTGTCGCTGTCGGCATCATGAACGCGCCGAAGCGCAAAATCAGCACTGGCAGTGGCGGCAAAGGCAGCGGAAGCGTCAACTAAAATGTCCGTTTATCTTGAGTGGTACGTCAAGCATGTGGAGCAAGAGAAAAACGGCAGAACCGCTTTTCTGGTTGTCTCCATAAAGAATACCGCCGCCCGATTCACCGTCTATCGCAAGGGCACCGAATGGCATTGCCCTTGCGATACCACAGAGTATGGCGATGGCGTCACCGGTACGACCGTATGGGTCGAAGGGTCACAAGAATCCCCTTGTCCTCATGTTCAAAGGGCGTATTTCTATCACCGGAACATGCTCAAACGCGCCGAGGAGATGAAACAACAGGTCAAGACCATGGCCGAGGCCTCGAAACAAACTAAAAAGGCTGCGGCCAGCCCAAGCACGCCGCTGCTTGAAACCAAAAAAAGGAAGATCACGCTCAAGGACTAATATGCTCTCTTACAAAATGACGAAATTCCGGGGCATCGAAATGCCCGGGGAACCAGTGACGGAATTGATCATCCACATGGTCCATGCCGGCAATACGGATGTTGTCGAATTCTGGATTCCCGGCTCGCGCTTCCCGCAAACCGCGCTGCTCGACAAGGCGCAATTTGAAAGGATGGTGGCCTGGGTCAATCAGCAATACGCAGCGTTAGAACAGCAAGTCCGGGGAATTCATTAAACTTGCCCTATAACTTAATCCGGGGTATAATCCAGTCGGCTGGGCTAGGCAAGCATAGGCGCGCACGGGTGCGTTATGGCTGGGCGTCACAGGGCAGGGCACAGGGCGGACTTCGGTTCGCCCTTTTAAATTCGTAAACAAAGGAGAATCGATGTCACATACAGCGGACTTGAAAGTTGAAATTTTGGATTTGGAATGTTTGAAGGCATCGTGCGAACCACTTGGCCTGGAGTTTCGGGAGAATCAGAAAACCCACAAATCTTATTACACCGAAGCTTGTGAACATGCGATTGCCGTCAAGGGCAATTCGCACAGTTACGAAGTCGGCGTCATTAAGAATCCACTAGGCCGCGGCTGGACTTTGCGTGCCGACAGCTTTGGCGGCGGTTATGGCTTGATGGATGCGATTGGTGGCACGACCGCAAATCGTTTACGCCAAGAATATTCCTTGCAGGTTGCTGCCAAGAAAATTCCGCGTGGCTTCCGCATGCATCGTGTTCTCGAAGCCAATGGCCATGTCCAACTTCGTTGTTCCCGTTGATGTGCCAGGTCACGATCGATTCCAAAAATTCGAAGGGAGAAAACGCAATGGAAGAAATACTGATTGATGTGGCACCGGATGGCAGCGTCAAAATCACCACGAAAGGTTTTCGTGGGAAAGCATGCAAAGCCGCGACAAAACCGCTCGAAGAAGCACTCGGGATTGTCACGAAAGATGTGGACAGCCCTGAAATGCATTTGACGGAACCAGTCCAGGCCAAGGCCCGAGGCTGACATGCAAAATACATTCACAATCGATGTATCGCCCGACGGAACCATGCGGATGATTTATGACGATGCCCTGGTCGACCTACTCGGCCAGGGCCATGTCACGATCCGCCGCGCGAGTTTCGTGGAACCGCACCCTAGCGGTGGCTGGACCGCAGATATGGCGCCCATATGCTCGCACTTAAATATTCCAAACAAAATTCTAGGGCCATTCCCGTCCAGAACGATGGCACTGGATGAAGAATATCGCTGGCTCTCGGATCATCTCTTTGCTTAAGAATCGCAAATGCGAATGTGGTTGTGGACAATATACACTACCTTATATTAAAACCCGTCCATCACGACCTGGCGTCGTTAAGGGACAGCCACGCCGATTTATAACCGGTCATTTGGGTGGTCACAAAACCCATGGCCATACAATTGGCCGTGTATTTAGCCCGGAATATAGAGCTTGGGCGTGCATGAAGGACCGTTGCTACTATAGAGCCCATACTGAAAAATTCAGTAACTATGGCGGCATAAAAATCTGCGAACGATGGTTGAATTCCTTCGCAAATTTTCTTGCTGACATGGGGCCGAAACCTTCTTCTAAATACTCACTAGACCGCTATCCAAATACTAATGGTGATTATGAACCTGGCAATTGTCGCTGGGCGACGCAATTTGAACAGACCCTAAATCAACGACGTTCCCGCCGTATTCCGATGAAAGCATCGCAGCTTATCATCGAAATTCGGAACGCAATAAACATTCACGGAGACTTCAATATTTATTGTGCTCCAAACTGGCAAAACGCCATCGTCGATAAAGTGGTCTATCTATCAGTGCCACGCAAGCAATATCGAAAGGAGACTAAGTGCACCAATCGATCACCGTCGGCGGCATCAAGGCTGCCGTTCACGAACAGGGCAAAGTAGTTGCCGAATATCACAAGCTATCCAACAGTTGGATTGTGATATTTCCAAACGGAATAACAGAATTCTTCTGGAGCAGATCTCAAGTGGAGGCCGCCGCCAAACGATATTTCAAGCGCCATGTACGGAAAGGCGCAGTTGGCGTCGGACGAATCGAATGGAGGACCTGATGATCGAATTCAAAGCCGGCGACATTGTGACGGTCAACCGGCTGAATTGTTACGATCTGCCGATCACGCAAACGGTTCAGTTGATCGAACGGCAAACCGAAGGGCATGTACCTGGGTGGAAAGGCGTAGTTCACACTCCCCGTAAACAGAAAGGCCGACTTACCTGGATAGCAGATGGCGAAATGCCCGATTTGCCGGGGCAAGAAATACTTCGAACTACGCCGCAAAGCAGGAAATTCACGATTCAAACCACAGAAAAATCCCACTGTGGAATCTGCAACGGCTATCTTGATCTTCTCTGCGAGAACAGCCTGACCAAAGTCCATTTGGTCATGTTCTGGATCTGCTGGCCATGCAAACGCGTCACTGAAGTAGGCGTCGGCGAAGTCCCAAGAGAAGCGTAATTCCTGGTCCGAATTCCAAACAACAAAAAAAAGGGAGAAACAAAATGAAAGCAGCAACAGCAGCGCAGAAGTCCATGCGACGTTTAGCGGCATTGAAAGCGTGGGACACAATTCGAGCGCGACGCGGCATAGTAAAACCGAAACCAAGGCCCCGACCGAAGATGGAGCCGCACAAAAAAATCGTATTGCCAAAGCAGGACAAGTCGGTATCGGCCGGCGAAATGATGTTGAAAACCGTCGTTTTGGTTTTGACTTTCAACGGCATCGGCAACCGCCGCAAAGTGCAATCCGATGAATTCCAGGTCGCCTCGGCACCGAACGCAAAGGACGACAACTGGTTCAACACCACCAAGAAACTCCTCGATGCCGAAGAACTGGAAAAGATTACTTCGCTTTATGGAGAGCACCGGCGCTTTGTCGAGAGCCGGGCGCTGCCCTCCATGATCAAAAAAGGCGTCTACCTTCTTCCGCTGGATTTCGTCGAGGAAGTGAATGCTCGGCTGAAACAGGGTGAGAAGGATCTCGAACCGCTGGTTGAGAGCATGGTCAAGAAACTCAACACCTACATTTCCGAAGCCAAGGCCCGGCTGTCGAAAGTGAAAGTCGGCAATGAAGTCAAAAACTTCTTCAACGAGGACGATTACCCAACCGGCAAAGAACTGCGCGCAGCATTCAAGCTGACCTGGCGCTTCGTCTATGTGGACAGCGCGAAGAATCTCGAAGCGGTCAGCAAGGAAGTCTACGAAGAAGAACGCGCCAAGGCCGAGGCCGCTTGGGCCGAAACCCGCGAAACCATCAAGCAACTGCTTCGTACGCAGTTATCGGAAATGGTCGATCATTTGGTCACTCGATTGGAACCGGACGAAAGTGGCAAGAAGAAAATCATTCGCGACGATTCAACCAACAAGCTGCAGGAATTTTTGCAGACTTTCGATTCGCGAAACATCACGAATGATACGGCAATGAAAGTCCTGGTCGACAAGGCCAAGGGCTTAATCAAGACAGCAGATGCCGACATGCTCCGTACGGACAAAACCGTTCGCGACTACGTCCGGCACGGGTTTGAAACTATTCAAACTCTACTAAGCGGCATGGTCACCGACAAGCCGCATCGCTCCATCCGCCTCGAAGATTAACCTTGCTTATTCGTAGACCCTAAGATACAATCCTAAAGGAAAAGGAGCCATCGTGTTGCCTGATGGTTATTACGCCGTACCCTGCGGACCCGATATCTATCGGCTGCTTTGGCTGAAAACCGTCGTCGGGGATTTGGGAGAAGTAGATAAAGGAATGTTTGGCAAGCGGCTCGTGTATTACAAATTGCGAAAGGGCAAGTGGTGCGCTTTTGCATTTCTGACTGATGCCGGAGACTTGCAGATTCACCGGAAGTTTCAGCTCACTTGGACGCCAGAACAAGTGGCCGCGATCCGGTCCGCAGTTATGGCGATTCAGGAAAAGCCAGAAGTAGCAAAAAAGCTGTATAGCGAAGTTGAAACACAGGCGCGGCAGGCACGGAGCGTTTAGACCGGGCCCGATTCGATGGGGTAAGGAATGGCAGCGCAGGAACGGCTAGGGCGGACGCCGAAAAGTCCGCCCAAATTCTTTACAAGGGAGAAACAAAATGAGTACAAAAGTTTGGAAAGGTTTTCTGAATTTTGGTCTGCTCTCGATTCCGGTTTATTTGAATGTCGGCGCGCGCGACAAAAAACTTGAACTGAATACTTTTCACACCGCCTGCAATGGTCGAATCAAAATGCCCAAGTGGTGTCCCAGTTGTTCGGTAATGCTTGAACCGACAGAAACATACCGCGGATATGATTCCGGCAGTGGGATTGTCAAACTGACGGACGAAGAAATGGAAAGCATCACGCCGACTACCGAAAAGGTGATGGAGATCAGCGAATGCGTCGAATGGAAAGACGTGGACCCACTTTATCTGGCCGAATCATTTTATGTTTTGCCGGATGATGCGGGCCGAAAAGCATACGGCCTCTTGACCAAGACGCTGATGGAAACCGGCCGTGTGGCTGTCGTGCAGTTGACGAAATCATCGCGCGAGCATGTGGCGATTCTTCGCCCGAAAGGTCACGGCCTTGTTTTGAATTATCTTTGGTATCCGAATGAAATCGCCCAGGTTTCCGAATTTGAGAACCTGCAACCAATCGCCCTCAGCGCAGCGGAGACAAAGCTAGCGAAGCAACTCGTCGAAAGCCTGGCTGCGGACTTCAATCCATCGCAATACGAAGATGGCTACCTGCAACGGCTGAACACGTTGATTGCTTCGAAGCTGGATAGCAAGGTCGCCGCGCCAGCACCGATCAATATGCCGACACGGGCGGCAACCGTGGACATTTCCGCTGCGCTCGAAGCCAGCTTGAAAAATCCGAGGCGCAAGGCCGCCGAAAAAGAGGACGATGCTCCGAAAGGCAAAAAGAAATCCAAGAAAGCAGCTTAATTCTTGGGCCGCAAGGCTCACAAAGGAGATGCAATGGAATCAGAGACAATCACGATCGCCTTTCTCACCGAATTGGTAGGAGCGCAGCCTTGCGAAGGAATGCGCAATGAGCCAGAACTACGGTTTGCGTATCTTCGTTGCGGCAACCCTGCCATTGCTGTGATCAAAGGCGATGATCCGCGGGCCTATTTCATGTGCGGACCGTGCGCCATCTACAGCGTGAAGCATCGCGGCGGCATCCTCTGGTTCACTGTGGATAAATATCTGCAAGAGATTCTGAGAAAGGACCACAATGCCGCCTAAGCGCTTCATCGTCAAAGTGCAAATCAGTTGCACGACCACAATGGCTGTTTCTCAAGCGCTGATCTATGACAAAGACCACACGATACTTCAACAATTCGATGCATGGGAAGAACTGGTCCGGCGCGTCGGCTCAAGCATGAAGCGGTATATGTGGGCGCACCTAGACAGGTACAACCGTTTGCATCTGGACGAAGATGCGCCGGCCCAGGAGTGGTGATATGCCGGACACATTGCTTCCGTTGCATATCGTCGCCAAGCGATTATCGATTGCCCTGCCAACCATCCGTGCGTGGGTTTGGCAGCACAAGATTGAATTTGTACGCATCGGAGGGTGCGTCCGAATCCGCGAATCGGTCGTCGAGGACTTGATCAAAAAGGGAACTGTCCCTGCAAAACAGTAAAGGGAGGAACGAATGAACGATGAAACGGTTCAGGAAATAGCCAGCAAGGCAAAGTACACGCTATTTACGAACATCGCCTTTGCCCAACTCCTGGACATTCCAGCGATTCGCTTGGACATTCATGCCCTCTTAATCGAAGAAGGCAGCTTTGGATTCCTTGGACCGTCGTACCAAATCCGAGGGTTCGGCCCTGACGCGGCATGGCCCGTCTTCACCTTTTGGTTGAAGGACGGCCCCGTCGTTTATTCCATTGCTGACGCTCAAGACAATTCGAAAGTGTTCCTATCGTCCAGCGGCAAAACCCAACCCATCTTTGGGGGGTCTATTCTCACTGTTGAGGATGGCCCTCGTTTGTTTTTGCAGAGCGACGATCCCGAAAATCCGCTAGACATTTTCGAGTCCGTGGGTGACATCGAGAAAGTGTGGAACGAATTGGAAGACCGTGCATTAAAATACATGCACACCCCCTACGTTCCCCACAGTTTCTATCGTCCAAAGTCCATGCCCTGGCCAAAGGTCTAATGATGAAACGCCTATTGACCTATCACGACGCGGTGAAGACCCGCATCCAGCATACAAAGCCTTGCTCGGATTGTCCCTGGGCGAGAGTTTCTCTTCCCGGGTGGCTCGGCCAAGTGTCTGCCGAAGATTGGCTGGCTCTCGCTCACGGTGAGGGTATATGCGAATGCCATGCAACCGACAAACTCTGCGCAGGCTTCGCCATTTTTCGGGCGAATGTTTGCAAGGTGCCGCGTGACCCCGGAAGCTTTCGCCTTCCGGCCGATAAAGTCACTTGCTTTTCGAGCAACGCAGAATTTTTAGCGCATCACAAAAGGGAGAAATAAAATGTACCGCAAATTCTTGTCTCTAGGCAATCCAAAAGAACTAGGCTACGCCTTCGATTCGCAGGCTTTCGATACGAAGGCACCCATACATGACCATTTCCGGGTGTTCCAGACCTATGGCGACGGCTTGTGCCAGCATTCGGGCGATTGGGCTGCGACTTCTGAACAGATCACAGATTATTTGGCCTCGCTCGCCGTGGTGCTACAAACCGATGAAGAACTGCTCGATCAGGTTAAGTACAGCTTGGCGAACAGGCCAAGCAACAAATCAATCGAGTTTGCCGCATCCATCCTATGGAAAGCGCCGAAGGATGATAAGTCCTGGTCAAAACCTCGCTACTTTTCCGTGACGGAACAGAAAATTTCCTCCTCGCCGGAAAAGCGGCACGACAAGCGGTATCAGGAAATCACCGATGTCTATGACGGTTCTCCGGAAGCGATCTTCCGCATCTTGGTCCGCGAGTATTCCGATGGCATCGAGAAATACTGCTATGCCTCGGCCATTCGCGATTGGGTGCATGAGGGCGACAACCGCGGTTATATGCAGTTGCCGGGCATTTTCCTCAAGTGGTCGAAAGACAATCAAGACGCGCAGAAATTACGCGACGCCTACGAAGCCTGCTGGTATCTCATTCAAGCCTATCAGTACCGCCATATGGCCAACGGGCACTTGGAGAACTACAAGCGTTCGTTGCCACAGCCGGAAATCAAAAGCGACGCTGCCTGAGAAACGCCAATGACGAAAACAAAAGGTGTGCTGCGCGGCGTCAAATTTTCCGGCAGCCACCAAACCTATATCGAAGCGGCGCGTTCTTATTTGATCTTCTGGAAGACGCTGCCAGCGATCACCAAAATCGCGATCGGCATCATCGAACCGTGCCCACCAGGGCAGATTCACGTCAAATATCAACTCTTCGACCATGCCATTCGCGCGCGAGTCCGTGGTCAAGCAGCCGTTCAAACTTTCTGGATCTATGGCCGGAACCTGACAGCTTTACAAATTCAACTTGAGCAAAGGGAGAAACCATGAAAACGAAACTGGTATTCAAAGGCTCGGAAGTACGCAAGCTGATTGACGATTCAAAGCAAGCGACGGAACGCTCGATCCCCTATGTAGGTTCGAAGAAGAACGTTCCCGTGGGCCTGCTGCTTGTCAAAGACGATGGCGTGTATCTCATATCCAACGCCGTCACGAAACAAACTCCATCGGAATCCGGGCTCATTGCCTACGCAACCGGATATGGTCCTCCCAGCAAGCTGGACGATCAAGATGCACGCGGCGAGCAGTATGACAAAATCCGCCGGGCGGTTGGCGGCGATGATTTTGCCGAGGCTCTGGCAATCAATCCATCGACCGAGAAACTGATTGTCGCCGGCATGGACTTCATCGTCTATCTGACTCCCGACAAAGTGAGTATCCAAATCCGGGCGGCGGCATAAGCCATGACTCTCGATAAGGCCCTCAATGCGTTGCCGGACATTCTATTGGCTAATGTGGACCTGGGCCACCAAAAGACTCCAGCCGATTTGCTGTTCATGGCGGAGACAGAATTAAGCCTATTCGAAGAAGGTGAACCCGAGACGGAGATCAAAAGCGCCAAAGATCTGCGTGAAGTCAAAGCCTACATTAAGCTGATGCGTAAGGAGTGCGGACCATGATCGAGAACGCTCAACGGCAAGCCTGTGGCAATTGCGGCAAGGGAGAATTCGCCGTTTACATCACGCGGTCGGCGATAAAAGCCTACACCAAATATATCGTCGAATGCCTCAACTGCAAGAGCACCACCATCATTCAGCCAATGCCAGCCAAACTCGAAGCGGTTTGGGGCGAAGGCAGCGAAGGAATCCTATGCACTCTATCCACGATCGAAAAATAACGATTCCATCGTTCCTTTCGCACTTGCCGGTCCATCAAGGACTTCCCGTACCGTTCGTCGTGCTCTATGTGAAGGGCGTCCCGGACTTCCGGGTAATCGATCACGCCAAACGCAGTGCCTGCGTCCTGCAGAAACTCTGCGCCATCTGTGGCAACGCACTTAGCGAATATGCCTGGTTCATCGGAGGCCCGAAATCCATTGAAGCTTCAAACCTGTTCATGGACCCGCCACAGCATGAACATTGCGCCAGGTTCGCCATCGAAATCTGCCCGTTTTTGAGCGGCAAGGTTACGGAAACCAATCGCACTAGGCCCATTCCCATCGAAGGTGGCGATGTCCCGCTAGTGTCTCCCACGCGCAGTGAAAAGATCGGGATGCGCCGCACCAAGAAATACCGCCTCGTAAACTATCAGGGCTACGCGCTGATCGAAGTCATTCGCTGGTACGGCTTGCCAATCTGGCTGGCTTAGAGAGGAATTGGAATGAAGATTCATCCAAATCTCAGGCGTGACGAAGGAAAAATCATGCATAAAAGAACTGAACAGAAACGCGACTTTGATGGCCGAGTGCCGAAGAAGAAACAGATGGAAATGCAGGAAGAGGCCCTGGAAAGATTGCGCGAGGCCGAATCCTTCATCGGCAGTCCCGTGAACAGTTTGTTCATGGACGAACTGTCAGGCCGGCCGCGCCAGCGCTGGCTCGATTCCGTGCGTGACATTCTGCGCGCCAACGGCATCGAGCCGGAAAACCTGGAGGGACCGTGGCACACATTCTGAAACCGAGACCAAAACCGACAAAACTCAGCAAAGTCACCGGGATTCCCTACCAATGTAAATCTTGCGGGAAGATTCAAATCGATACCGGATACCAGGGCAGTGACATTACGAATTGCAATCAAACCAACTGCCACGGCGACGATATCCGGCCGTGCGGGCCATTGCAAAATATTCAACTTGTGATTTATTCCAACATTCGCCTCAAGCGGAGGAAGCGCTAAGGAGACTATGGTCTGCATAAAAATCATCTGCAACGCTTTGCTGATTCCCGGTCCGGAAGATGGCCAGTACATCAAAGAATTTCATGCAGACACCGACGAGGCCGGGCTCGGGAAAGTCATCGTCACGGCAGATATCAATGAAGCCAAGAAGTTTGCCGATGCCGAAGAAGCGCTGAACTTCTGGAAGCAGCAAAGCAAACGGTGTCCGTACCGCGATGACAATCGCCCAAACAGACCGTTAACAGCTTTTACGGTCGAGATTGAAAGGGTGTTATGACAAAAATGCTTCAACAGCTCACGGTGATGAGTCAAGAAGAAGTTGGCCGCGCCATGGGACTTACCGCGATGCGGGTATCTCAGCTTGAACGGTCGGCATTCAAGAAACTCCGCGCTGCGTTCAAAGAACAAGGCTATGAACTGCGGGAGCCGGCAAAGCCATTCCCCCACGGCACGCTTCGCCTTCTCGCCAAGCAAGAGCGCGAAGAGTGGATGTGGCGATTGTTACTTGCGGATTGCGACCTGAACGAATCGCCGGTGGCGAGAAACTGGAGGGCTCAATGATCTGTGGACCTTGTCAGCAGCCACTTGAAGAAGGCCAGTCCGCTATCTTCGGTATCGAGCGCAACGGCAGACTTACTTTCGGGTGGACCTGTTGCCATCAGCCCGTGGGAGACGTGGCCGTGATTCTCGGCTCCATGGTCTGTACGCAGCAATGGCTGAACGAGAATCCACAGTACGTGGACGAGATCAGCATCCTGATTCAGAATCACGACCACAGAAAACTAAAACCCACAATAGAGAGGCCCTGATGACGAACATATTCCCTTTTCTGGTGCTCGTCGGTACGGCTTGCGGATTTCTTTTAGGCGAGAGGCTTTGGTTTGCTCTCAACGGAGTCGAACAATGAGAACTGAATTTGGACTGGAACGCACGATATGCGATTGCAAAGTATGTCGTACGAATTGTTTATACATGCCAGGATTCCTTATTCCAACCGACTTAGACTACATGCTGCCAGCCGGGGTGGACCCGCTTGTGTGGGCCGAGACGAATCTTTTGGCTTCGCCAGGCGCGCTGGTCATGAAAGGCTTGCAGACTTTCCGCATCCCGACTCTTGTGCCAGCCGTAAAAGCCGATGGCAGTTGCATCAATCTGACGCCCGAAGGTCTTTGTAGCATCCACGATATCAGCCCATTCGGTTGTGCAATGTTCGATTGCGGCCCTGAGCGCAACCAGCTCTCTCATAGCGGCTTGAATGCTGTCTATCATGCCATCTTCGTGAATCCGGTCAGCCTTTATCGCAGGATTTGGACGCACTTGGCCGAACGTGGGCTCGTCCAGCAAGCCGCGGAAGTGCTTCGCGCCAAAATGAGAAAGGAACTCGAATGATCAAATGGGAGCCGCTCCAGCCAGCTTTTGGCGTATCCAGAGCCCCGGACACAGACTTGGGAAAGCGCATGGAACAGAAGAATGAGAGAGAGACATCGATATACAGAAACAATTTATACACCGTTCACAAACGCGAGACACCACTCTTCGACAAGGATGGAATCGAAGTTGGGACAGTAATTCAACTCTCCATACACGATCACGCTCGCAGCACACGCCGCGATTGGCGGCACTTCCAGAGAATCAAAAATGAATTGCTCGGCCCGGAGGAAGAAGCCATCGAACTTTTTCCAGCCGAATCCAGATTAGTGGATACATCCAATGAATTTTCGCTTTGGAGTATCAAAGGCATGAAGTGGCCCGTTGGATACAACGAGCGCTGGGTATCGGAAGGTGGCTATGATCTTGGCGCGAGGCAGCGCAAATGGGATGACGAAAGCCGGCCCGCCGACCTCCGCGATGTCACGAAAGAAGATATCGAAGATTATCTGCGAATGGAGAAACCATGAACATCAAAACCGTATTCGTCTGTCCTCCAATTCCAACGCGCAACTACGACTGGCAAGCCTATGTGGACGGCACAATCGATGGTGGAGATCCTGATTCGAAGGCAATCATTGGAAAAGGAGCGACCGAAGAGGAAGCCATCGCCGACCTCTTGGAACAGTTCGACGTGACAGTTTGACGATTTTTGTGGGCAACATCGAGCCTGGAATCCGATGCAAAGGGAGAATCAAAATGAAGGCAACGATTTTGTATTACAAGAGCCTCGAAGAGAACTCGGATAAGGAGTATCGGCTTCAGTTGGTCAAAAAAGGTACTGCATACGTTGTGCTTTTTCAATATGGTCGTCGCGCTGGGACTTTGACCGCGGGGACTAAGACGCCAACGCCAGTTTCGCTCGAAGAAGCAACCAAGATTTACGAACGCCTGGTCCGCGAAAAAACAAGCAAGGGCTACGTCGGCGCGGAAGCTGGCACCGCGGCACCGCTCGCACCAGTTGAACCGCCAGCCAACAGCACGCGGACGCAGTTCCCGGTCGAGTTGTTGGAAGAAATCACGCGAGAAGAAGCGGAAGCATTAGTCAAAGATGACCGCTATATTCTGCAAACCAAACTCGACGGACATCGCCGCCAAATTGAAAAGACAAAGGCCAGCAATTTCGTGGGCTATAACAAAAAGGGTGAAACAGTTGCACTCCCGGCAGAATTGGTCGACAGTCTCAAAGCCATCGCCCTTGATTCTTTTTTCATAGATGGCGAGATCATCGGCGACAAGTATTACGCCTTCGATATTTTCTTTGCCGATGGAACGAATATCAAAACCATGCCTTACGAAAAGCGCTGGCTACTTCTTGACGAGAAGGCTCCGGAATTCACGGTCGATACCTGGCTTTCAACGACACAAAAGCAAGCCGCCTTAGCATTGCTTCTGAAAAAACGCGCTGAAGGTGTCTGCTTCAAATGCAAAGATGCACCTTACCGTGCAGGTCGGAACGGCCAACACAAGAAATTCAAATTCTTAAAGAGCGCGAGTTGCAAGGTCATTGGAATGGGTCATAAAGGTCACAATTCCGCGACACTCGCACTGCTCGACGAAGGCAAATGGCGTGAAGTTGGCCGCGTTAGTTTGAACGGGAAAGATTCTCGAATTAGGATTGGTTCAATTCTCGAAATCACATTCTTATATGTCGGCGCCGGTGGAAGACTTTTTCAGCCGCGGGTCAAGGAAATGCGCACCGATATAGCGGAATCGGAATGTGTTTTTTCTCAACTAAAGAAAGCTTTCAAAGAAGGGATTGCAGCCTAAGTTTGCCGTGGCAGGCTAGGAAAGGAAGGAGAGGCGGGCAAAGTTGCGAAAAGGCCCGCCTTGGCCCGGCAAGGCAGGAACGGCAAACGCGGGCCGGGAACCGCCGCTAATTTTAAGAGGTACCAAACATGAAAGTGAGCGAATGGCTGCGGCAGTATCAGCTTACCGGAGAAGTACCAGAAGTATCTGATTCCGAGGCCGGGCCGGCACTGGCGTTCTGGGCCGGATGGCTGATAGGGCCAAGCCATTCACAGACAGCCGTATCGATGGACGATCGGCGGGCAATGGCCATCAAGGCCGCTGAATTTATCGAAACACATGCTCGATAACAAAAAGGAGAAACCAAATGAAAGCGATTCATCTGAAGCCACAACTTGCAGGCGGTAAGATTTTCAGCACGAAAGTGGGGCGGAAGTGGACCTATTTCACAATGCGTCTTTCTACCCGAACAATCAAGCGCGCAATCGCAATGGCCGGAAACTAGCCTGATGAAGAAGAAGAAACGCGATTGGTCAAAGGTCATCGAAGAACTCTGCTGCTGCGGCCACAAGAGGTCACAGCATGGCGGAGACCTGCATCATCTTGAATGCCTCCAATGCGAGTGCACGCGGTTCACTTGGAAAGCCTTCCTCAATAAGCAAGGGAAAGTTATTTAAAGGGCAGCAAGACGCCTGGAAGTTTTGCAAGGGAGAAACGAAATGTCAGAACTACAAAAAGTGCCAATCGGAAGTCTGCAAGAGTCAAAAAACAATCCGCGTCGATTCTTCGATAAGAAGGCCATGACCGAATTGGTTGCCAGTATCCGCGAGCAAGGAATCGTTACGCCCTTGCTCGCGAGACCAGTGCAAAATGGCGTAGGCCCGGTCTACAAGCATTTGGAGATCGTCTCCGGTCATCGGCGATATCTCGCCGCAAAAGATGCTGGCTTGGTCGAAGTGCCAGTACTCGTCCGCGAAATGACCGATCAGCAGGCCGTCGAACTGATGGTTCTTGAAAACGATCAACGGGAAAATATTCACCCACTCGAACAATGTACCGGCTACCAGCAATTGCAGAAGGAAGGGAATTTGTCCTTGGAGCAGCTCGCAACACGGCTAGGGAAGTCAACTGCGTATGTGCAGCGACGATTGAAATACGCGGATCTCATCGAGCCAATCCGGAAGCTGTTTCTCGAAAACAAAATCGGCGTTGGCCATGCCGACCAGGCCGCGCGGCTCCAGCCGGAGCAGCAGAAACAAATCGTGCCTTGGCTGAAGCGTGGCGACAGTGCGCGCAACCTCGCGGATGAAATCGCACGGCATTTCTTTCTGGTGCTGAAGCAGGCTCCATTCGATACGACTGACGCGAAGCTGGTAGCCAAAGCGGGGTCCTGTGTGACTTGCCCGAAACGCACCGGATTCAACAAGGCGCTTTTTGAAGACGTGCGAAGCGCCGACACCTGCACCGATCCGGCCTGCTTCGAGGAAAAGACCCGGGCCTTCATCAAGATTCAGGTGGGTACCCACAAGGACGCGGTCCTGCTGAGCATTGCCTCGCAGTATGAATCTTCCAGAGCCAAACACCTGACGACCTGGGTAAAAGCCGGCGACAAGAATTGCCCGGACACGAAACAAGGCGTGGTGGTCGAACAGATCAGCCACTATGCCAATCACAACCAGGAAGCGAAACTTGGTCAAATATTGAAGATTTGCACGAACCAGAAATGCAAGACGCATCAGTCTTATGCTTCTGACTCGGGCTATAAACGCAGTGATGCATCAAAGCAGGCCGATCGAAAGCGCAAGATCGAGCTGCGGCGCCGCGCACTGGTATTCAAAGAACTGGCGTCGGATACCTTCCCGATGGCCACTAAAGACTACCGCGTAATCTTGGGCCACGCGATCGAAGGACTCAGCCACGATCACGCCAAAAGTCTCGCTGACGCCATGGAATGGCAGCCAGCAGCCGCGAAGTATGGCGGGAAGGACTATCACGGCACAGTCAAGAAGAACCTTGCCAAATTGACCGCAGACGCCGTTTATCAGTGGCTCTATCTGCTCATGCTGGCGGAATCCGACCTGTGGTTCCACAGCGGCAGCACCAACAAGGCGCAACTGCTCGATGCTAAAGCAAAACAAGCTGGTGTCCCACTCGCCCAATTGGCCAAACAAGCCAGCGAAAAGAAATCCAAGCCAAAGGCCGCGCCGAAGAAGGTCGCATGAAATCAGAGGTCGTCGTCACCCTGGATATCACCGTGCCGATCAAGCATCTTGCGGCCTTCTATAAGGACATGGAGTTGATGTTCGGAAAGAACGGGATGCGCAAGATCATGAAGGCAGTTAAAGCCGGGACACCATATCCCATCCCGCATGTCCTCCTCTTGAGGACTTGGCATACCGTCCCATGGGTCAAGAAATGAACCAGGCACGAAACCGCTTGTTGCGTGCCCTCGAACAGATACGGGAATGCATGACGAAGCCGGATGGCTTTGTCTATTCCTGTTCCGCCGACTTCATCATCGAGCATGGGATCTGGTACGAGCCGGTGGCTTATCCGCCAGACGGTTATCGCGGCCTTCCAAAACACTGCTACGGGAATTCCGTTTTTGCAGGCGCGATCTACAACCTTAAATATGTCGAAGGCTATGCGCTGCCCGGTTTTGGTGGGGCCGCCTTGCCAGTTCCTCATGCCTGGAACGCAGACGCGCAGAATATTCTGCTCGACTCAACCTGGTTCAATGAAGGTTCCGCTTATTTGGGTGTGGAATTTTCCCTAGAGCGTGCCGATGAGGCCACGTGGGACGGCGATGCTTGTGTGCTCAACGATTGGCATCGCGGATTTCCGCTTCTCAAACAACGATGGAAAGGAGAGATGGCGATCCCGGCGGCGAGTGAGCGTCTCCGATTATTGCGCGCCGGGCGCCTTGAGGAATGCATACGACTGATGGAGGAAACAAAATGAAGAAGCACAAAATCTTCCCGAAGACGATGCAGACAATTGATGCAGCCATCAAAGCCGAAGTGAAACAGTGGTTGGAATCAAAAAAAGGGAGAAACAAAATGGTTACGAAACTGAAACCGAGTGCGCAGTACATCGCGCGTTGGCAAGTCACCAGCATGACTTCCGATGCCCAATACGTAGTTTCCATGAAAGCGGACGGGACCTGGGCATGTTCCTGCCCGTTCTGGAAGTTTCACAAAGCGCCGAAGATCGCGTGCAAGCACATCGACCTGATCTTGTCCAAGGAACCAGTGGATAAGAGCCGGACGACTCCTGCGGCGGAACAGGCATTCCTCCGGGCCGGCCGCAAAATCACAAGCAGTGCTCCGATCGAGCCGATATTTTTATTGCAAACGACGCGATCAATTGTCTTGCAGGATTAACCGCGCCTGCCCTGCCGGGACTTATGTTAGTGTCTAAGATTCAAGCCAGGGCGCGGCCTAAGCGTCCAAAGGGAGAAACACATGACCACCATGCATCACGGCGACAACAAAAATTGTCCACAGGTGCAATCCGGCCAATGGACGCATTGCAAGGGCCATGAAGTTCCTACACAGAAGCCAATCCGCGTCGTCATGAATGGCGGTGTCATTCATAGGATTCACAACATCCCGCCCGGCATGACCGTGGAAATCTACGATTATGACTGTCAGGGTCAGGACATCGCCCACCCAAACATGATGAAAGATGAGCATGGCAAGCGCGTCTTCGTCAATCTTTGGGGTCAGGGAGGGCAGCTCAAGTGACGAAAAGCTTGCCGTTCCCCGAGCCACTAACGGAGAAATACCGCCCGCGGCGAGTGAGCGAATTCATCGGATTGATGAAGGTGAAACGCACGATCGAACCATTCGTCAAGAAACCATTCGAACATAGCTGGTTCTTTCTCGGCGGATCTGGCCTTGGGAAAACGGCCCTGGTACAGGCCATCGCCGAAGAAATCAATGCCGAACTTCACGAAGTCCCGAGCGCTGAATGCGACCTGGACCGGGTAAGGCGCGAGACGGAAATGTGCAGATACGGCGCATTCAATTTCGATACCGGCAAAACCTGCGACTGGCATATCCTCTCTATTCACGAGGCCGATAAAATGTCGCCAGCGGCCCAAATCTCTCTCCTGTCCAAAATGGATTCGACCGCATGGCCGCCGAAAACCATTTTCATTTTCACAGCCAACAGCAGATTGAATCTGGAGCCTCGATTTATGTCCAGGTGCAGCGTGCTCGAATTCGATGCCGAAACCCTGGAAGAAGAACTTGGAGCCTACTTAGGCGCGATTTACAAGAAAGAGGGCGGCAAATATCCTGTAAATTTCTGCGATCTGGCCAAGAGCGTTCAATTCAATGTTCGGGACGCGCTAAACAAATTGCAAGTGGAATTGCTCCTCGGTGATAAACGGGAAGGTCTTCCAAATGGGGATTTGAAAATCCTTCCAGTACACACCCACGATTGCGAGAAATGCCACAAGCCGTGGAAGTGTTCGGAGTTGAAATGCAAACTGCCACACCTGACCATTTGTCCGACATGCGGCGGTGCTTCGAGCATCGGCAGTTTGCGCGCGCAAAAAGCTTGGCGAACAATTCGTCGCAATATTGCTGAGGACTTGAAGCATAAAAAGAAAGGACGACCATGAATCTCGAATACAAGACACTTTACAAGCAGGAAATCATTGGCAAGCATGCTTTGGGCATCGAGGTTCGCGTTTCTTTGCATCGGCCGGTAACCGAAGCCGATGAACGCGCCGCGAGGGACTTAGCCGACAAACTGGTAGAAGCATTGGAGCTGGAAACAGCGCGGCTCGATCCCGATGTTGCCGTCGAACGGGAAGTTGAACGCCAAGCACTGGTTGGCCTATTTGAACCCTTTTCGCTTACCGGGCTAATTTTCGTAGAGGAAATTCCCAACGGCTATTGCTCCCAGCCTTGTTGCAGCCAGAAGCCGTGGTACACCATAACCACAAGGAAAGGCCGAGTCACTTTGGGCTGGCGCAAGCGAGTCATCGCAATAAATTGGGAACCGTCAGTCGCTGGCCCGGCTGACGTTGTGTTCCCGAATGAGGACGTCACCAAGATTGACCATTCGATTCATGCCTGGGGCTACGATAAGGCAAAATTATATATCCAGCGGTTGCTACAGCCGTAAGGCAGCACATGCCTCGCTGGCTTGAAACATAGAGACAAAGATTGATATAATCACAGCACATGAACTCACCAGACTTATTCGGCGGCATGACGCGAGTTTACAGGAGTAAAAGATGCAAACACGGCAACGCTGCGTCCAACTGTGCAAGGTGCGCTCCTCACCGTTTCTGCAAACATAAAAAGAGGCGCACTAACTGCAAAGAATGCGGCGGGAGCAATGTTTGCACTCACGGTAAAATCCGTGGCAAATGTATGGAATGCGGAGGTGCTCCCGCTATTGCCAGGGCAATGCTCTCGCGAGCCAAGGCGTATGCGAGAAAGCACGGACAATCTCACATCGCCTATGGCGACCTATTGGGACTCGTACTTCCAATGAAGTGCCCGGTATTCGGAACGCCGTTTGTGCAGAAGAAAACGAAGGGTTCGCCTGACCCAGACTGTGCCAGTATTGATAAGTTCTATCCTCAGCTTGGGTATGTCAATGGTAATGTATCCGTTATCTCCCGCAGGGCGAATACGATAAAAGGTGATTCTAGGTCGGAGCAAGTTCTCCGCGTCGCGTTATGGATGCATCTTAGACAAAAAGGACTCAAACCTTCTTTCGAGGAAGTGACCAATCTTCTAAATGAAGTTTACGATTTCCTGGCAAAAACCTAGTGTATACTTATGACCAGACGAGGAACCAATGGCAAAGAAAGACAAATTGAAATTGAGCGGCCCGGCTTTGGAATTTTTCCAAAAAGTTGGCAGCAAAGGCGGCCGCGCTCGCGCAAAAAGACATTCCGCCGCGCAATTATCCAGATGGGCAAAACTTGGCGGCAGACCGCCCGGCTCCAAAAAGAAAAAGCCTGAACCCGAATCTGAAGCTGCTGTTGCCTAGAGACAAATCCCCATGACAATTATGCCGGCCGCGTACAAGCCCCCGCTGGGGCTCCCTTTTTTTTGGCGCGATGAAGTCTCCGGAACATTGATCAGCGCCGTCAACGCTTACCTGGACAATCGGATCAAAGGAACCACGGTTACTGACGAACAGATTTCTTTGGTGCGCGACTATCTTTGCCATTGGATCAACGCTCCCTGTTGGGACCAGCCGGAATTCCAAACCGAACTTGCAGACCTGAGAATCAGCGCGCGCGACTTGGCCACGGCGACAGAAATAAGCCAGTGGATTTTCAAGGCGCTCGATATCGGGCTCGATCCGCTATGAGTGCTTCGGCGCTGCAGAAAAAAACCGACAATCGTTCTTTAGCCGATAAAGTTTACCTACGAAGGTTCCTGATTGAGGAAGCCCAGATGGAACCGCTGCGTGTCCTTGATTTATTTGCCGGGGAGGGAATGGTTTGGTCGGAGCTCCGGCGCCAGCCGCGCTACGATCCGGACTTATCTCCCGAGGATCAGCCGCGGGCCTTGCAAGTCCAAACGTATACGCCGGTCGATGCAGTCGCGAAGCAAGCCGGCCAGCTCCAAATTAAAATCACGCCGCGCTTTATCGCGGCCTTGAATGGCGATACGAAAGTCGATGAATACACCGGCACAGGCTTGGGTAGGTATAACACGGTGGACGTGGACTGTTACGGCGATCCATGGGAGATCTGGCATGAATTGCTATTCCGGATCAAGCAACGCACAGTTGTATTTTTGACGCGCGGGACTGTATCTTATGGCCAACACGGACCCGGAAGCGGCAAGATGCCGATCAGCAAGTTGGCAAAGCGGGTGATGGGTATCCCTGAGAGTTGGAATGTTCCCGGAAAGAAAGAAGTATTTGATTACGCGGACAAATGTCTTCTGACGATGCCGTGCCCGACGGCCCATATTACCAGAGGCTATGTTATCAATCTAGGAAGAGTCGATTACTACGGCTTGCTTGTCGAAGCGCAGTAAAAATCATTGACAAATTAGACCCTAAGTTATAATCTTAACCCGGACCGGTTAGTCATGGCATGTCCAGCCTCGGCGGGACAAGACACGAACTGGCCCGCTTGGGTTAGGCGCGGTGTTCGCGTTCTTGGAATTGTACGGCAGGGACAGGTAAGTCAGTGAAGGTGAAAGGAGTAAATTTGGGCGATACAACGCGTATTAGCTGGGCCTCAAAAACTTGGAATCCATTTATTGGCTGCAGGACCGTGTCGCCAGGGTGCCACGCATGCTATGCCCGAGCAATGATTAACCGGATGCGCGGCACACCGGCGAATCCTCATCCATTTGATACGGTAGTCCGCACAAAAACTTGGAACGATCCAAAACGCTGGCAACGGGAAGCAGAAAAGGCCAAGCGTTACGATCTGGTTTTTACTTGCAGCTTGAGTGATTTCTTCATTCAAGATGCCGACCAATGGCGTCCGGAAGTATGGAAGATCATCCGAGACACTCCGAACCTGGTCTATCAGATATTGACCAAGCGCCCGGAATTGATTGAGCGGCGCCTACCTACTGATTGGGGGATTGGTTATAAGAATTGTTGGATGGGAGTGAGCGTCGAAAGCAAAAAGTATTTGAAACGCATGGCAGTGCTCCGCGCGATTCCCGCATACGTTCGGTTTGTATCCGCCGAGCCATTGCTCGAAGACATTACGCCGGACCTAGAGGAATATGTTGACGGCTTCTCGCAACTGATTGTGGGCGGAGAATCCGGAAACAATTCTGACTTATTTCGTTTCATGGATCATGAGTGGGCCAGGCGCATCCTGAAGATTTGTAGGAAGCATGATATTGCTTTCTGGTTCAAACAAAGCAGTGCTCCCAGAACAGAAATGAAAATTGAGCTAGAAGGCGAAGGCAAAATTCAAGAATATCCATCTGCCTACTTCCAGTACGGCAAAGAGAAAAGTGGATTGTTCCCATGAGACATCCAACCGGCTACGTAAAGCAGCAGCAGAAAATCTTTGACGCTTGGGGCCAGGTTCCGATTGGGACTCCGGTGATCGTTGAAAAAGACGATGGCACAGAAATAGAAACGACCACGCGCAGCGAGGCGGAGATGCTTAGTGGCCATACTGCCGTTATTTGGCTGACAGGAGTTAGCGGCTGCTATGCCCTTGAGAGAGTGAGGAAAAAATGATGAGCAGCGTAATTCGTTGTCCAGTTTGCAAAGCATTAGTGTCAGTGCGCTTCCCGCTTCACGAATGCAAGGTGCCGCTATCGTCAATCAAGAGCGTCCCCGAAGCAGAAGGGTTGGAGCGAATTCACCTTTCCGGTGCGCCGCACAGACGCAAGAAGAGGAAAGATCCATGACGGCATATGAACGGCTCGAAGCCGCGATAGGCCAGGCCCTTTTATGCGGTTTGACACGCGAACAGATTCTAGCCATTGCGCGCGGGCACGGTTCTACCACGTGACAGGCCATCTTTTTAGCCACCAGTTCGGCTGGCTTGCCCGGATATTTTGCGGCTCTCGATATTGCTCGGGTCATTTCAGAACTAACGAAGGAACTCAATGAACAGCGAAAATCTAACGGTAGAGTGGATTGACGGCCACCGGGAGCCTCAAAACGCTCCGGACCCGAAATATCCGAATGGCATCGATATCGATGTTTCAAACGGCCATCCGTTCCAGTTTACCTGCCAGACGGCCTTGCCATATCCAGCGCCGCGTTGTGGGCAGTATCTCATTTCCTGCTCGCGGTGCGGATGGACAGGCATCGTGACAACGGCTGGCCGGCCGGACGATCCGCGGTCGATCAAGATTCCGTGCTCGATTCCCATCGATACAACCGTGCGGAGCCAATGAATGAAACTATCGGACAAGCAACGGCAGGAACTCTTCAATGCATTGCGCGATCCAGAATTACCAGAAGCAGCCAGCGTAGACGCCATCGGCCAGCTCGATGAAATCATTGCCCAGGATATCGACCGAATCGAGCCAATTATCGCACGCTGGCTTTCGAAACAATCAGCGCTAGAGAAAGCCCTGCGGGATTTACTGGACGACCCCTACTGGCAAAAACGGATTGCCTGCGTCGAAAGCGGCTTTGGCACCGCCACGGAATATGGGCAAGTGGTGCTTCGCGCACTAGAGGCCCTAGGGAATCAATCATGAGCTGGGAAACCTACGAGGATGCCTGTCCCGGATGCAAGCCAGCGATGCTCAACCTCGCCACAGGCGCAAGACTGCCGGATGATTCCCCGGAAATGAAATTGATCCTAGCCATATTCGATAAATTAACTTTGCCGGAACGCCAAGCCTGGCACCGATTTACCTGCATGAATTCCAGGGCATCCGGCGATTTGGAAGTTATCAGTAGATTCCAAGGCCAGATCCAAGCGGCTTTGACCGCCCTCGAAGGATTCAAAAATTGAGAACCAGGCGCAGTCCGCGGAATCAAGAAATTCTCTGGCGTGCTCTTGGCGGTCCCCGGCCGCCAAAGCCGCCGCCGCCACCGCCGCGTACGGATGCTGAAATTGACGCTATGTGGTGGTTGTCGAAGCGAACGCGAGCCGCGCTCAAAAAAGAAAGGAGGCACCATGCGATACTGGTCAAAACGTGAAGACCTGATTTTATGTCGGCTCTATCCCGATCATCCCCGGAAAGAACTTGCCGCCAAACTTCACCGGTCCGATGATTCGATCAAGAGCCGCGCGGAGAAACTTGGAATCAGAAAAAGATTTGGCTGCAAGCCTTGGACGGCTGCCGATCATGCACAGTTCCGTAAAATCTATCCGCACTTGCCTTGTGCCGAAGTGGCTGGCCTCTTGGGCCGCACTCTCAATAGCGTCCATGCTCAAGCGGGCATATTGCATCTACATAAAACAAAAGCATACACAGAGACTCTTCACGCAGCCGAAAGCGCGCGCTTGCGCCGGTGCAGCGTTCAAACGCGGTTCAAGCCCGGGCAGGTTCCTCATAACAAAGGCTTGCGACGTCCAGGGTATTCCTTGGCGCATGGCCGCATGGCGGAGACAACCTTCAAGAAAGGCCAGCGGTCACGCAACTGGTTTCCAGTCGGAACCATCAAGGCGGATTCCGACGGCTACCTGCGAAGGAAGATTGCCGATCGAGTCCTGGGCGGATTCGGCAATCAGAAAGTATGGGAATTTGTGCATCTTCGCATATGGAAAGAGGCGCATGGAAAGGTTCCTCCAGGGCATGCCGTGGTTTTCAAGGATGGCAACAAACAGAATACCGTTCTTACGAACCTGGAATGCATCACCAGGGCGGAGCTGATGCGGCGCAATTCCATTCACCGGCCAAGCTATCCTCCCGAACTCAGGAAAGTGATTCTTTTGACCGGAGCACTGAAACGGCAAATCCGAGAAAGAAAGGAAAAGTATGGAAAACAACAGGAAGATGTCAGACTTGCGCGATCATTTGTTCGACGCGCTCGAAAAGCTAAAAGACAAAGACAATCCCATGCCGGTTGAGCGCGCCGAAGCGGTAGCTCACGTGGCCGCGCAAATCATCAATTCGGCCAAGGTGGAGCTCCAATTCCTGAACATAGTCGGCCAGGAACGGTTGCCGGCGCTGGCCGACCCTAAAAAGACCGGGACCTTCTTTGAATCGAAGGGGCTCGGTACCGGGAAGCAATTGGGAGCGCCTATCCGGGCCATCGGCGAGAAATGACGGCTCTCTTTATCCACGTTCCGATGTTTGGATCCGTCAACGTGGATTCGAAGCCCATTGTTTGCGCGCACTGTAAGAAGAACGATTGGATCTGGCAGAAAGCCAGTGTGGTCAATTCCGATGGAAATGAACGAATTCTGTGCATGTGCGGGCAGCCAAGCTGGATCAACTGGCCACTCCTGGAGCCTGATCATATCTCGACATGGCTAAATTCGGAGTATTGTCCGCACCGATTGTGCAGGATCAAGTATGCGGAACTCTGCAAGGAAATGTCCTGGAAAGGACGCGCCAAAACCGGGACGAGGTGAGAAATGATCCGGTATTCCGATTTCACCATCAAGGAAGTCAACGAAATGAATGACATTGGATTCGCGCTTCACCGGGAGCGCGGGCCGGCGCATTGCGAGAACTATCATCCGGCCGTTATCGGCCCGCCCGACTGTGATTGTCTTGCCGAAGGGAGCCGCATTTGGCTGAGCAAGCAGCCACCGACGGTGGAACCGTTTTTCTCAGGACGCAGAATTGTCTTGGAATAAATTTTTCCGGTCGCGTAGCCAAACGGGCCAAAATTAAAAGGAGAATTCACATGGGCAGTGGACGTTTTGATGCACCTACCTACTCACGCGCGGCATCAACGCGCAGACTCACCGGGAAGGATGATTTCGAATACACGCAAACAGCGACAACCATCCACCCGGACCTCGATCCGAAACGGATCAAAGCAAAGCCGTTCGGGAAACTCGAGAGCCGCGACAGCACGGAGCACCCGGAATCGAATGCCGTCCTGCTTTGCTTGGACGTCACTGGATCGAACATCTCGCGGGCGCGCGAAGCGCAGCAGAAACTTCCGAACCTCATGGCGCTGCTTGAGCGCTATCTTCCCGATCCCCAGGTAGCGATTGCCGCCAACGACGATTGGACCGTGGTCCGGGACAAATCTACACAAATCTCAGACTTCGAATCCGACAACCGGATCGACGAGCACATTCGCAAGCTGATGCTGGTCGGACAAGGTGGCGGCAATCAGGGGGAGTCCTACGATCTCGTCATGTATGCGGCCGCCAATAAGACCATCCTCGATTGCATGGAGAAGCGCAACCGGAAGGGTTACTTCTTCATGTATGCCGATGAACCCATTTTCTCGACAACCAGCGCGGAACATGCCCGGTCAGTGTTTGGCGACAGCCTTCCTGGATCGATTCCGATTGAAACAACCATCCTGGCGCTCAAGCAGCTCTACAACGTTTTCGTGCTCTGGCCGGTAGGCGGCTTCGATAATGCCAGGGAACAGTACGTGCGCCTGTTCGGCAACGAATGCGTCATCACGCTCCAGCATCCGAACCTGATTTGCGAAGTAATCGGATCGCTCATCGGCATGACCGAAGGCCGGCTGAACAGTGAAGCCGATGCCGTCACGGACCTCGTAGCCGCTGGCACTGACGCCGCCGAAGCTGCCGCCATCAGCAAAATCCTCTGGGGCGGCCGCAAGATCAATCTGGGAACTTCCGCGACAGCCTGATGGACTATCAACTCACAAAGAGAACCGCTGTCGCAGCCCGCAAAAAGAAGAATGCCGATGCCCGCGCCGACGAGATTCGCCGTCTCGCCGCGCGCGGGGTCAGCAAACCGGAAATTGCGAAGCTCTTGTGCATTCATGCGACGACCGTGCAGAAGGCTCTGGCAAAGCGAAGGCCACAATGGGCGGGGTAGAGTGGCTATTGGCGATACTGATGGTCGTAGGCTTTGTGAACCTCGCCATAGTTTGGGTCTTTTGGCCTACACGCGATAAGGGGGGGTAAGCCATGAAGAAAGAGACGAAGAAGGCTTTGCTGATCTATTTCTGTATCATCGCTTCCGGTTTGGTTTGGGGTTATCTCATGCGGCATGTCCCGGTCCCGAATTGCGGACTCGATCCTACAGCCTGCCTCGACAAGAAATGAAAGGGACGACGATGACTGAAATATTCGGTTGGATACTCATTGGGAATTTGACATGGATCATCGTAGCCAGCTTCTGCATGAAGTGGTCCTACCGGAACGGTGTGACCGACGGCTACGGCTACAGCCGCGAACCGAACAATCCGCTTTATCAAAAAGCCGGGGAGTGGCTTCGCAAGAACGCGGCACACAGATGGATAGAATTGCGATAAGAGTTTGACGCTGCAGGCGGGCCTTGGAATGCAAAGGCATGGAAAGACCGGTCGAGCCAGGGCTGGGTGTGGCAGGCACGTCAAATGGATAGGGCCGTTAATCGCGGCCCTATCTTAATTTAGGAGGGATTGTGAAGCAAAGTTTCCTCGTCTGCGGCTTGGGTTTTGGCGACTGCGGCAAAGGCAGTACAGTTGACGCACTTACTTTTTGGCATAATGCCGGGCTTGTCGTCCGCTATTCCGGAGGCTGCCAAGCAGGGCATTCCGTAGTGACACCCGACGGCCGGCATCATATCTTCCAGCAATTCGGGAGTGGCACTTTCCATCCCGGTGTGCGCACGCATATCTCAAGATTTATGCTTTACAATCCAATAAATGCTATGAGAGAAGCTGAGCATTTGGCATCACTTGGCGTCACTGACGCCTGGGAGCGTACAACGGTCGACGCCGAAGCATTAATCGTCACCCCTTTCCACAGAGAATTGAACCGCCTCTTGACTCTTCCAGGCAACCGCACGAACACTTGCGGCCAGGGCATCGGCAAGTGCCGCCAATTCCATCTGGAGTTTGGCGATCGGGCACTGTTCGCCGGCGACCTAAAAAATGAAACTTTAGTTCGCCAGAAACTTAAGTTTATCGAACTCTGGGCCTCGGATGAATTGAGCGCCGCCGGGTTTATGACCAAGCCATTCGTACGCTATGTCGATCCAACGCTGCAGAAAGACGATCTGATCGACGTGTGCTGGAGCTGGTACAAAAACTGGCCGGCGAAGGTGGTCGACCGCGGGCATCTGAAAACCTTGCTCGCCGAGACAGATTGCGCCATCTTCGAAGGGGCCCAGGGCGTGCTGCTCGATGAGAATCATGGCGAGCCGGGATTCAATACGTGGACGGATTGCACATTCCACAATGCGGATACGCTCCTGAATGAATCCGGCTATGATGGCAAACGCACGCGCGTCGGCATTATCCGTACCTACTACACACGGCACGGCCTCGGAGCATTCCCGACCGAAGATCCGACTCTGAGCTATCCCGAGCCGCACAACGAGCCAGGATTCCCCGGAGCATTCCGGTACGGCCGTTTCGACGAGCAGCTATTCCGCAAAGCACTCGCTATTTGCGGCGGGGTCGACTGGATTGCCTTGAACCATCTGGACCAGGCGCCAAACCCGCTGCCAGCCGAATTCCGGAAACTGGTTCGCATCGAAGGCTATGGGCCGACTTACAACGATCGGAAGGAATCCCAATGCCCATGACCCACACTCATTTTTGCTCCAAATGCGGACACTTGCGAACGTGCACGCTGCCGCGGCGTCTTGGCGATCCCGGGCCACTTTGCCCGGCGCGCACGGAAAAACTCGAGGATTCCTGGATCTGTTTCCTGTGCGCTGGCAAACTTTCCCCTCCGGAAATTGCATTGCTCAATCGAGTGTCGCTATGAAGCTGGGCCTGCTTTGTAAAATCTTCAGGCATCGGTGGGAGAAAATAAATATCACTCTTCGGTGTGGGTGCCTCGATTGTTTGTGGACATGCACTCGATGTAACAAAAGCGAACGCACCGTGCTTTTTAGAAGCCGAGGCTGTGCAGTGCACGGATATTGAAAACTTTAAGCGTCGGCCAGCGTTTCTTCTTTCTCTTCTTCGAGATAACGTTTGGGTGAGTCTATCTCGATGAGAATCGGCTGGAGCGGCTGCCCGAAAGTCAACAGCGTCAGCCAAAGGTTCCCGGTTACGAGCAGCTTGAACCGTTCACGCCAGGTCAGCTTCCACCGGCTGATCACGCGGCCATCGACCATGACGGCCGGCAACGGATTGTATTGCGGCTGATGCTTTGCAAAAACAGTTTCTTCCAGGTCCATCCCGGGAATTACTGGCGATATCGATCTCATATTTTATTTTTCCTTACTTCCGGTATTTGGATCACCGGATCGAGCGCTTTCCATGTGGCATCCGCTTGAATTGCCAAATGCGGCGTGAAGCCATAGATTTTGTTGCAATCATCGCACAACACCATCCAGCGCGACATCACTGCTCTTCCATCCGGCGATTTCCATTCTTTCTCCGGCATGCCTGGGCCAAAACTGTAGAAGTGCTGCGGCCGGCTATTGGGATGGCCGCAATGAAGAATCGATTCTCCATAATGCGGTTGCTCTTTCGTGAAAGGGCGTTTTTCTTCGCTCAATGAATGGTTTCCTTGATAAAGACTTCCACATATCCTAGTTTGTCCTCGAATAAGCTGCGGGCCAGACTGTCCGCTTCCGACTGCGTATCACAATGATAGGCCTCGACGAGAGTATTCCCTTCGGCCCGCGCGACGATGAAGCCACCGGCGAATTTATTCACGTCGGTATCAATTGATTCTATGGTGTGGACGTCAATGGGAGAGATCATGGAGAGTACTTCCGTACTTGCCTCCCGGTACTATTGCTATCGTAGTGGTTTAAGCGTACGAATTAAACCAATTTTACAGGTAACAGAACAGAGGCTGCTCCCGTATGCGGCGCTGGTACATGTTACTGGATATCCACAACCATGTAATCCACGATGAGGCATGGCCGCTCGAGGTGCGCCTCGAAGTCTGTCGGCTGCTCCAAAAAAAAATGCTTTTACTTGGCGACCTCAAACCTCTTTCTTTTGCAGAAAATACCATTGGTTCAATCCTTGAAAAATCCGCTGGCGCGAAGTAAACTTCGGTTTGGCAGGTGTCTGGGCTAGGGCTGAGGACTGCGCATTCCGGGCAGTCCTCTTTTCATCCCCAGTCTCATGTCCTAATCTTCGCCTGCTTAATCGCATCCTCCAGATTGATATCTCTCCAATAGGTGGACGGCGCGATCAGTTTGTCCTTCTTCATCTCCGCCACAAGTTTCTTCTTGTCCAGAATCTCTTTCAGGAAGAGAGGATGCCTCAGCAGCCATTCCACCTTTTGCTCCAAAGTCGAGTGTGATTTATTTTTTCCGGAGCGTCGTTCGTCCATTGCTACCTCACTATTTGGCTGCTGCCTTCTTTGCTTCGTTCTCGCAGTTCTTGCAGATCGTGCCTTCTACCGGCCATGGAGTAGAGCTGACGGTGATTCCCATAGCCTGACCGATACGCTTCGCTTGCAACGTATGACGGTCACACATCGGAGTGTCCTGGCCGGGCCAGTGGACTATTTCGGTTGCTTCGCTCATTTGAGATTACACTCCATCCCAAGTTCGTATAGCAGTTGCCAGGCAGTTCGACAGCCGAGCTTGATTCTTGCTTTCATCAAGAGTTTCCTGGCTGCGCCGTGGCAAATGTCCATGTAGGATGCCGCTTCTTTGATAGTAAGCCCACAGATCAGCAACGTGACTAGCTCTCTGGACCTTGGGCTAAGTCTTGCCATGACTCGTCTCCTTCTCCTCTGTTCGGGAGGCCAGGGCGGCCTTTAGCCAATTTGCTTTTGGTGTGGCCCACTCCGGACATTTTCGTAGCAAATCCAGCATCCCTTCTCGCACCTTTTGATCGTGGGCAGCGAGCAGCGGCAAGATCTCTGCCCAACAGTCACTCATTGAATCACTGCCGACATACCAGTGTATTTTCTCTTTTATAGCACTCAGCGCCCCAGCACTTGCGGCTTGGGGCTGGAGCGCCGTTTCCAACTTGGCTTGGATTGCTGGCTGCCAATGTTTTACTAGTCCCTGAATTTCCGGCGTGAGATTGTCAAATGGAGCACCTGCGAGCACCGCGAGGACGTTCCTAATTCGGATGACGACATGGCCTTCCGCTTCGGCTTGGACGCTGGTGAGCATTTCTAAGGCCAAAGGTTCTATTGCTTTCTTCGCCTGTCGAACGTTATACCGAAGTGTGCTAGAAGGAACGCGGCCACCTTTTCCAATTGTCGCAAGTTGCTGGGGGTCAAGCAGGCCAGCTATTTTGTCGGCAAACTCCCTCGCTCTTTCCTCTAGGGTGGACTGCGCAGCCTCATCACTGATACTGCCATTGAACTCTTCCCGGCTCACAATTCGCTCCTCAGCCCGTTTGATATTCGGATTGTTCTCATGGAAGAAAGCCTGGCCGGGATAGTCTTCAGTCTCACTCGCGGCCCGTTCGTTCGTGCCCTCGTAGCGGGTACCTCCTTTGTAAATCCCTCCTGTGCTTTCTGGTGCTTGTTCATCCGCTCGTAGCGCGGATTCCAGTTCGTCGGCGCATGTTCTAACTGCCAGAAATACGGCCATCCAGTCTGGGATGCCTGAATATGTAAATTGCTCTTTGCGCCACTTCTCAACTAGCTTTGCCACTTCGCTCATGGCTCGCTCCTGCTCAGGTTGCCGGTCAGGACCAACCAGATCACCATAAAAGTCGCGTTTGGCTTCGCTCATGGCCCATTTCTCCTGAAATCTTGGGGCTGTGGCTGTCCTGCGCTTGTTGCTTGTGGTTTCTGATTTCAAGCTAACTGCGCACCGCAGCCCCAAGTCCTCACGCGCATCAAGTCACCGCTATTTATTGCTGGTTGCACTTCTGATTTGCCATCGCCTTCTTTGCGAAAAACGACGCCTCCTCTAACTTTGTTCGCACGATTGCCATTTCCCGGCCTTCCGTGCCGCACATGCCCTCGATAGAACACAGGAAGCCATGAAATTCCCCAGCCAACGACTTTGCCAGTCCCTTGCCCTGCTCGTTCAGCATATGGACTTCAAACAACGGATTTAGCATTTGTCAATCACCATCCTTCGCGGCGCTAGTTGCGCCTGAAACTCTGGGATGGGCTGCCTTGCACTTCTCACTATGCTTCTCGCCTTCTAGGTCACCATCGCAATCAGGATAGCCAATGCAGCGAGCGGGATGGGCTGCTTGGGCTAGGGTACGAATTCCATCTGCAATGCTCGTCTTTTCATCGGCCCGCCGTCTCCTCACCCACGGCTTTGCGCCGCGCCCTTAGCCGGATATTCAACTTTTCTGGCCTTCGGATACTTCTCCGTGTATTCGGCTGCTGGAATCCTCGGAAACTTATCATGCCACTTCCCAATTTCAGGGTCGCACGCGCTGCATAGCTGAGGCTTTTCCTCAATGTGCGCTTGCCAGAAGTTTGTAAGCGCTGTGTTGTCCACGCAATGGCATTGCTCACATTCAAATAGCGGCATCGTCACTCCTTCGGGCAGATCATCGGTCAAGAACGTCGCGGCAGGCAACGATTAAGCTGTCCATCAGCGCCATCCAATCCATGGGATGGCCGGCGCGCGTCGATATTTTTGCCCGTTCGCATTGATCCAGCACATAAGAAGCAAAATTCTCATCGATCCAACGCTGCTGGCGCAGAGCCCTTTGTAATTCATCGCAATTTTTAATCAGACAGGCAATCGTCGTCCGCCAATTCTCGATATCCGGGGGATTCGAGTGGGTCGAAGGCCAGCTTTGCAAAGTCAGTTGGCGGACTTGTTCGACCGAGGCTTTGACGGCTTCAAGTCTTTCTTGCTGGTCCATTTTTTTCAGTTCAATCCATTTCGAGAACATGCTCGCAAATCCAGCCGCGTCCGCCCTTCTTCACTTCGCCGGTTTCCGCATCAAACGGCGTGATCTCGGCCGGCAACTCCACAACGCGCCATTCTTTTCCACCGCAGGGAATAACCGTTTGCGTGGTCCTCATTGAGGACGTTTCGATGCTAATTTCCACGCCGATAGGAAGGCCAAATCTATGAAGAAGGTGCGGCGGCGCAAGCGCCATGGCCTGCCGCATCGGCTCACACCATTTTTCAAACGGCGCGATCTTGACTTTGACAATCATTTGCCTTTGGTGCTCCCTGGCAGTTTCATGCGTTCGGGATGGTCTTTCCTGAACATCAAAAAATCGTGAACCACGCCGCCAAGTTCGAACATTCTCTGCGGATCTCCTCCATTGCCAGCGAGCAATCCCACGTAATGATGAATGGTTTCAACAGCAAGCGCATCGCGGCCGCGCAAAATGAACAGCGGCTCTTCTGGCGGCACGCGCTCGCCATTGCTGGTCTTGACCAAATAACCCTCCTCATCGACATGGTACATACCATTCACTTTGCGGAAATACGTTTTCATCGGGTCGCGCTCCGGGTATCGCTCGGTTTCAGTTTGGCATAAACATGCGGCTTCGACCGGCCTCTCGCGATCGTCTCGATCGTCGGCAACGGAATCCCAAAGCGCGACGCAATCTGTTGGTAGGTCAATCCTTGCCCGCGCAGCGCCTTGATCCGCGAGTACTCTTCGGCGGTAAGCCAGCGGCGTCTCATCGGGCTGCTTCCCGGTTCTTCTTGGCTTGTGCGGCCATAGCATCATAAACAGCGCGCAGCATGACTTTGAAACCGATATCCTGGAGCGCCAGCTTGATGGGGACAAGACCATAAGTCTCTGGATGGGGCAGTTCGGTGTCCACGATTTCGCCGGCAACTAGTTTCTTGAATTGCTCTTCCGATAGCGAGATACGCACTTCCATTTTAGCTCCATCCAAAAATCAAGAATCCTTCCTGCCGCCAACCACGAGGCCTTGACGATGCCAAGAATCACTGTCCCTTCGATCGCCGATACGGTCAGAAGCGGATGCGCATGGTTGATGACCGCCGCAACCGTCCATACGAGGAACGTGAGTTGCCTCCAGCCATACAGCAGTCGCACCGCAACAGCCGCGAGGCTTAGCGTCATCGCGATGCGCCATTTCATTGCCGGAGCGGAGCGGAAGTGGCGTTCTCGCCGCCGCTTTCCTGCAGCACATCCAGGAAAGGATACTTCTGTCCGGAAAACGCGTAGCCCATCAGGATATTTTCGATTCCTTGATTTGAAAAATAACTGAAGCCTTGCAGGCGGATAAATTCATCGACGCCTTTGGGATTGAACCGGACGATTTTCGTGTTGATCACCTTGGCTTCGGAAGGTATCGTTACCCGCAAAGGGACTGTCGGGATGACCGCCACTTCCACGGTTGGCGCGGTCACATACCACCCGGGATGATCCTGCACCCAGACTTTGCCGCCGATGGAATTGTAAGCTACGCCGATTTCGTTGATGGCGATATGATTAAACAAGGCCAGATAGAACAAGAAGGCTATGACCAGGCCGGCGGTACCGCCAATCGACCATTTCACCCATCGCGCCATTTCCGATTCCTCCCCAAAATCAATCGTGCCGGCCTGTCCCCGCGCGGGCCCTTGAGGGCGAGGGTTTCACCCTTTCCGGCTCGCAGCAACCGGCACGTGGCCTAGAGTCTAGGTAACCTCATGGCGGATTGCAACTACTTTCTTACACCCTAAATATGTTAGACTCCGCCCGAGGAGAACTCTCCATGGCCGATGTTATCAACACGATTCGCTATATCCACGACGGTGATGTTCTCTGGGAAGAGCCCATGCTATACAGCCGGCTTTATGCCGTTGGCGATCCGATCTGTGAAAGATCCGTCTGGTGGAAAGTTAGCGAAGTCCGCGTTGAAAACGATATCCAAATCGTGACGCTCGTGCCAGAATAACCGTCATGGCACGGCGGCATGGCAGGGCGGTGATCCCATTCGGAAAGCATAAAGGCACCCGTATCCGCTTGTTGTCCGATTCTTATTTATCTTTTCTCACGACCACCTTTGTGATGACTTCCCCGGAATGGCGCTGGCTGAGAGACAGCCTGATCGCCGAATTGGATTACCGCGGACTCCGCGCGGATCTCGCCGCAACTCCCGACCCGGAAATCCCCGTAGACCGTTTCCCGCTCGATGGCATTCGCGCCATCCGGCTCGAGGCCGAATAAAATGCTCACGTTCTACGGCAAGGAAGACCGGCGGTTGCTGACCGAGATCGAAGACAACCTGGCTTTGCTCAGAAACCAGTTGGCGCTATCGCTGCACCTGCAAAAAGAGTCCCTGGTCTTGCAACAGAAAATCCTGGATGCTTTACACGGGCGTACAGCAGTGGTATTGAAATTTTCTTTGGGACTACCGAAATAAAAAGGAGGAAATTTACAAAATGTCCAATTTCCAATTGCAAGACGTTCAGAAGGTGCCTTACCAGTTGACCGCCGTGGATGCGGACGGAAACCCGGCGCAGCTGGCGCCGGGCGGCACGATCACGGTCAGTTCGAGCGACCCGGCCAGTGCCACGGTGTTGCCGGATGCCACTCCTGCCAGCGGAACGGTCGCGAGCGGGGTGATTGCCGGCGGAGCGAAGCTCGGGACCGTGCAGATCAATGCCGCGGTGACGAATACGGACGGGACGCCGGGTCCAACCGGGGCGGTCTCGATCGATATCGTGAGCGGGCCGGCGGCACAGATTTCCTTCGGGCTTGGCGTTCCGGTCGGATAGAGGAAAAATAATCAAGGGGAAAGCTTGGGGCGTCCCACAGCAAGCGAGTACCCTTGATTATTTGATTTCCTGCCTCAGGGTGTTCCGCAATTTCTCCGCGATGATCCGGGAAGCCTCCGCTTCTTTCTCGAATCGTGCGGCCAGTTGCCGGCCTGCCGGGAGATTCAGCAGTTGCTGCACCAGTTTCTCGGTGTCCCTGGCGTTTTGCTCGAGATAGGCCGCGAATTTCTCGCGTTCTTCGGCGGTAAGACCCATTCCATGAGTTTACACCGTCTCAATAATGACCAGGTGGATCACTCGCGAATCCAACTCGACCACTTCGCCGACGAAGCGCTCGGCCGTCAATCCAAAGATCGATACCGGCGGCTCGCCGTTCGACGGCTTATGTTGGTAGATCAGGTTGGTTTTGAACGGCAATCCAAGGACCGCGCGAACCGCATTGACCGCATGCTCCGGCTTGTATTCGAACACATTCGTTTTGTCCTCGCCGCGAAGCAATTCTGCGCCCACGCGTTTTACAGAATCCTTGTGGACCGCTTCCCAGGATTTGCCTATATCAAAAAGTTCAACGGTTTTGCATCCTTTGTCGGTAATCAGCCCGAGACCGACCTGGTTGTCATGCAGCCGCGCTTTCGACAGGATCTCGTCAAAGTTCTTGGCGAACGCATCGAAGTTCTCTTTGAGGTTGTCAGCGTTGGGCAGGTACGTTTCATGGCCGGCTTCGCCAATGACGGCTCTGCCGAAGTCCTGGACGACGCTTCCGCCGGAAGCCATGAGGCTGCGACGGCTTCCGCGCCTTGGGGCGCCAGCCCATTTTTCAAAGCTGCCGCGGACCGGTTCGGGGACCTCGCCAGCCGACATGCCGCTCATCGAAGTGGTGCTGGCCGTTACCGTATTCCACATGGTGTGCTGATCGCCCGGAGTGTACCCGGAACGATAGAAAGCCGTATCGACGCTCAGCGGGGTGATCCCGCCGTAAACGAATGCCGACCCGCTGCGGATCCCGTGCGAGGCATGCACGCAGCGCACATCGAGCGCCACCGCCTGGCCGGGAAAGAGCACCGCACTGCGCGTCAACGCGCGGCTTTGCGTGCCTTTGCCCTCGAAAATCGTTCCGCTGCGGACGAAAACATTTTCTTTCGAGGAATTGAGCAGGTTGACTTTGTTGATGCTGCCGGAGTCGTGGACGAGGACTTGATCGCTTTCCGGATACGTCACGTATTGGCGGACTTGCGCCGTCTTGCGCAGGATCGGGAGGATGCAAGACAACGATTCGGCCGACGGACGATCGGGCTTGCCGAATTTGAAACCGTATTTTTCTTCGGAAACGATTTTACAAATGGAATTGACGGATAGCTCGAGGTTTGGCATCAGGTTCTCCTTTTCGATGCGGATTCTTCCGCAGGTAGTTCCGTCGAAGAGTATAAGATTCCGTTTCTAAATGTCAAGTTTTTGCGCCGGAAACTTGACATTTGGACCGCGTGGCGAGAATCGAACTCGCGCCCAAGGAGTTTAGAAGTCCCTGCTCTGCCACTGAGCTACACGCGGTCAAACTGGTGGGGCAGTGGTACTCAAACCCGCACAGCGCTAGCAACCGTGCCTGCCCCACTGGAATTGGCGCACCGGGTCTGTATTGAGCAGACACTTTCACCTTTAGAGGGCGACGTGCTACTTGACACCACCGGTGCTTTGTAAACTCGATAATTGGCCAAAGCCTTGCGCTCATCGCCGCGGATCGGCGCCGTCGCAATGCTCGTAAGCCCAAAATTATAATCCGGCTCTTCCCAAACAAAATGCGGGATCTTCGCGGCAATCAGCTTCTGTTCCGCGCGCCGGAGCGCCGCCGCATCCGGCAACCCGATCAGGACGATGTTGGGCGTGCCATCTTCGCGGCGGAGTTGTGCCAGATGATAGACGGAATGAAGGGCTTGCACAAATTGATGTTCGGTCGGGAGGTTAGTGCGGATGAAACAAAAAACGTAAGATTCTTCTTGTGGAATCTAGGTCATGATGCGAAGACTTTGCCAGAACTCCGCCCGCGCTGTCAAGCCGAATTATCTCCAGTGGAAGGCGTGGCAATGCGGGCAAAGCCAAGGTGCCGGCAGGCGTTTACTGCGCAAACACCGCGAGCAAATCCCGAATTTCCGCCGCTTGTGCTGAATGAACGGATCCCAGTCGTATCTGATCTGATCGAGCGTGCACAGATGCAGGAAACAGATAACCCGGCCAAGCCACCCTTTTTCTTTCATTTATGCCACAACGATGTGCCGGCCGCCAAGAGCGGCAGCCGCGAGGACTTGTTCCGCCAAGCGTTCGGTTTCCGCCTGGACCTCATCGAGCGTCCAGTAATGGCCCTGGAGCATACTGCGTAGTCCAAGACGCACGGCGTCCGGATCGCCTGGCGGGCAGTTGGCATCTCCGGAATGGGCGCAATCGAATCCAATCCAATAGCCGATGCCGTCTTCATGGGCGCACGGCTCGATTTCGGCAAACGTCAGTCCGCCATGCACGTCCACATCGATATCGTCGTACGGTTGTCCATGGAAGCGGTGTCCGGCCGGAACGCGCACATAGCCGCAGCGATGCTTCATCACACCTTCCCAGCCACCCACGGCGTGCGCCAGGTCGGCGCGTGCCACCACGCAATCGAGGCCAGCGTAGCGCCATTCTTTTTCGATGGCATCTTTCATCGGGAAGCACATGATTATTCCTTTGGCTTAAACTCCGCATACCGGAAAATATATTTAATGAATCGCCATTCATTTTTCAGCCAGCGTGTCATGATTCACTCCAAAACAATTTTGCGCTTGCCGGTAAGAAAAGAGGTTTCCGGCTCGGTCTGTATGATTCCCGGTGAACTTGGACTCGACTTTCTAGCACGCAATTCATCGACAGTTTCTCCCGGCACGATAAAAGGCATGTCTTTCAGCAATTCGAGCCGATAGCGATTCTCCTCATCCTGGCGCTGCAGTTCGGCTCTCGCAATCTGGCCTTGCTGCTCGGCCGTGCGGAGCGCAGAGGGGATTTGTAAATAGTTTTCTCCCATCAGTTCATTGAAAGCTATAATCATTTGCTCGGTGGCCGATTCCTGTTCCTGTTGCAAGACTTCCGCCGTCGCCCGGTTCGCACCGTCTGGTGGCACCCTCTCCGGCGGGATTCCGAACGTGTCCAATGCGGCTAACCGCGCCCGCCGCTGGTCCTCGCAGCTTTCCCAATAGCCTGGCCCCATCATGTCATTAAAAACCGTTTTCATTCGCTCCCTGGCGGCTTCCTGCTGCTGCAGCATTTGCGTGGCCGTGCGGGTCAAAGAGGGAACCGCCTTTCTCGGGGGATTGCCTCTTTTCAAGCGCACATCTTGCGCCTGGACTTGCCTTAAAAATTCTTCCGCTTCGGCCATCGTCCAGTCGCCTTTGACGACGTAGTTCGCCACCCGCCGGATCACTTCATGGTCGATGTCGCGCACGAAGTCCAGCCGCATCGATAAATACTGGATCACGCCGGCGGTCGAGAACTGCATACCCATCAACTTACCGCCTTTGTTTCCCCAGGTCAAGCAATCCTTGACAACCTGCCGGGTAAGATAGTAGACTTGGAATCAGGCGAGGAGAGTTGAGCATTGGCACGAACAGGGTTAGAAACGGCGCGAACGAGGCAGGGCAGGCATTGCATTATTTTTCCAATTGGATTCGTCGGCTGCCGATTCCCAAAATGGTGGGCTTGGGTTGCTGGTTTCCGCAAGCCTGGCAGCGGTACTCGATCCCGCCGTCGAATTGCGGCCCGCGGCTGAGCACGCTTAGCGTCAAGCTTCCGCAATTCGTGCACCGCGGGGTCTTGTCGTTTGTCGCGATCGCGGCCAGCGAGGTCGACGTCTTGATCTTCGCGATTTCCCGTTCCGCCATTTTCCCGGCGCGCCCGGACTTGAACAGGTCGAGCAGGCCGAGGCTGCCCATGCCGGAAAGTTCCGTTCCTGCAAAGACCATGGCGTCTAAGCGGTTCGGCGATTTCTGGCCGGCTTCGGCCGTGTACGTGACGAGTTCTTCTTCCAGTTCCGCGAATTCGCGGCAGGGCGATTGCCCGCAGCGGCATACCAGGTGCATCTTGTTTTGCTGGAACAGCGCCAGGATGGGCTCGGCGCGCACCAGTTTCCCGCGCGAAGAAACAACGTCGTGGTAAGACACGTTTTCATCCACGTTACGTAGCGTTTCTTCGACCATGTCCCCGCCGTAGTTGCGTTCCGCGATTACCCGGTCGGCGAGGAGCTCGTAATACAGGTTCACCGCGCGCTGCGCCCATTCTTTCGGCCGGCTGGCTTTCATCGAAGCGTCGCGCAGCACATAGTAATGCCCGTCGGCGCCTTCGCCGGCCGCCATGATCCCGACTTCGGTAAGGTTTCCGCCGCTCGGATCGACCGCCACCACCACCCGCCGCAGTTCGCACGGAATCGATTTCACTCTGGACTCTTCGATGATTTTCCGCGTCCACAAGGCTCCCGGAATTTCTTCGGTATCTTCGGCGAGAATCTCCTGGCGGTAGGCGAGCGCCGTCATGTTCTTACTGGCTTCTTCGATCCCTTCTTCAGAGATGTGCGGGTTTTCTCTGCTCGCGAAATGGATGCATTCCCACAACGGATCGTCTTTATGTTCGCGGTACATTTTCGCGGCATGCTGCGGGTCGCGCGCCTTCGATGCCGAGCGGCTTTCGAGGCTGGGTGGCGTGTATATGAAAATCACATCCCCGTTATTGTCCATCAGCATCGGCGCGCCGACTTCCGTCCAGGCGGTTTCATCCATCAGTTGGTATTCATCGAGGATCAAAACGTCGGCGAAATCTCCACGCAAACTCTCCGCGTTGAAGGCGGTTTTGGCGCGGATCCGTGGGTGCCGGGGACGTTCTCCGGGCATCACCGGCGGAGTTCCGAAGGGCTCGATAATATGGTTGGTCTCGTTTTTGTAATACACCTTGTAGGCCAGGCCTTCGTGCAAGGCGCGTTTGACTTCTTCCCAGAATTTACGCACCTGGTCGATGGTCGGCGCGGCATAAAGGACGCGTTTCGGTGGAATGCCTCTATCGGGGTCCCCTAAAAACGACATCACCGCCTTGATGGCACTGGCGGAAGTTTTGCCTCCACGTCTTCCGGCCCTTACGATGATGCGTTTCTTGGTGGAATAGCAGATCCGTTCCTGCCCCGGATGCCCGGCGGGATTCCGGAGTTTGACAGTGATTAACCTTTTGGGCGTGAACTTGTCGATCAGCTCCTGGGGGATGTCCGGCTCGGGGGTGGTGGGTTTGGCTGCCGGCATAATTTTATTCCGTAGTAACCGTAGGGTCCCAGCGGCAATTCTCCAAGCAGTAATGCCACTGCTGGCAAGAGCGCGTCTCCGGATTCCAGAAGCCCGGCCGGCACGGGGAGCGCAACGAGCCCGCGCGCCGCGCCGAACACCCGCAAAACGCCAGTGCCAGGGCCAGGAAACAGATTTTCATGTTTTAAGCCCCGCGCGCGGCACGTACACGATCCCGCAACCTGCGTGCGTGCAGACTTTGGCTTTGAGTGTCCAGCTCGCTACCATTTCCGCGAGGATCCGCTGGTGGGGCTCGGCCGGCAACTGCAGGAAATCTTCACTGACTTGGCAATGCCCCAGCGGGCACAAGTCTTTCCCTTCGGCGCAGTCGATCGGGGCGCCGCGAAAATGCCAGGGCCACACCGCGATCGCGCCCAGAAGTTTACTAGCGAAGTAACGCCGGTTCATGGCTTCCCTAGTCGCATGGTTTTCGGGCCGCCGACCATCGCCGCGACACACGTCCCGCATTGCCGGCAAACTTCCGCGCCATGCTGCGAGAGCCAGCCCGGCCCCAGGTTCCCGCGCTTTGGTTTCAGCCACCCCATTCACTTCACCGTAACCAGAATCGTCAGCAAGAATAACACCACTACCCAAAACACTACCCAGCCTAGTCTATGCCAATGCGTAGGCTCTGGTGTTCTCTCCACCATCACCCGGCCCAACCCGGAGCATTTGCCGCAAAACGGGTCTTTGCCCCCGCAGGAACACCGCTCAGTTGTGAAGCCCGGTTTCATGGGAGACTTTGCGAAATCTGTTCAAACATGCCAATGCTGGCAGTTCCAGGCTGCGCAGGAACGTTTTCCACAGGCAAAAACGGATTCTTGGTGAAAACACCCATTACGCTCTATTGCCCATGAGCATGGCAAACGCTCTTGGGGAGTTTTCCTGGAGCCAGCCGACGAAGCGCTTACCAGATCCCAATGCGGCACTTCGGTCGCCCTTCACGTGTTTCCAATAACTTACGCTGCAGTTCTCTGAACACAGCCGCGCTTCGATGCTCGTGTAAGGGTTCTCCATCGGCCTTCCGCACCACCGGCAGTGCTTCTGCCCGAATAGCTCGGTTTCCAGGCAACCCACCGAACAGAACACTCCCGATATTCCCGGGACGCGGTATTTCCCAATCCTCCAGTTCCCACATGAACTGCATGGCGTTGGTTCTTCAGTAGATACGGCGAAAACTTCCATGCCGCGGTTGACTTGGTTCTCGGATGAAATTTCCATTTCGGCCTCCTTGCCTTACCTCACCGGTATCCCTAGCTTGCTCTGGATTAGGGGTAGGATCACTTCCCATACCCGGTAAATCGTCCATGCCGCTATCCCCCCGATCGTCACCAGCAATATCCACCCGGCATAAAGTGTCCTGTTCATCAAAGTCATCGCCGTCGTCAACTCCAAAACTTTCGTTTCGATTAATTTTTCCAGGATGCGGATGTCCTCCCGCTGCTCCATGTACCGCGTGTTCAGCGTCTCCACCGTTTTTGTTTGCTCGCCCAATTTGCTCTGAATATCAAAAACCGCGCTCACCACCAACCCGAATGTTTCCGGCGGAGGCGCCGGCGGTTCCACCACTTTCGATATCTTTACTTTCCCTGTAGGTTTCGCTGCGGTGGGCTCGTCGGCCATTTTTCGCTTCTCCCTTCGCCAGGCTTCGACACGAATTGAGTCTAAGTTTTTCCAAAGGAAATAAAAAGCGGAAAATATCCTTTCCGCACATGGTTGCTAACTTGCTCTTGCGGAAAAATCCTTGCGCGGCTATCCTGTCGATTGAAGCACCCGGTATTGCTGCTTCAAAGCTGAAATGCCAAATCCCAACGGAAATCCTTCCACCCTGAAGCCTTGGGGCCCGAATAATCCGCCGCCAATAAGCCCTGGCCGGCCGCGTAAACGGCCGATGACTGAAGAGTACGACGAATTGGTGCGAGAAGATTTGCCGGAGAAAGAACGCAAGGCTTTGGGATTGCCGGTTGGAACAACGTGGGGCCGCGCGATGGCGCTTGCTCGCGCACGCGAAGCATTAACACGCGGAGGAACGCTCGCGGCAAAAGAAATTGCGGATCGCATTGAAGGCAAGCCCACGCAGCGCGTAGAAATTCATTCACCTGAAGATCGTGGCTGGCAAGTACAAATTTCTTTTGAAGCGCCGGCGAAAACACGCATGCTCGAAGAGAAGATCGAAAACAAAGTGATCGAAGCCGCGGTGGTCGAGAGCGTTACGCAGCAGCTCGAAGATGAAGAATCGAGCAAAACTGGCGAGTAGTACCGCAATTAGTAGTGGCGAAGGTCCGCATAATTACTGCTACCCTGTAAGTTATTGAACACACACCACGATACATGGACCCCAGGTTAACCTTTTAGGTCTTATCAGACTGTGGCGTGCGACGACAGGCGAAAGTCTACCATCCGATTCTGCGCCAGAGTTCTCCCCCGACATAGACCAGGCGTCTATTGCGATGCAGTGGTTGCAGCGCATCAATCGCCTGTTTTGCTTGATCGGTATTTTCGAACGGCCCGGTTAAGATACATGGCACATTCTTGCTAGTCATCCACGCGATATAAAATACTTTTTCTTTTGGATCTCGCCAGTGTTGTTGCTGTTGATTCATGGCCGCAAGTTTACCACGGTCCAAGCAATAAAGTTGCCCGGTAGGTTCTACTCACCAAACATTAAATCCCAAGAATGCCGGCGATCCCAAGATGGCCGATTGACCCCCCTTTCAAATCCGTTTTGATTTCCTGGACTGGAAAATACTTTCCCGGTATTTTGCGCCAGAGAGATTTTGGAGGGTCAGGGTTTTCCGTATGGGAATGCATATGCGGAAAAATGGAAAATGGAATGCGCGAAATGATAAATGGTATCGAATGCCGAAAATGGTATGCGCGGAAAGCGTAACTAAAGCGTAACTAAAGCGAACGTTGATACATCGGTATGTATCCGTATTTTGCATGCATCGGCCAATCTTGTATTCAAATTATTCTTTGGCCCTAACTCCGAATTGTGTTGACAATCTTATAGGCTAGGTTCATACTTCTTACAGATTGGCCACAAGCGAGCCCGACCAAAGCTAGGCCAGTCGGAAAAGAGAATCACTCCATGAGCAAGCAATCCAAGTCAGCATCGCGTCGGTCAGCCAGTGCGCGCAAGGCGGCATTTGCCGCTTGGAAAACGATGAAATCTCAAGCGTATCTCCGCGCCGCCAAAAAGGGCCGCAAGGCGGTCGAGTCTTTTCTGGACAATCGGTAATTTCTTCCGGCCTGGGAGCGGATTATTTTTCCGCTCCCATTTTTTTTAGCTGGCCGCCTAGTGAGCATGAACCAAACTAGACGGCCAGTTAAGAAAAGAGAATCCATGCCTATGATTACAAAGCAAACCGTTCAGCGGACAGTGCGCGAACGATCGGAGAGAATCCGCCTCGCCGCAATGCGCTTTTGCAAAAAAGCAAACGGCGCGCGCATTCTGATTCCGTTCGCCGAATTGCCGAATCCCTGCTACATGTTCCAAACGGATGCGGACCTAGAATCTTTCCTTCGCCATAACAACCTACAGGCGGCGCTTGAGTCTTACTTAGCCGCCAAGAAACAGAGCATCTAACATGCTCCCATTCTTCGAAGTATTTTTGGTGCTGTTCCTTCTCGGGGATCTATTCCGCGATACTTTTTTGCGGGATGATTCGCGGGACCAAACGGTATGGGATGCCTGTCTCTATCCCGGGAGGAAAGCATGATTGGCAAACCGTTTCAAATTACCCCTAGCCTAGCCGCTAGGGTGCGCGCGCTACAAGAGTACGGATTGTCTCTCCGCACTATTGCAACGCGCCTCAGCATCGCAGAGAGTACCGCGCACAAGATAGCCCATAGTTCCTTGCGCGCACTTCCATCGGTGCGGACCCTCCGGTCAGGCAAACTCTGAACACACTAACCCTAACTGGCCGGGCCGCGAGCCCGGCCTTTTTTTTTGCTCCTACAGACTCCCAGCCAGCAACCTACTACCTAACTTGCCCTAGATTCTAAATGCGCCCTAATGCGCCCCTATTGCGCTTTTTTATTTTGCGCGCCTCTCTCCCAGTGCGGCCAGCATGCGCCCTAGCCTGCGATGCGATGCGGTTGCGATGCGTCCTAGGATGCGCGCTCATGCGACACAGAGCCGCAAGGCGCGACGATCTGCGATGCGATGCGGCTCATAACTTCTGGGATGCGATGCGCGCCAGGGCTCTTCTAGCCCCGCGAAAATTTTTGGGTAAAATTCGGGACTTTCAGGCGCGTTTGGACTCGAGGAATTTTTGGGGCAGGATTCTGAGTTTTTTTCTCCGTAGGAAGCGGGAGAGGGAGCGGTCGGCGGAATGGCCATCGGGGAAGGAATCGAGGAGGGAGGAATCGGCGGCGAGGGAGGGGGAGAGGAGGCCGGAGAACCAGGCGGATTTGAGGGCGGAATCGGTTTTACGTTCACGGGTCATGGGGACGGGATCCGCGGGCAAAAATTTGCCTTTTTCTTTAGGCCTAAGAGCAGGCCAGAATTGAGTGTGGCAAGGGAGGAGTGGAAGTCAATCAGGTAAACTCCGAGGGGGGGGGTAGTACTACTCGGGGAAAGAAATTAGTTTGGTCTTGTGGGTTTCATTTCGGGTTGGATTGTAGGAGCACAGGAAATCTCACAATGAGACGACTTGGCATCCTTGCCTAGGCAAAAAGGACCGCGCCTAGATAGTATGTGTTACCTACACCTAAACCAAACCCAAACCAAACCCAAACCTATCTAGGCAACCAAATTGGCTGCCTACGCAACAGCTAGGCATTGCCTAGACAGAAAACTTTTTCCCATGGTTTTTAGTGGTTTCCCACAGCAATCCACGGACGGATTTTGGAGAAAACAGAAATGAAACTTGACACGCTAGGACCATAGTACTAGTGTACGGCTCCTGCGGGGGGAAGGAGAACCGGTGAACGGTTTAGAACGAAATCGGTGAAGCGCTAGGCCGGGTAAAACCGGCTAAACCGTCCATCTTTTTCTCCCTCTATCCGCAGCCCGTTCTCCCTAGGTTTTCCTTCCTTCCTGCAGCTCTTTTTTTAGGTCGTTCATGCCCTGCTCGCATGTCAAGTTCCCGGACGGCGTAGTGGCGATCGTGAAGCATGCCGCCCGGCGTGCGCCGCGGTGCAAATTCTGTTCCGGGTCCCAGCCCGCCACGCTTGTTTGCGATTACGAAATAGGGCGTTCGCTCGGGGGCGCAATCTTCACCTGCGACCGCCCGGTTTGCCGGTACTGCGCGCGTTCGACGGCCGGCAAGGATTTTTGTCCCAAACATTTTTAAGATCCAGGGGGCCCGGGGAAATGGAACAATTCGCGGCTTTGGTTTTGGCGGTTTGCTTTTCCGTCCTCCTGATTTTGCTCCTGAAGAAAATCTTTACAGGAAAGAAATGAACGAACAGCAATTCACCAATGCTTTTCTCGAAGCGAAGCTGATGGCGTTGCAGGAAATGGTGGCGCTCGCTTCCGTCCGGCGCTGCATGTGTTGCGGGTGGCCGCTGGCGGGAGCCGAAGCGCACGGGTGCGTCCAGGGGAATTGCGCCTACCGGCCGGGACACACGGCACCCGAATACGAAGGCTGGCGAAGCCGCATGACCTTGCTGAAAGAAGCGAACGCGGCCCTGCCGGGGCTGCGCTAAAAAAAAGACCGGGAGGGGCTACGGCAAAAAGAATCATCGACGGCGATGCGGTCTGGGGCAGTTCGAAACTGGCGAACTGCAAGGAGGAATTCATTCCGGAATATACCTGGCTGTACGCGCTGGCGGACGCCAACGGCAATTTCGAAATCGGCGATTTGCGGGTGATCCACGGCAAAGTCGCCGCCATCCGGCCGCATTTCGGTATCGATACGTTGCGGCAAGTCTTGGACGATTTCCATCGTCACGGCTTGCTCTATATCTGGGAAGAGCACGGGAAGAAATACGGGCACTGGACCGGCAGCAACAAGCCCGGGCGGCTGCCGCCCAAATCCCAGCGCAACCATTACCCGAAACTGGACGTTACGACCCCCAGCGATAAAGCCATAGAAAAATACTGGAACGGCCTCAAAGCCGACCCGGAGACGCTTCGCTTATTCCCCGCTCCGGCAGCCCTCCAGGCCGAAGCCGCGGCCATCGGCAAAGAATATGCCGGGCGCGCCGAGGGAAACGGCGATGAATCCCAAAAATTCAAACAGGCCAAGTGGGAACTGTTCTGGGAGCTGTATCCGAATAAACAGGACGAGCAATCGGCAAAAACCATTTTCCTGTATTTGCCCGTCGCCGTCCTGGACGACGTGATCGCCGCCGTACTCGTCTACAAAGCTTCGCCGCAATGGCAGCAAGGATTCATCCAGAAAGCCAGGAAGTGGTTGCAGGAAGAAAACTGGAAAAAATCACCTCCAAAGGAGAATACCAATGCCCGACGAATCATCGGACCTGCCGGCCGTACCACCGAAGAATACCGAAATCGTGCCCAGAAAGCCGCCAAAACCCTTAGACTTGACCATCCGTGAAGGGCTTTTCCGCCTCGCCGTGCTATTCGATCGCGAGGTGAATGAAGCTTGGGAGCCGCTATGGCTGGAAAGTCTGGCGGACGTGGATCCGCCGCTCCTGGAACTCGCTTTCGGGCAATTGATGAAAACGTTCATTCCTAGCATGGCCTGCCCTTTCCCGGCACCCACCCATGTCTGGGATATTTTGAAGGGGATAGAAGAAACCGCCGACAGGGAGGAAAACGAAGATTCCTGGCAGGAAGCCCTCAAAGCGATCGACAAGAATTATTATCCCGATCTCGGCCGCGGACCGAAATTCACTCCCAGAAGCGCATACGCTATCCGCTCCGCCGGCGGCGTCGCTTATCTCGCCACGGCCACGCGCGAACAGCTTGTGTGGGCCAAAAAAACCTACATGGAAGCCTATTTGCTCCATATCGCACTAGAAAAATATTCCCAGCCGGGGGGATTCCTCTCTCCGGAAATGCGGCCGTTGCTCGAGAAGGCCATGAAAAAATTCAGGGAGAAGCATGGCTAGCCCAAAAATGACGCAGGCCAAAGCGATCGCTCCGGCTTTGCCGAACAACCATGAAGCCGAACGTTCTGTCCTAGGCGGCATTTTGGCCAACAACCAAGCCTTGCTCGCCGCCCAGGAGCTCCTCGAGCCCGAAGATTTCCACTATGCCCCGCACGTGCATATCTTCGGGCATTTCCTGGCCCTGCACACCGCCGGGATCCCCGTCGATCTCGTTACCGTCAACGACCGCCTGGCCCAGGAACAGGAACTCGAGGCCATCGGCGGCACCGCCTACCTCGCGAGCCTGGTCGACGGCATGCCGAAAATTTCGAACGTCGAGCATTACGCGAAAATCGTCAAGGAAAAAGCCGTATTGCGGCAGATCATCCGCATGGCCGAAGCCGTCCAGCTCCATGCATTTGAAGGAGAAACCTCGGCCGCCGTCCTCGAAGAAGCCCGCAGCCGGCTGAACCAGCTGCAGCAACTGCAGTCGGCCGGAAGCCTCCGGCCGGTCATGGGCATCGTCAAAGGGAATTTCGAGCGGCTGGAGAAAATCTATAAAGAAGGCAAAAACGTTACCGGACTCCCTACCGGCTACGGCGAACTCGATAAAGCCCTTGCCGGCCTCCAGCCCGGGGAACTAACGATCCTCGCGGCGCGCCCCAGTTGCGGGAAATCGTCTTTGGCCGTGAACATCGCGGAAAACGTGGCCATCCGGAGCCACCAGCCGGTCGCGCTGTTTTCCCTCGAAATGAGCGCCGATTCGCTCCTCCTGCGCTTGCTTGCGTCTCTAGCCAAAATCAATGCGCATAAATTCAGGACCGGGCACCTCACCAAAGAAGACTGGCAGAGAATCGTTACCGCGCTCGCGACGATCGCTCCGGCCCCGCTGTGGATCGACGATTCTTCCCTCGCTACCGTCGGTGAAATCATGGCGCGCGCAGAACGCGTCCAAAACGAGCATGGCCTGAGCCTGGTGATCGTGGATTACTTGCAGCTGGTAGCTAGCTCGCGGCATCTGCGCAGCCGCCAGGAAGAAGTTGCCGACGTCAGCCGCGGCTTAAAAGCCTTGGCGAAAAATCTTGGCGTGCCGGTCGTGGCGCTGAGCCAGCTCACCCGGGCTCCGGACAAAGAAGACCGCGCTCCGCACCTATCCGATTTGCGCGAGAGTGGGAGCCTTGAACAAGATTCGGACGTGGTCTTGTTCATCCACCGCCCGAACCTGTACAAACATAGCGCCACCCAGGAAGAACGCGACGAAGCCGAACTGATCATCGGCAAGCAGCGCAACGGCCCGACGGACATGGTCCGGTTCGTGTTCCTATCCAATTACACGCGGTTCGAGGAAGCCGCCCCGGACATGTTCGGAGAACCGCAATGAAGTGCTTCCATTGCCAGGAACCGATCGGCCCGGAAGATCCCGTGCATCGGTATCCCGACGGCGACCTGGCGCACAAGAACTGCTTTATGCGGACAATCATTGGGAGCGTCGCGCATATCGAGCGGCGCTGCGGGTGCTATATCCTCGATTCCGGGGAAACCGATCCGGAAGGCTTGACGGTGCGCCAGGCTGCCGACGCCGCGGTGGCCGCCTGGGAACACCAGCAGAAATTATTGGTGAACTAAACAAATGGCCCTCCGGCTGACCAAACGCGAATGGGATTTGCTGGCGCTGCTTGAGCGCAACCTCACGGACCGCCAAATCGCCGAGCAGTTGTCGATCAAAGTGCAAAGCGCCAAGAACGCCGTCTGCAGCTTGAGAAAAAAGCTCCACGCTCCCAGCCGGCTCGCGATCGCGAAATTGGCAAAAAAGAGAATGTTCCGATGAATGTCAGCGAAATCCGGGCCAAATACTGGCGCTTGCGGAACCTTATGCAGCAGCAAGGCGCGGTCACCCCGACACTCGACCGCGAAATCGCCTTGACGCAACTGGAAATCTTGACGGAAATCGCCGCGCAGCTGGCGGAAGCCAATGCCGTGCTGGCGCGGATCGGCGTGCTCAATTTCGAACAGGTAGCCTTGCAGGTGGGCGAATTTTTCCGCGAAATCGAGGACATAAAAGAATGACTTTTCCAGTCGAGCAGGAACGCATCACCGCGATCCTCAAAATCTTGAACGTGCCAACGATTGTCGAGTTGGGCGCGCACGAAGGCGAAGACATGGAATGGATGCTCGAGGCTGTCGGCGGGAAGCCCGCGCGCGCGGTGATGGTCGAAGCCGACCACGTGAATTTCATGAAGCTGGTCACCCGCGGGCTCCCCGGGAATCATTATTATCTTCACGGAGCCATCGCGGGTCACGATGGCACGTGCGATTTCTGGGAATGCCGCGATTCCGGTGGGGGGTTCGGATCGATTTATCCGCCGCTTTCAGGCTTGAGCGTGCTGCCGGCACAATTCAAAAAAATTACGGCCATTCCCTGCCTCACCTTCGACCGTCTTTTTGCCGATGCCGGGCTCGACGAGATCGATTTGCTGTGGGTGGACATCCACGGGGCCGAAAAAGATATGATCGCGTTCGGGAGAGAAGCTTTGAAGCGCACGCATTATTTGTTTGTGGAATGCTTCGATACTCCGGTATATGAAGGGATGGCGACAAAGGCGGAGCTCCTCGGCATGCTTCCTGGATGGACGGTCGTTGAAACGTTTCCTTGGAACATGCTGGTCGTCAACGATCATTTCGAGGGGAAATCATGACACTGAAATATGCCACCGGAGTGATGAAAGGCCGGCCGCTTGATTCGGCGAACATGCCCTACCGCATCATCGAGCGCAATGGCGAAGAAGTGGCGCTATTCAATAACGGAGCGATGGCGCGGTTCTATCGCGATCCGCTATTGCCACCACTGACTTCCCTGGCGTATCCGCCCTTACCTAAGCCACTTCCACCCATGCCGGCGGCACCGCCTCCGCGAAACATCGTATCGCCGGTGCTCAGTTCCGATCCCTGGCCGGCCGATGGCCGGACGCCGGTAACCATGGCAACCGAAAAAGTTCCGGATGAGCCATCGTGCGGAGAAGCAGGGCAGCCGGAATTGGCGATAGCGCCGGAATTTTTAACCCGGTATCCCCGCTGGACGATCGCGAAATACGGTCCCGGACACCACCGTCACTGGTCAAATCCCGTCTATGCGGTTCAAGAAGATGGCCGGATCATTTACAATGCCGACCGTTTGGAGGTTGGCACCGGGCTGAGAGAGTATCTGTGGCTGTATCAAAAACTTCGCGAACTGGGCCGCGGGCGTCTCCGGGCGCTTGCCGAAGCGCGTGCCATCTATTTCCTGTGAGGGACCGCATGAATCTCAAAGAAGAGCAGTTGCTCCACAACCTGGCTTCGCGCATCGCTCCGAGCGAAGGCCTGGTAAACCATTACGTCCGCCAACAGGTCATCGAACACGGCAAAAAGGTGCTGGCGGAGCATTTACTGCCGCTGCTTGAAGCCATGCGGAGGAAAAGAATCGGCTGGATGGATTCTACCGATTTTGCTTACGAGCTGGGGCATGCCCTTGGCGGCAGCAAGGTGTATGCGGACGAGGCGGACTGCAAGAAGAATTGCCCGTGCGTCGCCCATCCGGACATGACTCAGGCTTGCGAAGCGCAGCGCGTGGTGGTACTGAACGCCGAGGAATGGGACCATGCCTGGGCCAAGCTCGAATCGATTGCCTGGTGAAAAAGAATGACCCCAGCGTATCGCATCGAAAAATTTGAGGATCTGGACGATACGAAATTCTGTTATTTCAAGCAAGAAGGCATCTGGTATCTGTACATGCCCGGTTGTGGCCTGGGGAATCTGGCCAATCACAAAATCGTCGAGCACGAAGACGGGACGATCACGGCAAGCCCGTCGATACTGACGACCGGGCACGATTCCGGGAAGCCGGTCGAAAAACACGGCTATCTTGAAAAAGGCGTTTGGCGGGACTGCTGAAAATGGGCTTGTACAATTTCAAACCGATGTTTGCAGGAGCGATCCTCGCCGGGAAGAAGAAGCACACTATCCGCGCGGCGCGGAAGTATCCCGACAAGCCTGGCGACACGCTCTACCTCTACACCGGGCTGCGCACCAAAGAAGCGAAGCTACTTATGGAAGTTGAATGCGTCAAGGTGGAGCAAATCAATATCTGGCCCATCATCCGGGCGCTTGGAAGTCTAAAGACCATGGGCATAACGATCGATGGCGTGGAACTGGATGATTCCGAATGCGACCATTTCGCGCGCCGCGACGGTTTCAAAAGCCTTCGCGAGATGATGAAATTCTGGACCACGCCGAAGAACCGGCTGCCGTTTAGCGGAGAAATCATTCATTGGCGGGCACGATAATGGGCACGACGACGCTACCGACCACTCTCAAATGTATTTCCCTCTGGCAGCCGTGGGCAAGTCTCATAACCGACGGCAGAAAACAGATCGAAACGCGCCACTGGCCCGCGCCGGCCTGGCTCATCGGGGCGGAACTGGCGATTCATGCGACCAAATATGTCGACCGCTGCATGTGCGCTTCCTGGGGCTATTCCGCCGACAGCATACCGCGCGGCGCCGTGCTCGGGATCGTACGGCTCGATAAGTGCGAACGGTTCACGCAGGACTTTTACAAAGAAATCATGCTGTACCAGGAAGGCCGCTACGGGGATTTTACGCCGGGGCGCTTCGGATGGTTCCTGACGCTCGTCCGTAAATTCGACAAGCCCTTCCCGCAGAAAGGCGCGCAAGGAATCTTCAATTGGGAGGTGCCGGGTGGACAATAAAACCGGAGGTATTCTCGAAGTGGGCACTTTGGACGGCGAAGTCGTAGTGAATCATCCGGATTTGCAGCCGGACGCGAACGGCGTTGGGCATATCGTTTTCTCCCCGGACCAGGCGCGGAATCTTGGCTACCTCCTCATCCGGAAAGCGGAGGAAGCGGAACAGGAAGCCCGGCAAAAATATTGGAAGGAACGCGAACTGAAACCCCGCCCCGTTGACTGAATTCGTCTGGGAAGGGACCGACAAGCAGCTGGGCACATGATTGGATTCCGGCGGGATAGTTGACCGCCAGGAGGAGCGTGGGCCGGTGGGTACGATGGAAAAGGGACCGGCCTCCGCTCTAAAGAAAGGCTAAAGAAAGGCTAAAATGGGCTTCGGCGTCGACCGCACGAGCAATCGCCGATGGAAGCGCCGGCGAAACTATGTGAACGTCATGCGGCCGCTGATCCAGATGAACCGGCCGGCAGGCGGGATCTTCAAGGCGGTGCTCGCGACGCGTCCCGGGCTCGACCCCGAAAAAGCCAAGAGACTGGTCGACGCGCTTTTCGATATGAAGCAGGACGAGGAGCGGCGATGAGCGATTGTGGAATTTGCATCGGAGCGGAACCGGAAGGCTCTTGTGAATTCTTCCACGTGGAAGTTCGCCGGGCCCGGAAGCCGCACAAATGCAGCGAGTGCAGCAAGGAAATCCTATCTGGCGAGCGTTATGAGCATGCCACCGGCAAGTTCGAAGGGGACATGTGGGTAGCCGACACGTGTCTGATTTGCGCGGAAATTGCGGAAGCGTTCTACTGCAATGGGAGAATCTTCGGCGGCGAACTCTGGGACCAAATGGATTATTGTTTCGAAGGGATGACCACAGGTTGTCTCGAGCGTTTAACGACAGCGGCGGCAAAAGAAGAACTCCTGCGGCGCTGGAACCAATGGAAATTTGGGGAGTGAAACGTGACCATCGTTGTGTGGTTCCGTAACGGCGAACTTTATAAGGCCCAGGCCTGCAGTTCGCGCTCTTGGCGGCGTACGGCGAACAGTTGGAACGAATACGCGCAACTGTGGAACGGCCGTTTCGGCTACGAGAAAAACGTGGTGGGCGTCATCTCCGGGGCGGACGCGGCGAAACTCATGCAGCCTCACCGCGCCCTGCCGAAGCATACCGCTCCGGGAATTCTAGCCGAGCAAAAGCGCATCCGGGAACTGATGCGCGTGGCCCCTTGGGGAAATTGGAAGAATTGATGAACGGCAAGAAAAGAGACCCGCCCGTCCTGACCAGGAGCCAGGAACTCGCGGCCTTGAAAGAGGCAGCGCGGCCCTTCAAGTTCGGCTTTATCCTCAGAGGGCGCGATGGGGAAGTGGTCTGCATCAATTGCGATTATGGGAGCCTCCAATTCATAATGGATTCGGTCGAGACCAGGCCCGATTTTGTGCGCTGGTTCCCGTCGCGCGAAACCATCGAACACGAAGCCGACAAGCTCTATAGCGATCGGCGGCAATTCCGCCGGAGGGAGTGATGCTCTTTTATTGGCTGATCGTCGCCTTGAAGCGCTTCGTATGGTTTTTGCGGATTCCCAAGCCGGAAGAACTTGCACGGATCGATCCGAATGCGCGCTGCCCGGTATGCGGCGCTCGCGAAGGGCGTTTACGGTGCGTTCTCAAAGCCAAACCGGGTCCAACCGCGAAAAACCCCGTCATCGGCGGGCAGATTCTTTGCCAGCATACGTGTGCGGTCGACGGCGCGCGCTGGTTCGATTCTCCGATCGCCAAAGCCGTCGATCCCTCGAAAGTATTGCCATCGGTGGCGCGGACGGATCTCGAAACAAAAGAAGACCGGCAAGCATTCCTGCAGGAAGAAGGGGAAACTGCATCTTCCACATAGTACATATTTGGAATACACTGGCCCACTAAATGGCAAACGGCCGCACCGGTCTCGTCATCCGTCCTGTTGCCCAATTGGTGCAAGGACTCACATCGCTGTATCAGCGCCCGCCAGAAACCATCCGCGGCATCGATCAAGACAGTTGGTATTCTCCCCTGCAGCCGGTGCGCCCGCTAGCTCCCCCGGGAACCGAGCCGCGCGGCTTCCAGACGTGGGCCGGGCAGAACCTGATTTTTACCCCGCGGGCCGACGCGGAATTTTCCGCCGCCGACCTGAAAGCGCTCGCGACGTATCCGCTGGCGCGCATCTGCATCGAGAACGTGAAAGACACCGTGACGCGCGCGCCCTGGGAAATCCAGATGCGCGCCAACCCGATGGAGTCGCGCAAGGACGTAGCGCAGCGCGCCAAAGACAACAAAGACGACCTGATCAAACTGAACCGGTTCTTTGAATATCCCGACCGCGAGCACAACTGGCAGGAATGGCTTCGGCCGCTGCTCGACGATCTGCTGGTCATCGATGCGCCCAGCATTTTGATCAGGAAAACATACAAAGGAGAAATCGCGGAACTCCCTACGATAAGAGGGGAGATGATCACGCGCTATATAGATAACAACGGATTTACGCCCATGCCGCCGAGCCCGGCTTATGCCCAAAACTGGTGGGGCTTGCCGCTGGTCGACCTAACTACGGACCAACTCGTTTACAAGCCGCGCAGCATCGTGCCCCGCAATACGCTGGCCTCTCAGCTATACGGGAATTCCGTGACTGAACAACTTGCCCCGGAAATTCAAATCGGCATCAAACGCATGCAGTTCGTTCTTGCCTACTATTGCTACTCCGATGATACCGAAGTCTTGACAAAACGCGGCTGGTTCCGTTTTGCAGAAACAAATGAGAATGATGAATTTGCGACACGTCAAATTCAAACAGGAATCTTTGAGTGGCAAAAAGCATACGACACTTTTTATAAACATTACGAAGGGGAGATGGTCCACTTTAAGGGCCAAAGTTTGGATCTGCTCGTTACACCAAACCATCGGATGCTTGTTGATTCACTGCCTCGCGCTCTTGGAAAAGGCAAGCCTGGGCGCAAAAAAGAATTTGTCATTGAAGCCGATGCACTGGCAGAAGTGTATTCCGGACGCACCGGAATCCCGCAGTCATCTGTATGGATGGGAACTGAGATTTCTGAGAAGGTGTTCAAGTCAACAAAAAAGCGAAGTGGCCCAGATCCACTCGAAGTCCGCATGACTGGTGACCAATATTGCGCTTTCATGGGCATGTATTTAGCAGAAGGCTCTACGCGCAGAAGGTCTATTCAGATTGCCCAAAAGAAAAGAGATACACGTGGCAGTTATGAACTCTACCTAAAACTGCTTGCGGATATTCTCGGTGACGAGCCATGTTATTCCGGCCATCAGTTCGAGTTTCAGCGCCGAGTGCTCGTTGACTTTCTGAAACCACTTGGCCATTCGCATCAAAAATTCATCCCGGATGATATTCGCGATACCACCACGCGCCAATTGGAGATTTTTTGGAAGTATTATTGGATGGGTGATGGATGCGCTTCCGGAACTCCGCAGGTGTTCACAGTCAGTAAGAAACTAGCTGACCAACTCACAGAAATCATCCAGAAGATGGGTGATGCTTCAACAACATGGACACGCAAGGCGCAAACCGCAAAGTTTCCCGATAGCCGTTCAGGTAAATCTCGAATTGGCTGGATGGTCACGCGCCGTAAAGGCATAAATACGCGCGGATGGACCGCAACCCGCGAACAATATAGCGGCCCCGTTTGCTGCGTCTGTGTTCCCAATAAATTCCTTTATGTCCGTCGCAACGGAAAAGTTGCATGGTCCGGGAATACCGAAGGATCCGTTCCCGGCGTCGTTCAAGTCGTTCCACGTGGAACCTCACCCGACCGCATCGAAGAAGCGATGGAATGGATGAACTCGCAGCTGGCCGGGAACCTCGCGAAGCGCAACCAGTGGCGGCTCGTGCAAGGATTCAACGAACCAGGCAAAATCGACCAGATTCTTTTCCCGAAAGAGCCGCTCCTGGCCGGGCTCTACGACGAAAAGCATATCCGCGAAATCGCTTTTGGCTACGGGACAAGCCCCCAGCGGCTGATGAAGATGATCCGCACGGAAGGCAAATCGTCTTCGGACGCCGCCGAAGTCGAAGGGACGCTTCCCTGGGTGCTCTGGGTCAAAGGGATCATCGATTTCATCATCCAGCGCAAGATGGGCATGACCGATTATGAAATCGCGATCAACCCCTATGCCGAGCCGGATCCGCTGAAGAATGCCGCGGCGCTTACGATGCTGGTCGGGAAAGCCGTGCTGACCCCGAACGAAGCCCGGAAGCGCGTTGGCGAGGAATTGCGGCCGGAGCCGGAAGCCGACCAGCTCGGGGTGATCAGCGGGACCGGATTCATTCCGGTGGGCGTCGCTCCGGCAACCGCGGGATTGATGGTCGATGAAAAGGGAAATATCAAGCCGCATCCGGTAACGCCCACGGCACCGCCTATGAAACCCGCAACGAACGGCGCCGGCGGGCACAATGCCACGCGCGGCGGAACCCCCGTCAGCCAGGAAGCTGGTGGCGGCCGGTCGACGGGAAGAAACACCGGGGCCGAGAACGGCAAGGAAAGCCTCGACGGTAAAAAAAAAATTCGCGAAGCGTTATTCGAAAAGCGGCTCGGATCGCGTATTGAAGCCGGCGTACTGACGGCCGAATCCGAACAAGCCGTCCACGCCATCCAGCATGCTGTACGTAAAGTGTTCAATTCCCAGCTCACGTCCGTTTCCGGCCGGTTCCAGAAGATCCTCGGCAACATTCTCGAGAAACGCAAATATGGAAGCGTCCAATTCAATCTATCGGCCGATGATGCCCAGCGGGTGCTGGCGATTCCAGTCGAGGAAGAAGATTTTGCCAAAAAGGGGAGGGATGTCGCTCCGCACGTCACCGTACTTTGGGGTTTTCACGCCGAAGTGACCGCCAAACAAATCAACAAAATCACCAAAGGAATTGGCGATATAGAAGTTACGATCGAAGGACTTGAAGCTTTCCCGGTTGGTGAAGATGGCGTGCCTTTGGTAATTCGAATCGAAAGCGAAAAATTGCGAAAGTTACACGAGGATCTGAAAGTACTCCCGCACACAGAAACCCATCCGGAATATAAGCCGCACATTTGCGTCGCGTACTTGGATCCGAAAGCCGACGCACAAAAATATGTGGATGCCGGCAGCGGGATCGAAGGCGAAGTATTTACGCTGAGGAATTTGGTTTATAGCGGAATCGATTACACCGTACAGGACCTCGGGAAACTGATACTCCCGAGCGAACGGCTTCGCCGCCTTGGGATTTAACCATGCCTGCCATGCCTTATCGTTGCACGCCTCTTCCTGACTGACCAAATCCCGCCCAGCCAACCCACTCCGTGCCGCCATAATCTTACACCCTAAAATAGTCCTTGACAATCTATATTCAAAGACTCTAAGTTATCAGCTCCGAACATCGCAAATCGTGGCTCGGCCAATTAAAACGATTGCGTAAAAAGGAGCATTTATGAACCGTGAATTATTTTCCCTGGACAGTCCTGAGGTAACGATCCGCAAGAAAATTGAATCAATTGCCGCAAATGCTTCGCCGAAAGATAGCGCCGATCTCGAAGAGCTATTGGCTATAGCTAAAGCTGGCCACGAAGCTAGCAAGATACAAACACTTTCCCCGTGCGTATGCGCGTTGTTATTTATGGCGACCAATGAGCACAACCGTGATCTTGACTCAAAGTGGGTTGCGGAACTTGTTCGGCGCATGACTACTGGGTTATGGAAATTCAACTGTGCCTCGATTGGTTTTTACAAAGATGGCACTCTGGCTGATGGTCAAAACCGACTTGCCGCCGCGGCGATGGCGGGATACTCGCTTAAAGTAACCATTGTATGCGGAATGGCGCGCGATGCGATCGATACTGTCGACAATCCTAAGGTGCGCCGTGCGTCCGACGCAGCCAAAATGGATGGGATCTTGAATGCGAGACTAAAGGAAATAATCATTAAAGTGAGTGCAACATACCGCGTCGCCGCAGGGAATCGCCAGGCTGCATTGAAATCGCCGCAAGAAATCAAGCAGGAAATGGAACGGCAAGATGCGATCCTTGACACGGCGATCCGTATAGCTGAAAAGTCGATGGAGGGACAGGTAAAGCCAATATTGAAATTAGATAAGATTTCTACGATGGCCTATCTTTTTCTTCTTTGGCAATGGCCGGAATCAGAACTATTGGAGAAGCTGAGACGTCTACAGTCCGGAGCGAGTCCCGATGGTACGGAGGACGTGCTTGTTCAGGCCGGTAAAGTGATCGAAGATGCCCAGGATGCAAGCGAACGTAAAGAGCATCTCAGTGTTGCCAAGCAACTAGGAGTCGCAGCATTTGCGCTACGGGAATTTTCCTTTGGCAGGGTATACAAATTAAGTATATTTAAGAAAAATGCCACCGCCGGCCCAATCGAAGTTCAATATCCTGCGAGCGCAAAGCAAGACGCGGCCGATTAAAACAAGGCGGAGTCCTCCGGCCGGTTCCGGAATCTATAGGACCAATACGAAACAGCTCTCGCACTGGTGCAATGAAAGATGGCGGACACGTTCCAACTCGACTGGCGCCCTGAGCCGGCGCTGTACACCAAATCGCAGGCCGCGACTTTTTTGGGCATTTCGATTCGCACCGTCAATAACCTGCTTAAAGCAAAGGAACTGGTGAGGAGGAAGATCGGCCGTAAGACACTCATCCCCAAAACCAGCTTGGAAGCATTTCTAAAAAGGGATCACAAAACACGGGATTAGCTGGGCAACCCCTGGGGTTCCAAAGGAATACATGATTCCAGAATCTGAATTAGAAGAGCAACTTAATTGTTTTATTGGTAAACTGTCAGGATGCGGTCATGCATCGGTTATTTCGCACGTCTCGATTATCAGCCAACCGGAAGATACATCGGTGGGAATTGCCACAGTGCCAGTCAATCCCCCGTACGACCCGGACATTTTGCCGGGTCCGGACAAAATGTCCGGGTCTACAAATGCCCTGACCAGACAGAGACATGGGGCATTTTATACATTTCCGCGAGCGGAAGAACTAGCCGTCTTTATAAAAAATTTGCAAACCAGGTCATATCTAGCAAGCTCAATTAAGCGGTCCGGTAGCCAAGATATCTGGAACCTATTTTTAACTCTTATGGACAACGGCCTTCTTATATCGACATCCGAGGTCTTTGCGAAACCTACCCTTCGCACCCTATTCCCCAAGTTAAACCACAGAACTCGACTGCGATACGATTTAACCAAAACCGATGATTTGATTGCCGTGCGTGATCGGATTTTGCCAATAGCCATAGCGGCAAAGGAACGAATCATCGCACATCCAGCAACGACGGAGTCAATCATTATTGACGGGCTCCGCAAACAAACAGATATCCGTATGTACGAGGAACGTAAAAAACCTCTTCAAATAAACGAGAAGCGAACCGTAATGTATGGCGAGGTTTTATGGCCGCGCCCAAGCGGGCATGTTTACAACTATGAGGAACTTAATTGTGCAATCTGGTGGTTTAAAGACCTGGACAGATGGATGGTTCCTGGAGAAAACATAAAGACTCGGATGAATTGTATTCGTTTGTCAATTTTACATTTGGATCAATTCGCCAGAGACCATCTCAAGGAAAGGGCTAGAATGGAAAACGTATTTGGATTAATCAGGACGATCTCACGATGCGCGGAGAGGCAGCCTAATGGTGAGTGTGAATTTGCAGCTACTCCAAAAACTGTATATTAGCGGGAATTGTTTCCCTGGGGGGAAAAAATGACATCCGCGCAACTGCTGAATCAGCGAGAAGCGGCCGAGAAACTCGGCCTTAGTCCAAAAACTTTGGAAAAGTGGCGATCACTCGGCACGCCTCGACTGCCCTTTGTGCGCTTGGGCTCCGCAATCAAATACCGCGAGTCGGATATCGAGCAGTTCATTCGCAAGAGCGTTGTCGGCGGCGAGCAGCCGAAGGCGCGCGTTAGGACAAAGGGACAATTATGAAATCAGCGGAAGAAATGACCGATGAAGAACTTTTCCGAACTTGTGCAGAAGGCATGCCGGCCGCGACAGAACTTATAGAATTATTGCTCAGGGCAAAAGTTTTTGAATGTCTGGTATGCGAATCAAATAGTGTAGGGATCGCCAGCAAAGCTTGGAAATATTGCCCGAATTGTGGCTCGACCACTCTCAGCTACATAGGATCGCTATGAAGATAACCACTAGTAAAACCAAACCAAATAAAAAAGGTGACAGTTGGTCGGTTCGCACCGTTGTTACCTTGGAGTCTGAAGGGTTGGACGACGAACTGCTAAAAAAATTAGCTCCAGCTCTTTGTACGGCGTTTAAGACGCTCACCATTGAGATTAGGGGCAAGGACTCTTACCTCGTAACAACGACCAGGAACTTTGATTGAGGAGGCAATATGGAACGTAAATCTTTTCTTCGCACCATTCTGCTATCGCCGTTCGCGGTGCTGGCGGCAAAACTGAAGGCCGTTTGCTTGTGGCCTAGGCCAACCGATATTAAGATGACGGTAGATTATTCTCCGGGCATGCCCGGATTACTTCCTCCTGGTATAGCCTGGGATTGCCAATCACAACCCACGCGCCTAACGCTTAAAGAGGCTGCCGCCATAGTCGGTGAACCGAACGGCGAACTGGGAGGCTTTCTGTTTAATGTGGAGGATTGCCAGAAATGCGGTCTTTTACACCCAAAGCAGCCAACAACAGAGCAGGTGACGGCGTTTAAAAACAATATGCGGCAATTTCGAGAGACTGGCACTATAACACTTCCTGACGGACGGTGGCTGAGGATCAATCATGGAGCGTAAATCCTTTTTCAAAGTTCTGTTCGGCGGGATCATCGGCCTCTTTGTGGCGCCGGAATTGAATGCAGCGGCTGACGACCAAATGTGGGCGGACGCAATTGCTTACAAGCGAGCCCGGGAAGTGATTTTGAACGAACCAGTAGAAGCCGGCCTGTTCTACCCCGAAACCGAACTTTGGCGGTACGGGACCTGGGATTTGATGATAAAAATGCGTAATCTCGCCAAAGTACCAACATGCCTATGGGATTTTCGGCCTGCTGATGCAGCATCTGCTGATGTAGCAAAGAAGCTTCGGCGAATTTATTTTGACGATAAGGAATTCGAAGTCGAAGTTCCATCTCGGGGCATCGAAGAAGCCATGGGATGGATGAACTCGCGGCTGGCCGGAAGATAACCTTGACGAGTCGGCAATTCTGAAGTCACAATCCATCCGTGCCTTACTCTAGTGAGTCGCAGGTCCCTAAATACGTTCCCTCGTCGCGCCGGCGTCAATGGTTGCACGTCTTTAACAGCGAGTGGAAAAAGCATCAAGGCGATTCCGCGGCCGAGCGCGAACGCATCGCCTTCAGTTCGGCTAATTCCATCGCCGGGCCCCATGCTTCGAAAAGCTACGCGAAGCTGCTCCGGAAGTCTCTCGATGACGATGTGCAAGCCTTCGCCGACGCTGTGATTGCCGCGCTAGAAAAAGAATGGGAAAGCTTGCCGCTCGAGGTCCAGCCGGCACTCGAATCCGCGATGCTCTCCGGGATCGGCCAGGGAGCTCTGCAGATTGAATTCTCCACTGCCGGCATGATCGCATCGGCCAACACCACTGCCGAAAATTATGCTCGCGAGCGTGCCGCCGAAATGGTTGGCATGAAACGGGACGTCGAAGGGACCCTCGTTCAGAATCCGGACGCTAAATGGGCAATATCAAATACGAGCCGTGATAAAATACGTGAAATTATTGCTGACGCCTTCACCGAAGAGACTCCGCTTGAAGAAATAAAATCAGCTATTCATGAGGCACTGGAAGAAGAGGCAACCGGTAGTGGTATTTTTAGCGAAGCGCGAGCGGCCATGATTGCTAGAACGGAAATCAGTCGGGCGCAAGCCGGGGGAAATTTTTCGGCCTGGATTCAGTCGGGGCTAGTGAGGAAAGTGAAATGGCTCACATCGAATCTTGAACCTTGCGACGAATGTTTAACTAACGAAGCTCAAGGAGAAATGGAAATCAATAAACCATTTGCCAGCGGCTCGGTGATGCCGCCAGATCATCCGAATTGTGCATGTGTTTTAATCGTTACAGAAGTTTCAGGTTAAATATTTCCATGTTCTTCGCGTGGCGGCCTGCCACGCTACGGTTCTATCCACCCCGAAGCGGAATCCCAAGACCGTTGCATTGATTCCTTCTTTGTAAAGCCTTCGTATCTCAATAACATTTTCTGGTGTGAGCTTTGCTTTACAATTCCTTTCTCCGCGCATGCTTCTCCCGCGTTCGACCATATCCTCCGAATTCTTCTTCTTTGTACCAAGATAAAGATGCATATACCAAAAACAAGAACGATTGTCGCAATGATGCAGAACAAACTTGCCTTTCGGGATTGGTTTTACAAACAGCCGATATGCTATTCGATGGACGAATTCCTTTGGACCATTCTCTGACCGAATCCTTGCATATCCGGTTTTCTCAAGACGGCCATCCCAGAATAGACATTTATTTGATTTGTGTTCTTTGACCCGGTGAATCAACCATTGAAACTGTACCGGTTTGCCATTAAAGTGAGAGCGCATGGTTGAGTCCTCCAACGACTCGTTATGCTGGCGGGCGCGCTGCTTTCAACAGCCGTCCGCCGCTTGATTTTAACAGAAACAGCCTAAGTTTTTATTCCCCGCAGCCTAAGTTTCTAATGCTGCCAATCCTAGTTATAAGAAATTAGTTGTATGTGGTGCATTTCTTCGATACGGTTTTTGTGAAATGTCTGACCTCTTAAAATTCCTCCCTTTTACAAAGGTGAATGCCGCCAAGCGCGAAGTGTCGGGCATCGTCACCGCCGAATTGCCCGATAAGGATCTTGAAGTTTGCGATTATGAAAAATCCAAGCCCTACTACCAGGCGCTGATCACGGAAATGTCAAAAGCCACCGACGGCGCGAATATCATGCCGTTGCGAGAAATGCATCAGCTTTCCGCGGTGGGCAAGGGCATCGGATTCAATTTCGATGACTCCGACAAAGAGATCGAAATGACTTTTAAGGTAATTGACGACGATGCCTGGAAAAAAGTCGAAGAGCGAGTTTACACCGGTTTTTCTCAAGGCGGCCGCAAAGTCGGCAATCAAGTTCCCGATCCGGTTTTCAAAAACTGCATGCGCTACGTGGCGAATCCGTCAGAAATTTCTTTAGTCGACAACCCCTGCCTCCCAACGGCTCACTTCGCATACATAAAGACCGACGGAAGCATTGAAATGCGCAAGTTCCTCAAGACGGAAGTTCCTGGATCCGATCCGCGGATCGCGGCGCTCGAGGCCGAAGTCAGCCTCTTGAAGGCAGTCAAAGCGACGCCGATTACGACAGGGATCATGCCCGCGGCAGCAGCAGCAGCAACGCCAGTCAAGAAAACCAAGCGAATAGGCGGAAAGGATTTAGAGAGCACGGCTTTTGCGCATGTTCCCGACCTCGACAAGACGGAAACTTGGGACTATCCGGTGCACGAAGCCGGCTATGTCCGCCGGAGCATTGCGAAGATGGTGGCCGCGCCGGAAAAAGAGAAGGCCAAAGTACGCGGCAAGATCGTTGCTGCCGCCAAGAAATTCGGGGTCGATGTGACTACCGAGGAAACGAAGATTGCCGCCATCCGCACCCTGATGCGCAAGTCCGCGCGGGTTTATCTGAATCAGAACCTGGAAAAGATTGCCAGCCAGCGCTTGGCCGCGCTCGACGCCGATATGGGGAAGCTGGCCAAGGGCATGTGGGAAGTTTCGCGCTTAGCCTGTTCGCTCGAGGAACTGGCCTGCCTGGTGTTTTCGGTTGCCTGCGAGCAGGAATACGAACTGGACGAAAATTCGCAGTTGCCCGAGATGCTGGCCGGTAACGTGGCCGCGCTGACACAGACGCTGGTCGCCATGGTGGACGAAGAGACGCGCGAAATGCTTGCCGAAGTCAAGGCGCGCGTGGCCTAAAACGGGATTTTTTCTAAAGATTCTAGGAGGAACGATGTTCAAACTTACCGAAGCAGCCGATCTTGAGAAGGCCGGGCGCTCCATCGGGAATTTCTTCACAAAGCAGGCGCAGGACCTGGAAAAGACCCACGCTTTCCATGCCGCCGCAGCGGCGCACCATGACGCGATGAAGGCGGCGCACAGCGAGCATGCCGCGCACTACAAGGCCACGCACGACGGCATGGCCAACGATCACGACATGAAGGCGCACATGGCCAAGGGCGCCACGCACCACACGCAAATGGCCGCGCATCACGAGGCCCTTGCAAAAGCGCATGCCGCTCATGCCGAAACGATGAAAGCCGAAATCGACGCCATGAAGGCCATGGCCGCGGAGTGGGGCGGCAGCACCGTTGGCGTTGTCAAAGGCGCCGATGGCACTGCTCTTGTTGTGCCTTCCGGCGGCATCGAAGCCATGATTCATGAAACGACCCAGCATTTGACCAAGAAGGCTCTGGAAAGTTTCGACACCGACCCTGCGGTCCAGGAAAAGATTCGCGAGATGGTGCTGAAGGGGATTTCCGCCACGCTCGGCGACAAGATCATACCGACGGCGGTATCCGCGGTCACTCCGAACCGGCCCGGGATCACTGCCGTTCCCCGCGCGGGCGCGCCGGCCGCAGCGGAGAAGATCCCGGTTCCCATGGAATTCGAAAAACTGGCCGACGTCGAAGCCTGATAAGGCCGGTTCCAAGATTCAAGAAGCGAAATTTCCGTTAGGAGCACAGCAATGAAAAGCATGGATCAGAATTTTTACAAAGCCGCCATGGCCGGGTCGCGCAGCAGCATGGCCAAGGCGTACGCTCCTGGATCGGAACTCGCTATCTTGATGAAGCGAGCCATGCCGAAGACGCTGGGCGGCGAAGTCGACCCGAAGGATTGGAACTGGGATCACCCGCTCGTCAAGGCGGTCGGGCGCGCGCTGATCAAGGCGGGCGTCACGACCAGCACGGGCTTCAACTTTTTCGACCTCCGGGGACCGGCCTACTTCATTTTCCCGCTGCTCACTCCGTTCATCCAGATGATCCCCCGCCAAGGCCGCGTCAACGATGGCGTCGGCACCGCGGCGCATTGGAAGGCCACGCGCAATCCGAATTCCACGTTTGTCTATGCCGGCGTGCTCGAAGGGCAGCGCAACGCGACGGCCACCCCGAACGAAATCGATTACCTGGCCACCTACAAGGAACTCGGCATGGAAGGCGGGGAAACCTTCACGGCACAGTTTGCCGGCGAAGGCTACACCGACAACCTGGCCGATGAGCATTTCCGCAACCTGGCGCGCCTGCGCCTGCAAGAAGAGATGATGACGCTGTGGGGCAACAGCGGCACGGCGGCGGGAAACCTCGGTTTCGCCCTTGGGCAGGCTCCGAACGTAACCTCGACCTTGATTGCCGGCACCGCTCTTGGCAACGGCGCAAACGTTGTCGCCGCAGTCGTGGCCATCACCGCTTACGGCATGAACCCGGGCGGCCAAGCCGGTTATGCGGCGCCGCCAAGCGTTGTCAACGGCATCACCCCGAGTTATAGCCGGACGAACGCCGATGGCAGCACGACGAACGTGGCTTGCGGCTGCAGCTCGATTTCAAACGTGGCCGCCATCGTTACGACCAACGCCACGGCCCAGAAAGTCACCGTTTCCGTGCCCGCCGTAAAGGGTGCCGTTGGTTATGCCTGGTTCTGGGGCGTCAACGTCACCGCCGCCACCGGCAACGTCAAGCTTGGCGCCATCACTGCTTGGCCGAACTACACGATTTCCGCCGTCGCCGCCGGCACCCAACTTGGCAACGCCGCCGGGCTCTCGACCGACAACAGCTTCCAGCCAACCGATTTCGACGGCTTGGGCACCTATACTTTCCAGAACGGCCTGTGGACCGATATGAACGGCGGATCGTTCACTCCGGCAGGCAACGGCCAAGTCGCCGAACTCGAAAGCGACCTCCAATATCTCTGGACCAACTTCCAGGCGCAGCCCGATGCCATTTGGGTTTCCGCCGACGTCAAAGCCAACCTCGAGTCCGCCATCATCTTCTCTTCGACCGGGAACAACAGCTACATGTTCCAGGTCAGCCAGATGGAGCAGCAAGCCGGCATCCTCGGCGGGTTCGTCGTGACCGGTTACAAATCGAAGTACAGCGTCAACCCGACCGGCGGCGACACTATCCCGATTCGCATTCACCCCATGTTCCCGCAAGGCACGATGCTCTATGACATCAACAAGAACCCGTATCCGCACAGCCGGATCCCCGCGGTACGCACGTTCCTCATGCAGCGCGACTACTACGCGATCGAATGGCCGATCGTGACGCGCCAGTGGACCTTCGGTACCTACGTACAGGAAGTCCTGGCGCACTACATGCCATGGGTTTCCGCGATCCGCACCGGCTGCGGACCGTTCGTCGCCCCGGCCTGATAGCGGCTGGCGATTTCTGAAGGAGAGGGCCTATGCCAGCAGCAGCAGGGAATCCGCAAGGCGCAGATGCGCCTCATGTTCCGACAGCGGCGCAATTGACGCAGCTCGCCGTTTTGCAGGCGACGGCAGCGTCGACGTTGGCTACTTATCAGGCCGGCATCGAAACCAGCGAAACGAACAAAGCTGCCTATCAAGCGGCACAAACGGCCGTAACGAATTATCAAGCTTATATTTACGGCGGCCAAAAACCGGGCATCATCGACGAAGGCACTCCGGACGTTACGTAATGCGAATTCAGGTGAAAAAAGAGGGAGCAGAATTCGCTCCCTCGGCCTTGCCTGCCATTGCAAGTCTTGCCGCAGCCCATATAGTCATACCTGGCTTATCCACGCCGAACATAAGTATACATCTAAGGGGCTAAGTTGGCAAATCCAACCACAATAATAATCACCTATTTAGTCTACAGCGGGGCTTCGCCAGCCGTAATCACAACGACGACTGTGACGATAACTATCGTTTCAGCGGGAGGCAGTCAGGCCGATTATAGCTTGATGGTTTCGAATATTGTGCGCTCCGGCGGGTTTTGGTTTACAGATGCCAGCGGCGTACTGACGTTTATCCCAATCGAGCAAATCGTAAAAATCACCGCCCAATAACTTGCCCTCTTAGATTTTCTATTATAGAATCCGCCGATGGCGCTCGACCGCAGGATCGTGCTCGAAGATTCGGAAATCTGCTCGCCTGCGGAGCCGGAGCCGCAAGCATCCATCGCATCCGCACCCACTGTTGCTAGGCCGTCCGTTACAAATCCAAGTACACCATGGAAATGGCCGGAAACCTGGCAGCCGCTGGTCGCACCTAGGTCCTGGGAATTACCCGGCCCGCGCTGGATAATGCCCAATGGCGCACTCGATGAGGAAGCGCTTGGCCAGGCAATCAAGAAAAATCCAAACCTAACCCAATTCCGCGACTTCAACGATTACTTCAATCTCGGCCAAATCGGCTTGCAGGCGGAGCTCGCCTGCAGAGGCTGTGGATCCACGTCCGGGTTCGAGCCCGACTTCAGTATGGAAACGTTCTGCTGCAAGACCTGTGGGCGGCGGACCACGTTTCAAATGTTTCAACAGGAGCATCCCTAATGGCTGAACTAGAGCAAGAATTGATGCGCCACCTGAACATCTTGACGAAGTGGCGGCAGCCCTTTGCTGCCTGGCAGTTGGGCACGCGCAGCGATACCGATGCGGAATGCAAGGCCGTCAAAGATCATCGCGAAGTTACCATCCTGATGCGCGCTGAATTAAACGCCTTGCTGGGCCTCTTGGTCAAGAAAGGAATTTTTACGGTGGAAGAATTTCAGAAGCAGATGATCGAGGAAGCCGACCATCTTTCCGGACAATACGAAGAAAAATTCCCCGGGATGCGCGCGACCGAGTTTGGCATCAGCTACGATATACCGAAGGCCGCGGAAACCACAAGAGGTTGGAAACCGTGAAGATCGCGATTTTTTACCCGCGGAATTTTTTGGCCTGCAGCTACGCTCTCGGCGGCTATTACAATACGCTGACGAGAATGGGACATGAAGTGCGCGATTGCTTTTTCCCCGGCAACACCGTGCAAGTCACTGCTGAAATCCTGGCCAAGATGCCGACCATGGAACAGTTGCTTGAATCGGATTTGGTAATTTCGTTCTATCACGAATACACCCAGCCCTGGCTCAAAGTGATATATCCATTCGAGCAGTGGGAGCTGCTCATGGAGAAAGTGCCGGTGCTCGCGCGGTTCGATGAGTCCATGGACCGCGGCGACCTCTGGCTGCCGCAGCGCGTGCCGGAACTGAAGAAATGGGCAAGGTACTATTCCTTCCCGGCAGCCCAGGACGCTGAAAAATATGGCGGCGAGTGGCTGCCGTACGGCGCCGATACCACGATCTTCCATCCGCCGACATTGAACGGTCTGTCGGATGGACCGATTATCAGTAAGCTAAAGAAATACGATCTCGGCTTCATCGGCTCGCTCTATCAGCAACGGCATGAATATCTGATGAAGCTGATCCAGCACGTCGGCGCAAAAACCACTTTCTATTCCGGCTGCGTTCTCGTCCAGGATCTCGGCGGGCTTCGCGAACGCGAAACGACCGAGCTTCTGGCGGAGAACTACCGTCAGATAAGAATTTTTTTTCTTTTGCCCCCAATGTCACGATTGCTGGTGGAAAAAACCTTCGATATCATGGCCAGCGATACGTTGGTCATGTTTCCGCGTTTCCCGGGCGATGCCGCCAAGAACCTCACGATTTTTAAAGAGGGAATCCATATCGTCTACTATGAGCTGGGATTTTTCGCCAACAACGGGAAGCAAGTCAAGTATTACCTGGAACATCCCGAAGAATGTGAAAGAATCGCGCGCGCCGGCGGCGAGTTGGTGCGGCGGGACTATACCCTTGAAGGCATGCTCCAGAAAATGATCGGAAAGGTGATGAACCGTGCGACAGTACCAAGCATTGCCGGCGGGTCGACCGCGTAGCCAGTACAACATGGTCGAAGGCCGCGGGGTCGAACAGGAAGTGGGTGCGCTCCTTTACGGGCTAGTCCGGATGGTTAAGCCGATCGTCTGCATTGAAACCGGCACGTTTGTCGGCGATTCGGCCGAATGGATTGGCCGGGCTCTCCGCGATAACGGCACGGGACGCTTGATTACCTGCGACATCGATCCAGAGCGCATCGGTCCGGCGCGCCAACGATTCTTAGACCTGCCGATGGTGGATGTCGTGCAGATGTCAGGGCAAGACCTTCTTGCTTCAAGGACCTCGCCAATGCATTTTGTCCACATCGATTCCGGCGACCCGAATGTGCGCGAGAAGGAATTGATGAGCCTTGGAGACCACAATATTGCTCCCGGCGGGATTGTCTGCTGGCACGATGCCTGCGTAGCCTACCAGAATATGTACGGAAGCTTTGCCGCCGCGCGGGATTGGCCCCATCTGGTATTGCCCTCCGTCGTAGGTTTCGCGATCTTCCAACGCCCCGAATGATTTCTATTTTAATTCCGACGCGGGGACGCCGCCGAGGCCTGGAACACGCCGTCCGTTCGGCTCTCGACACGGCAGATGATCGTGACTGCCTTCAATTTATCGCCTATGTGGATCAAGACGATGCCTTGACCTATTTCAATTTCAACGAGGAATTTAATCTCGAAGTCCAATTCCTCATCGGTCCGCGCATCGTTCTTTCGAATATGTGGAATAAATGCGCAGCCGCGGCCATTGGCGAAATTTTCCATCAGGGGAATGACGATATTGCATTCCGAACACGTGGATGGGATAGTTTGGTTTATAGGGAATTCTCTAAATATCCTGACAAAATTTTACTGGTTCACGGATCCGATGGAACGAACCTTCCGAGTGGTAGTCAGGGAAAGTTTGGCTGTCACCCATTTGTTCATCGCAGATGGCTGGAGACGCTCGGATATTTAACTCCTCCATTCTATTCCTCAGACTACGGCGATACTCACTTGAATGAAGTTGCAAATGCTCTTGGTAGGAGAAAATATTTGACTTTTATCATAGAGCATCTCCATTTTTGGCTTGGCAAGGGCCCCCAAGATAAAACCTACGACGATCGATTGGAACGTCATTCGCGTGACAATGTATCTCAACTCTACGAAGACCTAGCGCCGTTGCGTGAGGTCGATATAGAAAAATTAAGAAAGGCAAGTTATGAGGCATCTGTGGAATAAATGTAGCTGCGGCAATATCAAGGGTAAATATTCCGCACAGTGTAGGTCGTGTATGTACGCAAGTAGACGACAGAAATATGCAAAGACGCGAGGCTGGGTTGGGCCATTAAAAAATGCAGCACTTGGACACGTAGCCGCTACCCATCATGGACATAATCGACGCAAGAGAAGAACACGAACCTACATGTCTTGGGACCATATGATACAGCGTTGCTGTAACCCACGAAACGATAATTTTCATCGATATGGCGGCCGTGGAATTAATGTTTGCAATCGTTGGCTCGGTCCCGATGGATTCCTACATTTCCTTGCTGACATGGGCGACCGCCCTAAGAATAAAAGCCTGGAGCGGAATAACAAACTTGGTAACTATGAGCCTTTAAATTGTAGATGGGCCACCCGGAAACAACAACAAAACAATATGCGAGCCAATCGCGTCTTCAAAGAGGCTCTTGCGAACTGGGGGCAGGTCACCGTTACAGCGCACAGAACTGTCATCCTATGAACGCCAAATGGAGCATCCTTTGCTTGACTCAACCTTCTCGAGAACGTTTTCTGGCGCGCATCAGTGCCGTTCTAAAACCTCAACTTGAAGAATATTCGGATGTTGAATTCAAGACCCGCCTATTCGACCAACGCATGGATCTAGGAACTAACCGCCAAGCTATGATCGAGGCATCCTCTGCTGAGTATATATCGCAAGTGGATGATGACGATTTGGTGCCGGCCTCCTATGTCTCGACAATCTATCCATTGCTCGATGGAGTCGACTACGTGGGCTTTCGTCTTCAATTGTATGTGGACGGAGAAAAGCAGAAGCCGACTTATCATTCGCTCCAATACAAAGAATGGAATGCGGACCAGGACGGTTTTTATCGCGACATTTCGCACCTAAATCCGATTCGCCGCGAATTGGCGCTGCAAGCCAAGATGTCCGGCGGCTTCGGCGAGGACGAGCGCTGGTCAACGCAGTTGCGCAATCTGGGCATTGTCAAGACGGAGCATTACATCCCCGAAGTCATGTATTTTTACTTCTACCGCGGCAGCAAAACGGACCACGTACAGCCGGTAGACCAGATACGAAGAACGAACCTTCCCGATCTTCTTGTTGGACAACGGTTGCCGGTTTGTCCAAAATGTGGGAGTACGGCGACAGGGCTCGCCGGCGGGATGCGGCGCTGCAACCAGTGCGGAGAGTCCTGGTTCTAGAAAATGTCAAAAACTTCTTCCATCACCTTGCCAGCGGTCGAAGGATGGCCCTACGAGCAGATCTTGTCCGCCTTCGGTGAATTCCAGCAGCTATTACAAGGAGTCCATGGCAAGCCGCAACCGTCGCTTATGATTGGCGGCGCTCTTTGGTCTTGTTTGCGCGAAATTTCCGATGCCGAAGGGTTTTTCGTTTGCGGCATAATCCCGGTGCGTCTTGATCTGACCGGGATACTCGAACCGCACGAATTTATGTTTACCCTCAGATGATCAACCATCTCTGCGTACTTGGATTAGGACGCCTGGGCTTGCCCCTGGCGGTATCGTTTGCGCGCACCGGCTTGCAGGTAACCGGGTACGACCTCGATCGCATGAAAGTTCATCACGTCAATGGGAAATGCTCTCCCATCCAGGAGCCTGAACTCGAGGTAGCCATCCAGAAAACGGGGCCATTCCTAAACGCGACGACCGACCCGCAGGAAGCGGTTGGCTCGACGGAAGCTTGCATCTTCGTTGCTCCCACGCCAAGCCTTGCTGACGGAAGTTTTAGCAACCACCATCTACTTGATGGAATCGCAGCGATTGCCAATGCGGTCAGCGAGCAAAACCGCAAGAGCCCGTATTTTTTCATCATTGCATCCACGGTGACGCCGGGGAGTTGCGAGAAGATTCTTTTGCCGGCCATCCAGCAGCATTCGGCCAACATCCAGCTGGTCTACAAGCCGGAATTGATCGCTCTCGGAACGGTCATGCGCGACCTGGTTCATCCGGACATTGGCTTGATTGGCGCCAATGACAAGGCGGCAGCCGAGGAAGTGTTCCGCCTTTATTCACGCCTGCAGCTTTGCGATTTCCAAAGCATGTCTTTGGTCGAAGCCGAACTCGCGAAGATTTCCTTGAATTGCGCGATTACCATGAAGATCAGTTTTGCGAACCAGGTGGGCATGGTAGCGAAACAATTGGGAGCCGACCCACACATGATTCTCAATTTCATCGGCCGCGATAGCCGTATCGGGCACAAAGCATTACAGCCGGGTTTGAGCTACGGTGGGCCCTGTTTCCCGCGCGATAACCGGATGTTCCAATGTGTTGCCAAAAAAGCCGGAATCACCGCCCATTTGGCGGCCGCTACCGACGCCATCAACGAAACAATGCTGAAATTCATCTTGGCGCAGATTCCAGTAAATGGCGACGTCGGGATCCTGGGTCTTGCCTACAAAGCGGGCACAGCCATCACCGAAGAATCTGCCGGCATGGCGCTCATGACGGAATTAAGGGCCATGGGCCGAACCGTGAGGGTTCATGACCCGCTGATCATGGCGGAGCACTTGGAGGAAGTGCTGGCCTGCCGCACGATCGTGATAACAATAGATTCTGCGGAATATCGCGGACTCCAAGTCAAGTCCGGGCAATTCCTGATCGATCCCATGCGCATCACCGAAAAAGAATCATTGGTGCGCAGCGCTTCAAAATGAATTTGTGATATTATTCCGGCCTGCATGAGTCTACGCGGGAAATCGCTGTATATCCTGACGCCGATGTACGGCGGCAATCTCACCATCAATTATCACGATTCTTTTGTGCATCTCGCCTACCTCTGCAAAGAACTGGGCGTCGATTTCGGCTGGAGCAGCGTCTACAACGAATCCTTGATCAGCCGGGCGCGGAACCGCCTGGCCGACAGTTTTCTAAAAGAAAGCTCGAATACCCATGCCTGCTTCATCGATGCCGATATCGGTTTCGATCCGCGCGACATCGTCGCGATGCTCGAAATGGACAAGGATATTTTGGGCGTTCCTTGCAGCAAGAAATCCATCCGCTGGGACCGCATTCAATACGCGATCGCGCGCCGCGTCCTCGAATGGAGCCACAACAATCCTTCTCCGAATGGTTTCGATCCTGCAGGCCTTGCGCATCAGTTCAAGACGAGCGGCCAGGCGTTTACGGCTGAGGATCTTCCTAGAATCGGCGGCGACTTCGTCTTGAATTTCCCGGCATTTGAAGGCGAAAAGACCATTCAACTCGATCAGCCGGAGCCGATGAAGCATGTCGGTACCGGGATCCTGATGGTCAAGCGCGAAGTGTTTTTGAAATTCATGAAAGTCTATCCGGACCGCTGGTATGAAGCTCGCCACGATCCCGCATCGAATCCCGGCCGCATCCATGATTTTTTCAAGGTCGGCATCAATCCGGAAACACACGAATACGATTCTGAAGATTACTGGTTTTGCTTCAGCAGCATCGCCATGGGTTACAAAGTTTTGCTTTGTCCCTGGATAAAATCAACGCATATGGGTACGAACACTTTCATCGGCGATATGCCGGCAGCGCTCGCCTGCGCAGGTACCATCTTCTAGTAAAGTGGTTGTCCGTGGTGCATTTCCTTGGTACCGTTTTTAGGAAACGCACATGCTAAATCCGATCAGATGGATGTTCCCCGCGAGAGGCCCGAAAATATTCAATAAGTTGCTTTTACTTCTGGCCATGGCAGGCCCATTGTACGGGCAGAACACTGCGCGCATGAACAGCGGCGTGAATGCCCAGACCGTTTCCCCTTACACCGTTGTCTGTTCGGACGCTTTGAAGCTTGTTACGTTGAACAGTGCTTCGGCCTTTGCCGTCAATCTTCCATCGGCTGCGACCTGCGGCGCCGGATATGTATTCCAATTGAAAAATTTGGGTGCCGGGCTTGTGACCATCACTCCTCTTTTTGGAACCATTGATGGCTCATCTGGCATAACGTTGTCTACCGGGAGCGGCGTAGACATATACAATAACGGAACGAATTATTTTACCCAGAGCGGCAGAAGCGCAACGCTACAAACAAATGGCACGCCCAATGCGCTGCAATCGATCCTGAATTTTCAAAACGGATCCGCGGTTAATGGCCTGACCATCGCCGCATCGAATCCTTCCGGCGGCATCGAGCAATTCGCCTTATCCGGGACTCTGAACGATGCCGGGCTGACATCGGCCTATTCCGGCGTTGGGAATTGTCCTGCCAATCAATTCGCGAATGCTTTTTCGCGCAACAGCGCGCCGGGTTGTGCTGCGATTACGATGGATACCATCCCTGATGGGGCCTTCTTCAATAAGCGTTCATTTATTGAGGGTCCACTGCCTGTTGTATATAACGGTGACTTCGAGGGTTTGAATCCCCCTTTACCTCCTCCCGGTTGGGACCCGAATCTTAACATGACTTGCTCCTATGAAACCGTCACCCCTTATGAGGGGCTGCGGAGCTTGAAGTGTCTGTCAAATACGGACACTGCCGGGGCAGGAGTATTTACGTTTACCGATATTCCGGTCATTCCTGGAGAAACCTTCTATGTGAGTGGAGCGGTCAAAACAGACGGGGTAGTGACCGCGAACATTGCCATCAGGTGGATCGATAAGAATCTTCAGGCTACCTCGGCCTTTCCAGGCGATGCTTTAGTAATCTCAAGTTCTTCGACAAGTTGGGTACTGCTGGCTGCTACTGGGGTTGTTCCATCGAACGCTGTATTTGCCACCTTAGAGCTAGTCTCGACCCCGTTTGGCACTGCAGGTACTACTTGGTACGACTTCATCAACGTGTATCGCGTAAGCTATCCTCCGGGCCAGACAATTTACAACGGCGCAACGAGTGGTTCAGCGGCCTTCGGAGCAGCCAGCGTAGCCGGAACTCCAAATCGTATCAATTTACCGACTACCACCGGAACGAATGGGCAATGCCTGCAAACAAATGGTGCGAACCCACAACAGACTTCTTGGGGTACGTGCGGAAGTTTTACAAATCCCATGACGACCCTAGGCGATATCATCGTTGAGAATTCCACTCCCGCTGCGGCTCGTTTGGCTGGTCCTACGACTCCGAATGGCGTCCCGCAAATCTTGACGAATACTCCATCGGGCGGCGCTGCTGCGCTCGAAGCTTGGGCGCTTCCGGGTGTACCAACGAACGCGCAAACGGGCACGACTTACACGATCGCGGTTACTGACCGCGCCAGCTACGTCACTTTCAGCAATGCGGGCTCGATCGCCGTGACGCTGCCAAGCGCAGCCTCGGCGGGCTTTGGATCCAACTTCGTGATAGTGGGTTGCGATATTGGAACAGGGACGGCGACGATCACACCAACGACATCGAATATCAGTTATTCGACCGGCTCGGCTTATACCAGTGCCGCATCCACTCTGGCACTTACCACCGGCCAGTGCGCCTGGATTTATTCCGACAACACGAATTATTTTGCCATCGTTCGCGGTGGCGCAACCAGTTCTCCGACTTTCGATTCAACCGGGACCGGACTCCTTGCTCCAGTCGGCAACGGCAGTTTCACGTTTCCAAATACGGCAACAACCGGATTCACGCTTTCGGGGACAGCGCCGGCTTCGGTATCCACTTCTACGGGCACGAATGCCATGGCACTGCTCACGATCACCGGCGTTACGGGCGGTGCCGACAGCAATGCAACGGGAACGGCCGGAATCGGCAGTTCGCCTTCAATCGCAGCGGGAGCTGGCGGAGCCGGGACAGGGACGAACGCGGTAGGCGGAGCGGGTGGAGCGATCAATCTGACGGCGGGCGCGGGTGGAGCGTCGCTTGGGACCGGTGCGAACGCGAACGGCGGCAACATCGTACTGACGCCAGGCGCAGCG